>Ga0256826_1000690_pt1 | contig 20710 bp, 20 predicted proteins | sample CV79metaG_FD_185975 | JGI IMG/M metagenome (GOLD analysis project Ga0256826, IMG submission 185975) | Hydrothermal vent microbial communities from East Pacific Rise, Pacific Ocean - CV79 | ecosystem: Environmental > Aquatic > Marine > Hydrothermal vents | place: Pacific Ocean: East Pacific Rise...
CTTCTGTTTTTTCTTGATCGTCAGCCAATTAACACCTCCGGTGTTAGGTAAATGGTAAATGGTAAATGGTAAATGGGGAAGAGCATATTTAAACCTCTATGAGGTTTTTTTTGAAGTAGCACCTTTACTGCAAAGGAAATGGAAAATAGACAATGGTCAATAGATAATGGTATAAGAGCGTTACAACTGTTTAAAACACTACTCTGCTCTTCCCCTTTACCATTTACCATTTACCATTTACCTCACTTCAGCTTAATCCATTTTCATGGACAAATCAATCCAATTAGCTTGATGAATTAACGATCCAGAGCTTATCGCGTCAATACCACTCTTTGCATAAGACTCTATGGTTTCTAGTGAAATATTGCCACTGGCTTCAAGTAAAATTGCGGGATAGTTAGCATCTCTATATGCCACTATCTCTTTTAAGTCTTCGGGTGCCATGTTGTCACACATAATAATATCTGCCCCTACTTTCATAAATGTTTTTACTTGTTCAAAGGTTTCGGCTTCAATCTCTATCTTGGAGGTAAAAGGGATCTGTTTACGGGCATTTTTCATAAAAAGCTCTAAATTATCAATGGTTTTAAGATGGGTGTCTTTTAACATCAAACAGTCATCAAGACCAAGTCTATGGTTGACTGCGCCTCCTAAACGGGTTGCATACTTTTCAAAAACACGTAACATAGGACGTGTTTTTCGTGTATCAAGAAGCTTTGTACCATAAGGGGCTACGATATCTACAAACTTACTTGTTAAGGTTGCTATCGAACTGGCATGAAGTACCATGTTTAAAAGGGTACGTTCTATTTTGAGTAAAGTATGGGCATCACCAATGATATCAACAATGATTTCACCCTTTGTGAAACGTTCTCCATCTAAAACCGACCAGTTTAGCTCAAAACCTTCAAGTTCAGCTAACACATCTGCATAAGCAACGCCCGCTAAAACACCGTTACTTTTTGCAATGATCTTGGCACTCACAGGAGCTGTTGGAGCTACTAGTGCGTAGAGGTCTCCGCGACCGACATCTTCTGCTAAAACCGCTTCGACAAACTTTTGCATCTTAGAGTGCCATCATTCTATCAAGTGCTACTTTTGCCCACTTCGCAGTTTCTGGTTCTATTGTAATCTCATTAATAGGTTCACCATCTTCTATCGCTTTAAGTGTTACGTAGACATCTTCTAAGGTCGTCTCATTCATAGTAGGGCACTCTGGTTTTGTTGAAGAGAGCACATAAGTGTTTTTAGGACGAAGACGGTTCACAAGGTTGAACTCCGTACCTACAGCTACTTTTTGTTCGGGGTCAAGATCAGCTATATATTTAATTAACTGAGAGGTTGAACCTACAAAGTCCGAAGCATCACAGATAGCAGGATCACATTCAGGATGGGTTGCAATTAAAATACCTGGGAATTTTTTACGATAGAAGTCAATATCATCGACACTAAAAAGTTGATGCACCGAACAAAAACCGTTGTAACAGATAACATCTGCGTCTGCTAAATTCTTATCTAGACCGATAACAGCAGACTTCAGACCCATCTGGTTCGCAATGTTTTGACCCAAACAGCGATCAGGTACAAACAAAATCTTCTTACCCGCTTTGAGTGCGCTAGTGATAATTGTTTTTGCATTAGAGCTGGTACAAACCATGCCGCCCATCTGACCTACTTTTGCCTTCACATCAGCATTGGAGTTGATGTAGGTAATAGGAAGGATGTTATCACTTGAAATACCTTGCTCATTCATCGCTTTCACTGAGTCATCAAAGTAGAGTGAGTCAATCATTCTTGCCATGGCACAACAAGCCAATTTAGGCATCACAACACGTTTTTCAGGAGAAAGTACCTTAACACTTTGCCCCATAAAACCAACCCCACAAAAGAGTACAAACTCAGCAGCATCGGCCTGTGTTTTTTGAGCAAGTTCTAAAGAGTCACCTGTGATATCACCGATTTCAAAAACCTCGTCACGTTGATAAAAATGTGCTACAACCGTCACATCTAAACGGTTTTTTAAATCATTAATTTTTTCTTTTAATTCTTCTGTTGTATATTTCAAAAATCTTCCTAAATCATAGTTAAGTCCTGCAATTATATCACCATATTATTTTGACTTGCTTAGTAGAGTTGAAGCCCCTATAAAGTAAAATTCGTTTTATTATTTAGAATTGAGGAATTTTTATGGAAATGTTGTTTAATACCAATGTACAGTTTTACATCGCTGCGTACCTTGTAGGGGGCATCCCTTTTGGTTTGGTGCTTGCTTATTTTATAGCCGGTGTGAATATCAAAGAGAGTGGTTCACAAAGTATTGGTGCCACCAATGTACTCCGTGTTGTTAAAGAGACAAACCCCTCACTTGCCAAAAAGCTTGGTGCTGCCACCCTGCTTTTAGATGCATTAAAAGGAATTACTGTTTTAGCCGTTGCGTACTTTAGTAATATGCCTGAGGCAACACTTTGGGGCATTGCTGTCTTAGCCGTTATTGGTCACTGTTTTAGCCCTTATCTATGGTTTGAAGGTGGTAAAGGAATTGCAACAGGTATGGGTGTGATGATGTTTATGCTTCCTTATGAAACACTTATTGCACTTGTGGTTTGGGGGATTGCAGCCAAAACACTCAAAATTTCATCAGTATCATCACTACTTGGTGTTTTAGCAATGTTAATAGCCTCGTTTATTATCCACCCTGAGATGGCACATGCACCTATTGTTATCATTACTCTTATTCTTTATTACAAACACATTCCTAACATCGTACGTCTTTTTAGTGGTCAAGAAAAAGCTGTCGTTTGATTATTCATATTAAAAGTCTGAGCTTTCAAGCCATACTTGGAATACTCGACTTTGAGAGAATAACACCTCAAGAAGTTATCATCAACACTAATATCGTATATACCTATCATGATACGTTTATTAACTATGCTGATGTCGCTGCTTTTATAGAGAAAGAGATGCAAACACAAAAGTTTGAACTTATAGAAGAGGCACTTCAAGCACTCTCTGAAGGTATCAAAACACTTTTTCCAGCTGTTCAGAAGGTGACGCTAGAGATTATTAAACCCAACATCATGCCAAACTGCAGGGTTAGTGTTGAAGAAACCTACACTTTTTAAACACCCTAACATTCTTATAACAAGCTCTGAAACTTAGAGAAAACTAAAAGTTTTTTTAAACAAAGTTGAAAGTTAGTTTAAATTAACCTAAAACTGTGCTATACTTCCGCAAAATTTTAGCCACTTATTAAGAGTGGTTTTATAGGAACTTTTATGCGTATTTTAATCATTGAAGATGAAGTTACATTAAACAAAACCATTGCAGAGGGACTTAAAGAGTTAGGTTACCAAAGTGATGTAGTAGAAACACTAAAAGATGGTGAATACTATCTTGATATCCGTAATTATGACTTAATTCTTATGGACTGGATGCTTCCAGATGGTAATGGTATTGATATCATTGGTGACATTAAACTTAACACTCCTAAAACAGTAGTTGTTGTTCTTTCTGCTCGTGATGATGCAGAGAGTGAAATCGAAGCACTACGTGCGGGTGCGGATGACTATATTCGTAAACCATTTGATTTTGACGTTTTAGTGGCTCGTATTGAAGCACGTTTACGTTTTGGTGGATCAAATATCATCGAAATTGAAGACTTAATCATTAATCCTGAAGAGGAAAAAATCATCTACCGTGAAAAAGAGATTGAACTTAAAGGGAAACCTTTTGAAGTACTAACACATCTTGCACGTCACCGTGATCAGATTGTTTCTAAAGAACAACTACTAGACGCTATCTGGGAAGAGCCAGAATTAGTAACTCCAAATGTCATTGAAGTTGCTATTAACCAAATTCGTCAAAAAATGGATAAACCATTAGGTATTACAACGATTGAAACCGTTCGTCGTCGTGGTTACCGTTTCTGTTTTCCTAAAACAGTAGAGTAGCAAATATATAGGCTCAGACCTTATAAAGTCTGAGCTATTGATCACACTTTACAAGTACCTCTTTCTCTAATTTACCTCCTATAACTTTTAAACCCTAACCTCACCCTCACCAATAATTTGTTACACTAATAAAAATTATTTCAGGCCATCTCTATGTTCCCAAAAAACAGTATACGTACCCGTTTTCTTATCCAACTTATTATTGCATCTGCCTCACTTATCTTTATCTTTTCCTCTTTTTTATACATGTATATTCAGCAGTCAATCTACAGTGAAAAGCGTGATGAACTTGTACAGTTTGCCCAAAGAGTTTGCTCTTATGACTCTATCACCGAAGCGTCTCAACAAAATAGTGACGCTCTTTTAGGACTGTCTGTAGAACTTGTTCATCTTAAAAAAGAGTTAGGTAAAATAGACATTTATGAAAAAATAGAAAAAAAACAGACCTACCTCACCCTCATTTATCCTTTTAACTTTGAAAATAAAAGCTATATAAAAGTCACTAAAAACATCACACCAACTAAAAAGCTCTTAGCTAAAATTTTAAATAGTATTTTTATTATCAATGCAATTGGCTTTTTAGTTATTATTTTATATGCAATTGCGCTTTCAAAGATGTTAATTGCTCCTATTACAGCACTTTCACGTCGTCTTTCCAATATGAACGAACATCTAATGCGTCCTATTAAAGTTGAAGAGTTACCCGATGAGTTTGCACCACTAGGTGAGACCTTAAACCGTTTAATTGGGCGCATTCAAAACTTTGTGAAGTATCAAAAAGAACTTTTCATTGGGGCTGCTCATGAGTTAAAAACACCACTTGCAGTGATGAAACTCAAAAACCAAGTTACCATGATTAAAAAGAGAGAGCCTGAAGCCTACATCGAAGCCTTAAAACTCAACAACACCACCATTAATGATATGAATAAAATTGTCTCTGATATCTTGAATATTGGTCGTCAAGAGGGTGCCCAACTTGAGAAGCCTATGGAAGTTGATGTTATCGATCTCCTTAAACGCAAAGCAAACGATTTTACGCTGCTTGCAGAAAATGAGCACAAGGCATTAACGATGGACTTTAAACCAGACCTCTTTATGGCAACCTTGCAAGTAAACCTTCTGAACCAAATTTTACAAAACTTTTTGCAAAATGCACTCAAGTTTACACCAGAGGGTAAAAAGGTATTAATGCAAAGTCATCATGTTAATGAAGGTCTTGTTATCGAAGTGATTGATGAAGGATGTGGTATTGATGAAGCTATGGATATATTTGCCCCTTTTAAGCGTCAAGGAAGCAAATCAGGTGTTGGTTTAGGACTTTTCCTAGCAAAGAGTGCTGCCGATGCTCTAGGAGCAGATATCACCCTTAAAAATAGAACCGATGGGGTTGAAGGAACAGTTGCACGTTTGCGTCTCAGTTCGAAACTTTGTTGCCCTTTACCTCTTAAAAGATAGTTTTATCCTCACAAGTTTTAAAATTTCAAATGAATTCAAGGTTTGTTTAGTTATAAATCGAACACAAATTTATACAATTTTAAAACCTGATGCATTTTCAGGTTTTAGCTATAAGGTTTTATTATGCCATTATTAATTAATGATGAATGTATTGCATGTGATGCATGTCGCGAAGAGTGTCCTGTAGACGCTATTGATGAGGGTGATCCAATTTATATTATTGACCCTGAACGTTGTACGGAATGTATTACTATTTTTGACGAACCTGCTTGTATTCCAGTATGTCCAACAGACTGTATTGTTTTTGACAAAGAGAATTCTGAAACACAAGCCGAACTTCTTTTTAAACATAAGCAAATTATGGCTGAAGAAGAGTAGGCAGCTACTTTTATGGCAAAATGCACAGCAGTAATCGACCTTGGTTCGAACTCTGTACGTATGGTCATTTTTGAAAAAACAAGTCGTTATGGCTTTCATCTTCTGCATGAAGAGAAAAGTCGCGTACGCATCTCCGAAGCTGCCTATCAAAATGGTGGCACACTCCAAACTCCTGCCATTAACCGTACTATCGCAGCACTTAACAACTTTGTCTCAATTACCCAAGCTTTTAAAGTACGAAAAATTCTTTTTGTAGCAACGTCTGCTGTTCGCGATGCTAGTAATGCCCAAGAGTTTATCAAAATGGTAAAATTACAAACGGGCCTTCAGATGAAGGTTATTGATGGCGATAAAGAAGCCTATTATGGTGCCATGGCCTGTGCCAATCTACTTGTCATTAAAAAGAGTGTGACAATAGATATTGGTGGTGGCTCAACCGAGTGTGCTTGTGTTGAAGGCAATGTAGTAAATGAGAGCTATTCACTTAAACTCGGAACCGTACGTCTTAAAGAGCTCTACTTTGACCATAACGACCTTAACGGTGCTCAGAAGTATATTGATGAGCAGTTGGCCCTTTTACCTCTACATGATGAGTGCGATGTTGTAGGTATCGGTGGTACTTTTAGAGCCATTGCAAAGCTTTTAATGAAGCGTACAAACTACCCTTTAAACAAAGTGCATGGATTTAGTTGTAAAAGCGATATCTTTTTAGATTTTATTAACGATATTCTTGAGGCTAAAGATGAAAATGCACTTAAAGCATTGGGCATTAAAAAAGAGCGTTTGGATGTCATTAAACCAGGCGCCCTTATTTTACGTTCACTTTTAAAACATTTTGGTGCTAAAAGTATTATGAGTAGTGGTGTTGGCGTTCGAGAAGGGGTCTATCTACATGATCTTTTACGTAATAACAAAGACCGCTTTCCACATAACTTTAATCCCTCAGTCCGCTACTTACTTGATACCTATCAAAATGAGCCAAAACAGAGCAACAGACTCGCTATTTTAAGTCAAGAGCTCTTTGATCTGTTAGCAGTCCCTTTGGCACTTAAAAACAAACATAAAAAAGCACTTCTTACCGCTTCTCGCCTAACAACAGTAGGTGCAGACCTCTACTTCTATGCGCAACAAGAGTATGCTTACTATCTGTTAAAAGCCTCTTTAGAGTATGGTTTTAGCCATAAAGAGATTATGTTAATAGCAACCTTAGTACGTTATCAAAATAAGAAATTACCCGCAAAATCACATCGCGAAAAATATGCACAACTACTTCCAAATGATCATGTCTTAGAACATCTCAGCTTTTTACTACAACTCTCACGTATCTTATTAAGTCATTATCCTCAAAATATTGATTTTACGCTCACATTTAAGGCAGATACACTTTATGTTACCGCTAAAAGAACAGCCCTTTATTTAGCCCAAGAGCAGATAAAAAACCTTGATTTACCTGCTGATTTAAAAATTACTTTTAATTAAGGGTTTGTTACAACTGTAACATTACTCTCACCAAGTCTACTGACTGTGACGTTAAAGTCGCCTGATGTCAAAACTGTTACCGCACCTGAACTATCTACCGTTGCAATTGAGCTATTACTGGTACTCCAAGTTGATGTTGTTGTAATGTTTTCTTCAGTTCCAGAAACAAACAGTGCTGTTGCATCCAAGTTAAAGGGCGAGGTTGTTCCAGACATATCTATCGTAGCTGGAGTCAGTTTAATAAGATTTATTCCATCAATAACCAACTCATAAGAACTCGTGAACTGTTTAAAACTTACCGATATTGTAGCGTTACCATCATAGTTGGAAGTTAGGGTTACTTGCCCCTTAGTTTCATTAACGCCAGCAGAAACATTATCTTCGCTACTTTCCCATGTAACATTGGAGGTGGTCAACGCTGATGTACCATCATTATAAGTGACATAAGCTTGTAATACTTTAGTCTGTGTTGCTAGCATACTAGCGTTAGCATCTGCATTGGTGATGTTGATATCTTGAATATCTTTTAAGACTCCACTATCGCCACTGTCACCACCACAGGCAGTTAAAAAAAGTATTGTTGTACTCAGTGTTACAATTTTTAGAATAGTTTTCATGTTAATACCTAAAATTGATGCCGAAGTAAGGTTCAATCGCTGCGGACTTGACCTCTTCATCAGTTGCTAGTAGATTGACACGTTCCCAGTTTTTGCCCTTAGACACAAACGAAATCTCAAGATCTACATATTTTCCAAGAGGAACATAAACCCCTCCACCTAAATGAAAGTCACCATTACCAAGTTCACTTTGAACACTACGATCAACTTTCATCTTACCTGCTCCAAAACCAGCTTTTACAAAAGGGTAAAAGCCAATTCCAAAATCAAAGGCTTTAATTAAGTCAATATCCAAGTATAAGTTATAGCCATCGTTGCTGCTAAAGATATTTTGGTCATACTGAATATAACTAAGTCCTATCTGCACAAGATACGCTTTTCTATCGCCATAACCTGCAGTAACTTTTCCATGATAGCCTGTGACGGTTTTATTGATACTCTCAGAAGAAAATTTTTCTGCTGTAGAGCCGCCACCAAAACCTAAAAAGACCTGAGGTTCTGCCCATACTAAAGTGGTCATTGTTACTAAGAAAAATATAATTTTACGCATGATTAAAACCTCTGACCAATAGTGAATTCGAAGTGAGTGATACGATCGCCCTCTTCTTCAAGAAGTGGATTTGCAAATATAAGTTGAATGGGTCCGACCGGTGAAAACCATTCTAAAGCCACTCCATAACCTGCACGAGAAATCTCTTGAAATTGTCCTTGGGAGTTTTGTCCTGAGATAATACCCCAATCCAAAAACCCTGTTAAACGCATCTTTGCAGAAGGCACAAGTGGAAAGTTAAGTTCGACACTATTGGAGAAGGTTTGATCTCCACCAACACGTCTACCATCACTATCTACAGGTGCTAATGAATACGACTCATAACCACGAACGGAACCTAAACCACCCATATAAAAACGTTCAGCAAGAGGTAAAAACCCTGTATCAAGCGCGTAATTGTACTTGGCTTTATAACGCGCAATGATGTCAACTCCAATGTACTCTTCAAGACCTTGATAAGCATTAAAAGTTGAACGACTTTTAAAGAAGTCAGCATCAGCTCCCAAACCCGATTTCTCAAAACTTTGACCAATAGCAAAACCTTCACGAGGTAAGTAGTAGTCATCCGTATCATCATACGAAATACTCATTGTTACTGATGATTTTGAGTAGTCTTCAAAAAAGAGACTTAAATTGTTGTTAGCAATAGCTGTTGTATTAATATCTTCATAAGCATTATCAGAATAGGTATACCCTAAATAACCACTTACATGGCGAGTAAAACGATGCCCTGTTCCGACACTAACACCCTCTGTATTTACAGTGTAGTCGTTGTACTGGTAGCTTGATTTAAAGATAGAGAAGTTACCTGAGAAATCACTATCGTTTAGACGTGGATTTGAGATGTTAAACGAGTAATTTTGGGTACGTTCTGACTTTTCTAAACGCACCCCAACATCAATACCTGATCCCCATACATTACGGTCATTCACAGCAACTGAAAGTAAAAGTCCACCAAACGAACCATAACCACCACCGAGTTGAATATTACCCGTAGGTGCTTCTTTGACCTTCACTACTAGGTCCATCGTATGGTCATCAACACGACGCTCTTCAATCGTTGTGCTTTCAAAATATCCTGTACGACCTAAGGAGTTCTTCGAATCTTTTAAATCTGTTAGAGAGTACATATCCCCAGGTGCTAAGAAAAGTTCACGACGTATAATCCTATCTAAGGTACGTGAATTTCCCGACACAATTACATTACGAATACGTACTTTTGTCCCTGGTTTAATCCTATACACAACTTCGACGGTCTTAGACTCTCTATCTTTACGTAAATCAGGGGTCACTTGCACAAAGGCGTATCCGAGATCCGCGATTTTAGTTTTAATACGTTCTGCATCATCTCTAAATGTTTTTATATTAAAAGGTTGATTACGTTCAAGCCCTAAAACATCTTCAATAACCTCATCACGAATCACTTCATGTTCTTGTTGTAAAACAATGTCACGAACACGGTACACTTCACCCTCAACAATTTGATACGACATCTCTGCGGTGTAGTGACCAAAATCAACCCGCACAAAAGGCTCATCAACCGCGGCATCTAAGTATCCATTTTGCATATAAACATCTTTGATACGAAGAGGGTCATAGCCCATTTCATTGATCTTCATTTTACCATCATTACGACCCCAGAACCATCCTGCCCACTGATGTTCTTTATTGGCAATCGCACTGTTAAAATCAGAAGGACTTAGACCTTCAACACCTTGGTATTGAAGTTTTTCGATGATGATATTTTCACCCTCATTGACGCTAAAGGTTACTTTAACAGAGCCATTTTCAAGATGTTCGGTTTTAATCTCAACAACCGTATCAATTTTACCCTCTTGTGAGATAGCTTCAATGATACGTTTTTTAGCAGATTCTAGGCGTTTCATATCAAAAAGAGAACCCTTTTTAATCTGTATAACGCTATCTTTCACCTCATCATCATTCTCTTTCCAACCCTCAAGCTCTATTTTTGAAATAATAGGTTTTTCAATAAACCTAAACGTCAAAACACCTTGGTCTTCATCAATGGTAATATCCGTAAAATACCCTTGTTTAAAATAGGTGTGCAAAGCTTCATTAATCTGTTCATCATTAACATCATCACCAATATCAAAGTCAAGCATACGGAGAGCTACAGACTCTGAAATATGAACAAGTCCTTCATATTTTATTGCTTTGATAGTTTGAGCAGAAAGGGTTAATGTAGTGAGTAAAAAGAGCAAAAGAAAAAAAAGTCTCATATAAATCCATAAATAAAATAATAAAGATAGATTTTAACCACCTAAGCATTAATAAATCGTAAATCACAAGCCTTTTCTAACGCTTCTAGCGATAAAATGTCGCTATTGTAACCGTGAGTTCAATTTAGCTCACAAGGAGTAACGAAAAATGAAAATTGGTATTATTGGATTAGGTCTTATGGGGGGTTCTTTTGCTCTCAGTATCAAGGCACTCTCTTTTGTGGATTCTGTGGTAGGAAGTGACCATAACACAGATCATCAACGCCAAGCTATGGAACTTAATCTTGTTGATGCATTGGTTGCGTTTGAGACTATTAAAACATGTGATGTTATTATATTAGCGGTTCCTGTTGATGGCGTTATTAAGATACTTCAAGAGCTACAAGATGTTCCTAGTACAACTACAATCATTGACTTGGGAAGTACTAAAGAGATTATTGTCAAAGCAGTTCCACCGAAGATTCGTGCAAACTTTGTAGCAGCTCACCCTATGACGGGAACCGAACATAATGGGCCCAGTGCAGCTTTTGACTCACTCTATCAAGAAAAAGTCGTAGTTTTATGTGACCTACAAGATAGTGGCACGCATCAACAAGAGACAGCGGTACGTCTTTTTTCAGGGCTTCATATGAAACTCGCTTACATGCATGCTCACGAACATGATCGTCATGCCGCATTTATCTCTCATATGCCACACCTTATCTCTTACTCTATTGCAAATTCAGTAATGTCTCAAGAGGATAAGTACTCGATTTTAGCACTTGCTGCCGGGGGGTTTCGTTCTATGAGTCGTTTGGCAAAATCTTCACCTAACATGTGGGAAGATATTTTTCGTCAAAACAAGGACAATCTATTAGAAGCAGTGGATACCTTTGAAAAAGAGCTTCAAGAGCTCAAAAAAGCGATCAAAAGTGATGAATGGGAGAAGCTTCATACACGAATGAATGAAGCCAATAAACTACAAGATATCTTTTCATAGTCTCAAAAAAAGAAGCAACTATCGCTTCTGTTTTGCTTTTAAAAGTTCATACTTTTTAAGCATCACTTTTAGTGCTTTTTTGTCTATCGTTTTTTGCGAACCACGATAGACTCTCTCTTCAAGTAAATCTACCATCACTTTAACTTCATTATCTGCAATATAAGGCATTAAAAATCTAATAAGTGCTTTTTCATCACGTATTGAAAGCGTCTCTTTTTGTACTTTGAGGTACTGCCACGGACGTAATGCTAAAAGTAGTGCTACCAAAAAACCGGCTAAAAATGCACCCCCAATAGTTAAAAGTGATGTGGTTTCTTTGACTTCATGTTGTATGGTTGGCACACTCACAAGTGTATCCGCTTTTTCAACCTTAACCTCATCGGATACTTTACTAACAACACCACCGTTAATATGAACGTGTATTGGCTTTGTGCTTAATAGTTTTGTACTTTGAGTCTGTGTATCAAAGTACTCTAATTTAAACGCAGGAACTTCAAAATCATTATCTCCGACAAAGGTAAACTTCTGTTCCCAAGTACCCCCAGTAAGTGCTTCTGCAATTTTTGGTTCTTCTTCAAAAGTACTCACCTGAGCCACAAATGGTTTTAAAGAACCAATATCTTCAAAATTCCCTTGTCCTACAATACTAAGCGTAACACTCACCGCTTCATTAGCTTGAGCCTCTGTTTTATCTGTGTGAACTTCCATCTGAAAATCCCCAACAATACTCACGCCAGAAGGGAGTTTACTCACGTTAATATCAAGTTCATTAGAGTAGTAACTACGCCACTTAACACTTGGAAGCCACTGGCCCCAAGCATCACGAGCGCGGGTACGTTCTGCTATCTTCATATGAGCAGCCCCAATACGCTGGGGTCCCTCTTTTTGAGCTGCCATAATATAAGTCAAACGCGTCACAATATAGTTATCTACTTCTTGACGTGCACCTTGGTCTTCCTTTTTAATCCACATATTTTTAATTTCAGGTGGTGTAAACTTTGAATCAACCGCTTGAGCATCGCGGCGCATTTTGAAGTTAATAGTTACAGCAAAAGGCTCTCCAACCCGAACATTTTTCTTATCAGTTGACATCTCTAGTATAAAAGGCGAATCTTTTGATGTGGGCATTTTTGAGACCTTAATATCAATCGCCTCACTCACCTCTTTTTTCCCATCAATGTTAAGCGAAATCGGTGCTATGGTACAGTCATGAAGTGGTGTAAAGGTGTACTGAAAACTATTTTCTTTAGAAAAATTTCCATTGATTGAACGAATATTGGTGCCCATAGCACTTGACGTTATCTGCTCACCACATAAGCTAATAAGTTGTAATTTTTCAATTCTATCACCCGTCGCCCGAACGGTAAAAACAACACTGTCACCCTGCATTACTTTGGTACTGTCTACACTGACATTTAGCCCAGCATGGAGTGCTACACTAACTAGTAATAGTATTCCTATTTTACCAAGGTTTTTCATCATCACTTACCTCCCTTTGTCTCTCATCCATCTTTTGCAGTTGGTAGAGATGTCCTACTTTATCTTGGTTAAGTTTTTGCAACCACTTTTTCTCTTCATTTTTGCTCATAACACGTGTCTCTTCGGGCATTGCAGCACCACTATTTTTTGGTTCGTTTTCATCTTTAGCACTTTTTTGATCTACCTTTGAATCTTTTGCCTTTTTTTCTTGGTCACTTTGATTGGCTTTTTTATCATTTTGAGGTTTATCATCACCTTTTTTTTGATTTTGATCATGCTGTTTGTCTTTAGTATTTTGAGAATCTTTTTGATCTTTCTTTTGACCTTCTTTCTCATTTTTATCTTTTTTATTTTGTTTATCTTTAGATGATTTTCCTTTTTCCTCATCACTCTTTTTATCGCCTTTTTTTGAATCATCGCTTTTTTTATCATCTTTGTCTTTGGACTGTTTTTTCTGCTTTTGTTTCTCTTGTAATGCTTTTTTTACCGCCTCTAGATTCTCTTTTGTTTGGATGTCATCTTTGATTGCAAGTGCTTTTTCATAAGAACTAATCGCTTTTTTTAACGAAGGGATATCGCCTTGCTTAGCATAAGCATTTCCAAGATTATGTGCACTTTTAAAACTCAGTATTTCATCAGAACTCACAATCTTCTCATAAGAATCCGATGCCAATTTATACGCCCCTTTTTTATAAAGGGCATTCGCATAATCATAGCGTGCCTCAGAACTATTATGCTCTTGCAAATAGTTAAGATAATGCCGTGCAGAGCTATTATAATCGCCTTTTTCATACGCACTTTTTGCTGTATCTAAAAGTTCAAAGTCAAACAGACCTGCCCTACTTTCAGTGCTACTCATAAAAAACAGACCTAACGCAAACATCATTGGTAAAGATACCTCTTTACGTCGACTCATTGAACTTGTAGCAATCACAAACAAAATCATCGCTAAGCCAAGTGGATAGTAAAAAAGAGGGATATAGAGACGCACCTCTTCTTCTGCAAGATTTTGTTTAGATGTTTTGGCATTAATCTCTTGCAGCATTACTTCAATATCTCTGTCTGAACGTACGGCTTCGATATAAGCACCGCCACTTTGTATAGCAAGATCTTTTATCTTAGTGTTAAGATGCGAAATAATAACATTGCCATTTTGGCGAATAAAGTCCCCACCTTGTTTTTTGATAGGCGCACCTTTTTGCGTTCCAATAGCCAACACAAACACTTTAATCCCAAAGGCTTTTGCTTTTGCAATCTCTTCAGCAAAATCTTTTTGATCACCCCCATCCGTGACAATAAGTAAATATCTGTTTTCATTATCACTCAAAGTTTGAGAGGTTGAAAAAAGAAGCTGCATAAAAGAGGTGCCCTGTTCGGTTATAGAGTTTGGATTGAGTTGTTTGAGTAAAAAAGCAATCGCTTTATGGTCAAAACTAAGAGGTGCTACTAAATATGCTTCTTTGGCAAAGGCCATCACCCCAATACGTTGCTGATCGGAGTGTTTCAAAAAGCTCAATATTTTTGCCTTTGCGTGGGCTAAACGGTTAGGATAAGCATCACTAGCTAACATTGAATCCGAGATATCAAGTGCCACCATAATGTCAGCACTTTTTGCTTGTACTTTAATGGTACCTTGTTCAATAACAGGTTCGGCTAAGGCAACAATCAACAGTGCAAACATAATAAAAAAGAGAGCATTACGTGCTTGAAGTGTGAGTATGTTTGAAGTAACACGAAGTTTGGCTAAAACCTCTTCACTAAAAAAGGTACTGACATGCTCTTTTTGTGTCATTAAAAAGTAGAACAAGATAACAAGTGCCGGTAACATAAGATATAAAAACTCTGGATGTCTAAAAATCATGCAAAATCCTTACGATTACGGAGATAGACAAAACCAAGAAGTGCTAAAAGTGCTACAAATAGAGGGTAGAAGAAGTAGTAAACATTGTAAGTGTACGACTGTGCCTCTATCTCAGACTTCTCTAAACGATCAATTTCCTTATAGATACGGCCAAGTTGACTTGCTGTTTGTGCGCCAAAAGCAACCCCACCTGTCTCTTTAGATATCTTATCAAGTAAAACACCGTTGTACTCTGTTGGACGTCCTATTCCAATAGTATAAACACGAACTTTTTCCTGTTTTGCCAAGTCGAGAGCGACATCTAAGGGAATTTTTCCACCCGGTGTATTGTGTCCATCAGTTAATAAAATAGCAATTTTCGTTTTGGCTTTTGAGTTTTTAAGAAGATTCACTGATTGACCTAAGGCTTCAAATAGTGCCGTATATTTCCCCGCCATTCCAATGTGGAGTTGGGCTAAAACCTGGGACAAGATATCTTGATCATAGGTGAGAGGAGCGGCAATAAAAGAGTATTTACCAAACACTACTATCCCTAGATTATCATTTTGTCGTTGGGCTATAAACTCTTTGACAATCTCTTGGACCACAACAAAACGATCTTTTCTTGGATCACTGGGGTCAAAACCTTTGGCTTGCATCGATTGAGACGCATCAAGGACTAAAGCGATGTCATATCCTTGCGTTGGTTCGATCTGATACTCTTCTTCTTTTACAGGCGACATCAACGCCATAATCATCATACTCACACCCAGCCACTTTAAAATAAATAGTATTTTAGAGCTGTCTGCCGTATCTTTGACAAACTGCGTAGTATGAGGAAAATAGAGTGAAGGAAGTCGCATCTTACACAGTGTTGCACAAGCAATAAAGGGAACAATTAAAAAAGCGAGCTTGGGAAACTCAAAAAACAGCCCATCAAACATCACACATCCCAAGATAGATATTAAAGTAGCCTAGAGTTTCACTATCAATTGCTTCAACATTTTTTTGATATTTGTAGCCACTTAAACGACTGTTTAAGTTACTATAAACTTCTTTATGCCGTGGTGAATCATCACCAAAAAGAGCCCCTTCTTTAGTGATGGTATAAGCAGCCTCTTTAGGATGGCTAAAGTCAATACTATGAAGTACTTCTAAGGCTTCTTTACGTAAGTCACGTGCTTTTCCTCGAGTAAAATAGCGCCATAGAAAAAAAGAAATTACCAAAAAAATCACAACAACAACACCTACGATACCCATAAAGTAGTACCACGAGTTATCAGGAACTTCAACTAAGGGTTTAATATCATGTAAGGGGATATCAATACTTGTTTTTGCCATTATCGTCCCTCAAAAAGACGGCGAAGTGCAACACTTGCGACATCATCTGTATAAATTTTACAAAACCGAATCTGATCTTTCCTAAAGGTTTCATAGAGTTTGTGATCATGTTCATTGACTTTTTGAGCATACTTTTGAATGCTAGCCCTATTAAAATCACCCTCAAGAGTTTGACCTGTTTCAGGGTCCATTAAAGAAGAAAACCCCATTACAGGTGGTTTCTCTTCAAACTTATCACGCACGATAATAGCAAGAACCTCATGCTTTTTAGCCAAAACCTTAAAATCTGGTATATCAAAAAAGTCCCCTACGACAATCACCAAAGACTTACGACGGAGACGTTTATAAAGTGTATCACTCAAGACTTTGTAATCTGCCTTCTTACCTAAGGCATCAAACGCTAAAATAGCTTCAACACTTTTGTGTACAGCAGAAAGTTTTTTGGTGGGTTTAGTATGCGATATCATCTGGTTGGCAAAGATATAAGTACTTAAGAGGTCGCCATTACGTAAGGCGGAAAAACTAAGTAGTGCATTAATCTCTGAAATCAGATCTTGTTTAAAACGCGATGATCCAAAGTGAACACTCCCGTTTAACATGCTGACAACAACAACATTTAACTCACGCTCTTCACGAAATATCTTGATATAAGGGCGTTGCATCTTCGCTGTAATATTCCAGTCAATATGACGGATATCATCCCCCGGCATATACTCACGAAGTTCAATAAAGTCGTAACCTTCACCTTGAAATATAGAGGGGTTATTACCCACCATTTCGGAGAAGACTTGTCGACGTGCCCGCACTAAAATCTTAGCTAATTTACTCATACTAAGGTACCGGTACGACTTCTAAAACTTTATCAATGATTTCATCAGTAGTAATACCTTCAGCTTCTGCCTCATAGGTCAAGATAAGACGGTGACGCATCAAGTCTTTGATGATGTAAGCAACATCTACGGGTGTTACAAAATCTTTTGCACGTAAAAAGGCCATCGCTTTAACAGCTTTAAACATATCAATACTTACACGTGGTGATGCGCCAAACTGAATGTACTCTGCCACATCATCTAAGCCATAAGCTTTAGGCTCACGTGTTGCACTCACAAGATCAATAATATAACGCTCAACCTCTTCATCAATGTGTATGGCATTAATTGCTACTTTCAAGGCATCAATATCTTCCATAGAAACAACAGCCGAGATCGTACTGCTTAACTTATTTGCAATACGTCGTGCAATTTCAAGTTCTTCTTCTTTAGTGTTATAACCGACTTGAAGTTTCAACATAAAACGGTCAAGTTGGGCTTCGGGGAGTTGATAAACACCTTCTTGTTCCACAGGATTTTGAGTAGCCATTACAAAAAATGGTGGATCAAGTTTAAAACTTTCATCACCAATAGTGACTTGACGTTCTTGCATCACTTCAAGAAGTGCCGATTGTACCTTAGCTGGAGCACGGTTAATCTCATCAGCTAGTAACAAGTTTGTAAAGATAGGACCTTGTTTGATTTTAAAAGCATTATTTTGTGGATCATAAATTTCTGCACCCAAGATATCAGAGGGGAGAAGGTCAGGCGTAAACTGAACTCGCTTAAAACAGAGGCCTAAACTCTCTGAAAGTGCCTTAACTGTTGTTGTTTTTGCTAAACCAGGAATACCTTCAATTAAGACATGCCCCTCACATAAAAGACCAATTAAAAGACCATCTATCATCTTCTCTTGACCAACAACAACCTTGGCAACTTCGTGTTTTATAGCTTCAATTTTTGTAAACATTTTCTAGAGTCCTATTTAATATAGTTTATTATATTGTTCTTATGTAAATCAACGACAAACATTGTTCAAAGAGTAGTGATACTTTTATAAATTGTCTTTTTTATGCTAATTTTCAACATGCGTCAATAATAAATTTCTAAAAAATCCACATCATAATAGCAGAGGTAAACGTGTTACAAAAGCTAAAACATCACCTATATAATATAAGTTTTTTTCAATTTACAACACTCGTTATCAAATACATTCAGTTACCTTTAGATAACGACTTAATATGCGATACAAAGCCTTTTGGTCAATAGGTTTTTCAATATATTCATCCATGCCACCTTCTAAGAACCGCTCTCTATCTCCCTTGATTGCATTAGCTGTTAAGGCAATAATCGGAATCTTTTTAAAGAGATCATACTCATAATCTTTACGAATGAACTGCGTTGCTTCTTCACCATTCATCTCTGGCATATTAATATCCATTAAAATGAGGTCAGGCTTTTTCTCTTTTAACATTTCTAAGGCTATTTTTCCATTTTCAGCTATAAAACACTCTAAACCAAAATCTTCTAAAATCATTGAAATTAACATCTGATTTGTCTTGTTATCTTCTGCCACTAAAATGCTACCACGTAATATTTGTATCGCATCCTCTTCTTCTTCGACTTCGGGTAACGCAGCTTCTGGAAAATTAACATAAAAACTAAACACAGTGCCTTTGTCTAAAACACTATTGACACTAATTTTACCACCCATCAAACCAATAAGCTCTTTTGAAATATGCAGTCCAAGACCTGTTCCACCATACTCTCGAGAGACAGAGTTATCTTCTTGTGTAAAAGAGTCAAATATCATCTCTTGTTTGTTTTTTGCAATACCAACACCATTATCAATGACATCTACTTGTAACAGTCTATTTTGATAATGAACTTGAACCTTGATTAAGCCCCCTCTGGGCGTAAATTTAATTGCATTTGATATGAGGTTAGAAATCACTTGTTTTAGACGTAAGGCATCCCCTAACACTACCTTAGGAACATCACTATCAAAGGTATACGATAAGGTAATCCCTTTTTCCAATGCCAGTGATTGAAAGAGCGTACATGAGTTTTCAAATACAGCTTCAAGATTAAACGCGACCAACTCAATTTCTAACATATTGGACTCAATTTTAGAGATATCTAAAATGTCTTTGATAATGTTAAGCAGCGTTCTAGAGGAGATCTTAACGGTATCTAAGTAGCCAAGTTTTTCTTCATCAACCTCAATACTTTGCAGCTTTTCAACAAAACCGATAATACCGTTGAGAGGTGTTCGAATCTCATGTGACATATTGGCAAGGAAGGTTGATTTGGCACGTGAAGAGAGTTCAGCAATTGTTTTAGCTTCCACTAACTCTCTTTTAACCTCTTCTATATGTGAGATATCTTGGATAATCGACCAGATAAAGGTTTCACCCAATCTATTTTTAAAAAGCATACCATTGAGTAATACAGCAAAGCGGTGCCCATCTTTATGAATATACTCTTTTTGATAAGGACCATAGGATTGTGTTGTTTCAAGCAGTTGAAGTTGTTGCGCTTCTTGTTTTTCATACTTTTTCGGGGTGATGTCCCAGTAGGATAGGTTTGTAAAAGTCTCGTAGTCATACCCAACCATAGCAAGTAAGGCATCATTCACTTCAACAAATTCACCACTCATTTTATTGAGAGCAATTCCTACAGGGGCCATGGAGAAAAGAGTACTGAACTTCTCATCATTTTCCATCAACAAATTTGTTGTCACTTTGTGATCCATATGTAGCGCTGTAATTTTTTCTAACATATTTAAAAGAACACTAACTGTTGTGCCTACGATAAGAACAGGTAAACATGTTGCTAACATTAACACCCAAAACTTCAAATCATCCGAAGCATTAAAGTGTATCAATACATAGTACGTTGCTATTTGAGCAACTGCCATGGAGAGAAAAGTCACAAGAAAAATGATGACATATTTATTTTTAAACATACCTGCCTCTATACAATCAATTTGAGAAATTTATTGTCATTTAGTATAACATTTTACCAATTATAAAGCAACGTAATAAAACGTTATACGTTTTAAATATTAAATTTCACAAATTTCATAAAAACTCTTGACATTAAAGGTCTTTTTCCCTATAATTCCCGTCCACAAACAATCACTTGTTTTGGAAACATAATGTCTTGTTAGCTCAGTTGGTAGAGCATCTCACTTTTAATGAGGATGTCGATGGTTCGAATCCATCACAGGACACCATTTTTTGATTATTTGAACTTCAGCTTAAAGCTCCCGTACCATTTGTACGCTTCACTTTAAACTTCAGCACAACTAATACAAAAAGAATTTTTACAAATGTCTTAATCCGGCATCTACATAACTGGCCCCATCATCTAATGGTTAGGATTCATGGTTTTCATCCATGCCATAGGAGTTCAAATCTCCTTGGGGTCACCATTTTTAATCACTTATTCATTCTAGTCATCGTCATTACGTTCGTCATGTACTAATGTACACTTCCTTACTATATTCCTTGATAGAATAAACAATTGATTAAAAACACGTTTTTCACACAAACATTCTACTCATCGTCATTACGTTTGTCATGTACTAA
>Ga0256826_1000692_pt1 | contig 20652 bp, 19 predicted proteins | sample CV79metaG_FD_185975 | JGI IMG/M metagenome (GOLD analysis project Ga0256826, IMG submission 185975) | Hydrothermal vent microbial communities from East Pacific Rise, Pacific Ocean - CV79 | ecosystem: Environmental > Aquatic > Marine > Hydrothermal vents | place: Pacific Ocean: East Pacific Rise...
AATGCTAACAGCACTTGGAAAAAGTCTCTTTAGCTCTTTGTAGTTGTTGTCGTTTATGCTCTGTTCGTTTACAATATTCTCTTTTAATGGCACAACTTTACCCTCTTTTTAAATTATTGAAATATTATAGAGTAAATAGTTAAATAATACTCTAAAAAATGGCAAATTGTAATATTTGTTTTGGTACATTACAGTCAATACGACTAAGGAAAACTTATGAACAACGACAAACTAAAAGGACTCATGTGGGGTTCGCTTTTGGGCGATGCATACTCTTTGGGTGGGCATTGGGTTTATGACCAAGATGAACTTGCAAACTCAAAGTTAAATTTAGAGGGGCTAAATGACCCAATGAGTAGCTACCACCCAACCAAAAAAGCAGGTGATTTTACACACTATGGAGACCAGAGTGTTTGGTTGTTTGAGTACATGAAAAAAGCACAAGTTTACGACCCTTTTGTCTACGGTGAGCTTTGGCAAAAGAACATGACAAACTACAACGGCTACAAAGATTCTGCTTCAAAAGACTCACTGGTCAACATGAAGTCTGGTCGTTCATTTTTAGCTGCTGGGTCGGGTTCTCATGACTTGTCTATTGTTGGTAGACATGCTCCAATTTTGTTTACACTAAAAGGAATGGACGAGATGCTTGAGAGCGTTAAGTTTCACAACTGTCTGACACATATGAGCAAAGAGACTTTAGATGCTAGTAAATATATTGCCGAAGTTACCTTGGCGATGATATATAACCTAGATGTTGAGAGTACACTAAAAGAGAGAGCAAAATTTTACGGTAAAGAGGTTGAAGAAGAGGTTGAGAAAGCCTTTAAGATGAAAGACAAACCAAGCAACGAAGCCATTAAAGCTTTGGGTGCATCATGTGACGTTACAGGTGGATTGGCTTCTACTATTTACTTGTTACTCAACTACCATAATGACTTTGATGCTCTGTTAAAAGCAAATGTTTTAGCTGGTGGAGACTCAGCTGCAAGAGCCATGGTAGCAGGCATGGTTGTGGGAGCAAGATATGGTTTTGAAGCCATTAAACCCTCTTGGATTGAAGAGCTTAATGAGTATGAGGCGTTAAATAGGCTTATTGGTTAAGTAGTTTCTTGATATGATATTAATATAGAAATATTGGAGGTTACTCCTAATCATAGAAGGGAAAAAGGGAGGAAGAATATAATGACTTTAAAGGAGTTTCATTAAAATTAAAAGATTTGCTGTTTTACAAACTTTTAATACCCTTCTATAAATTAGGCATAAGAAAGTATACTTATAAACCGTGTATTGTATGTGTAGCACATATTGAATAGAAAAATTAAATAATTATAATAAAGGATACATCAATAAAATGCTTTTTAAAACAGATATTGACGAAAGTAGGAATTGCCCACAATGTGGTGATAGACTAGCACTTTACTTTAAATATTCAAAACTTATAAAATGTCAATCTTGTGGCTCGTCTATTTTTCTAGAAGATGATGCTGTCAAACTCATTGGAGAGAGTTCTGTTTTAAGTGATGAACCTTCTTTACTTCAACTTCATAAACCTTTTAAATACAGAAAAAAGAGCTATCTACCTCTTGGAAAACTACGCTACTCTTATGGTCGTGGCTTTTGGGAAGAGTGGTTTTTAAAAGATGAAAATAACAGAGAATTTTGGATGAGTATCGACGAGGGAGACTTTGTTTTAGAGGAGAAAATGAAACTCTCCTTACCTTTTTCAAACTACAACAAGTTTAGTGTAGGTAAAAATTACGGTAAATATTTGGTAACAGAAAAAGGTGAAGGCAGAGTGGTTGGTTTTGAAGGGGAACTTCCTAAATCCATTACATTAAGAGAAAAGCATCACTATATTCACCTCTCAGAGGGAATGGGTAAGCTTATTACCATTGAATTTTCTGACAATAACACAGAAACTTTTAAAGGTGAATGGATTGACCCATTAGAGATTGAGGTAGAGTCATGAGTGAGATAAAAAGCATTAAATGTACCAACTGTGCAGCACCACTAGAACTTCTTGGTGGTGGTCGTGTTGAGTCTATTACTTGTAAATACTGTAAATCTCTTATTGACTTAACCGATAGTTACTACAAAGTACTCACCAACTTTAAAAATATAAAAGAGCTACACAAACTCCCTTTTGAAATAGGCATGAGAGGTAAATTAAAAGGTATTGACTACACTATCATTGGGCGTGTAACCTACGCAGATATTGAGTACCCTCATGGTGAATGGACAGACTTTTTACTCTTTTCACCTCTTTACGGTTATGCCTACCTCACTTACGAAGAGGGTCACCTCATCTACTCTAAAAGAGAGAGAAAGTTTCCCAATATCTCTTGGAGCAATATTCCTCAGCACTCAAACATACTAATTAATGAACAAAGATTTGTCCCTTTTGACACATACCAAGCAAAAGTGGTCTATGTTGAGGGAGAGTTAACATGGATTGCTAAACGCAATGATAAAACTTCTTTTATTGATTTAATCAATCCACCCTATGGTATTTCTGTTGAGAAGAGTCGTGATGAGATTGAGTACTATAGAGCTGAGTACCTTGAACATGATAACACTTACGAAGCATTTGAAGCAAAAAAAGAGGATGAACCAAAAGAGTTTCATGCTCTTAAACCTTTTAAGAGACCTTTTTTAAAATCACTTTCATATATAGCCTCTTGGGTCTTTTTTGTGATAATACTACTCTCATTAGGAATGGGAATAGATGGCTCAGGTAAAAAAATTAAAACATTTATAGTAGACAATAACCAAATCGTAACCACTCCATTTAAAATCAAGTATGATAAGTATCTAGTTGACTTAGATTTAGAAGCAAGAAATGCAAAAGAGTTAAACAACTATAATTTGCAAATACATCAAAACAAGCAACTTATATTTTCACTAACACCTACTGCTGCTTATATATTTGAGCATAGTAAACATAAAGTTAAAAAGAAGCTAGGGATATGGGAAAAAAATGCAAAACATGTGCAAGTACTACTCAATCTTGAAAAAGCAGATAACTATGAGTTGACTGTTACACCCATTAACAAACAAATAAGTTCCACGCTCCATGTAAACATAGAAGAAGCCTATTCAAAATTTGACTACTTTAAACTATTTGCGTTTATAACCTTTATTTTATGGGCTATTTACAAGTTTATTGCATGGCGATACAGAAGAGCATTAGACAATGAACGAGGTATCTATATAGATGATGAAGATATGCCATATGTATTTGTCAACGGATCCATTGGTCAAAAATTTTTTATCTTCATCTTTATTGTTTTACTTTTTATTACTTTGCAAGATTCAAACTAAGGAGTTTTTATGGCAAAATTTATCATACTCTTTTTTTTAATTACAGGCTCAAGTGTTAGCTACTTAACCTACACAGGTCAAGGGCTTGAAAGCATTGAGACTTTAGAGAAAGAGACCATTCGTTCAAACTCTTCTCATAGAAGTGGTGGCAGTGGTTCATGGGGTAGTAGCTCCTCTTACAACTCATCTGGTTACAGTTACGGAAAATAATTTAATTTAAAAGGAAAAAATATGGAAACATTTCAAATCTCAGGTGCTATCTCAGCACTTATCTACGCTGGTATTGGTATTGCTGTCTTCTTTATTGTTCTACTTCTTGTAGAGATTGCAACTAAATACTCTATTAACAAAAAGATTGCACACGAAGGTAATGTGGCTCTTGCTATTGTTTTAGGTTCAATGATTATTGCTCTAGGCATGATAATCTCTTCTGCTATTCATTAATGCAAAAGTCTGACAACAAAACCAAAGAGATAGCCCTGCTCTTTGGAACTTTTCTCATTGCTATTTGTGGCTTAGTTTATGAGCTTTTAGAGGGAACTTTATCCTCTTATCTATTGGGAGACTCCATATACCACTTTTCATTGGTCATTGGGCTATTTATGTCCTCCATGGGTATTGGTGCTTGGCTCTCTCGTTTCATAGAAAACAACTTAGAACGTGCCTTTGTTCAACTACAGCTCACCATTGCACTTGTAGGTGGATTTTCTGCATTCATTCTCTTTTTTGTTTTTGCCTATATTGACAACTATGATGCATTTTTATACCTTATAACCATCGCCTTGGGAGCAATGCTTGGGGTGGAGATTCCTCTTATTATTCGTATTTTACAAGAGAGTTTTTCCCTTAAAACCAACATCTCAAATGTCTTTACCGTAGATTACATTGGAGCATTATTTGCTTCTCTTCTTTTTCCTTTGGTTTTAGTACCACAACTAGGACTCATGCAAACCTCTTTTTTGTTTGGACTTCTCAATCTTTTTGTAGGAAGCATGGCATGGTTTATCTTTCGTGACATTTTAGGAAAAAAGTATATTCTTTATCTATTGACAGTTTGTGTCATCTTGGTGTCAGGCTTTTGGCAATCAAGTAAACTAACAAGTATGATAGAAAATAAGCTCTACAGAAACAACATCATCTACACCACACAAACCCCTTATCAGAAGATTGTAATTACAGCTAACAAGGGTAGAGTTCAATGTTACATTAATGGTGCCATTCAATTTGACAGCATTGATGAACACCGTTATCATGAGTCTTTGATACACCCTATTATGATGGCAACACCAAAACATGAAAATATCTTAGTCATTGGTGGTGGTGATGGAATGGCTCTTAGAGAGCTACTTAAATATGAGGATATAGGTCACATAACCCTTGTAGATCTTGACCCAGCCATGACCACACTTTTTAAAGAGAACAAAACACTTAGTCAACTTAATCATCATGCTTACGACAATCCTCTTGTCACTGTTGTCAATCAAGATGCTTGGAAATTTATTGAAAATAGTGACACTCTCTATGATGTTATTGTGATAGATTTACCCGACCCAAATAACATCTCTCTAAGCCGTCTCTATTCTCAAACTTTCTATAAAATTCTCTCTTCTCATCTCTCACGTTTAGGTGCTATGGTGACTCAGTCAGCCTCACCTCTCTTTACTCAAAAAGCCTTTTGGTGTGTCTATGAGACCATGAAGAGTACTAAACTTCATACCAAAGCTTACCACACGTATGTTCCTAGTTTTGGTGAGTGGGGATTTGTCATGGCTTCAAAACTTCCTATTCATTTTGAAAATTTTAAACCTAAAAAAGAGTTAAAATATTTAGACAAAGAGGTTTTAAAACGTATGGAGATATTTCCAAAAGATATTGCTAAAATAAAAGTAGAACCAAATAAATTAAGTACTCATAAACTTATTGAGTACTACGATGCAGGGTGGGTACTTTGGTATGAGTAGAGAGACCCCCTACTTTGTAATGCATGAGCAAAAGCTTATGCAAAACCTAGAAAGACTCCAAGAGATAGAACGTCGTGCTGGTATAGATATTTTACATACTTTAAAAAGTTTTAACCAAAGTTCTGTTCTACCTATCATTGCAGAGAAGCTTTCTGGTATGAGTATTGCTTCAAAAAAAGAGTTAGAACTGGCTCAAAGTGCAAAAGCCAAACACTTACACCTCTATGCTCCTGCATTTAAATTTTCTGAACTAAAAGCAATGAGTGAGCAAATAAAGACTCTCTCACTTAACTCTTTAACTCAATTTGAAGCCTCTAAAGCATTAAACTGCTCAAAGGGACTACGCATTAACCCAAAACTGCATCTGCCCATTCCAAACCACTGTAACCCAAATCTGCATACCTCTCGTTTAGGGCTAGATGGTGGTGAATTTTTAGAGTATTATCAAGAAAATAGGGAGAGTTTTAATGAACTAGAAGGCTTACACTTTCACGCTCTGTTTCAGAGTTCAGAGCAAGGTTTAATCATACTTTTAGAGCATATAGTAGCTAACTTTAAAGAGCTACTACCAAAACTAAAATGGCTCAACTTAGGTGGTGGACACAACTTTACAGACCTTAACTACAACATAGACAGTTTTTGTAAAGAAGTAGACAAGTTCAAAAAACTCTATCCAAATATAGAACTCTACTTTGAACCAGGAGAGAGCGTAACTAAGGGCTGTGGAGAGTTTGTTTGTACTGTTTTAGACATTGTAAACATAGGTGGACAACAGGTTGCCATTTTGGACACATCAGTTGAAACACATCTACTTGATGTTGCCATAGTCAATATGCGTCTAAAGGTAAAAGGAACACAAAGTAACTCAACTCCATACTGTTACGAATTAGCTGGAAACTCTTGTATGCAAGGAGACTACATTGGTGAGTATTTTTTTAAATATGAGCTAGAAATTGGAAGTGAAATTATCTTTGAAGATATGATGGGTTACACCATGGTGAAAATGACAGAGTTCAATGGAATGGATAGTGCTGATTTTTATTTGAAGGTGCCCCTATCCTAAAGGATAGAAGCTTTTGTATCATTATTTATTTTTCCAAGTATATTGGCTATTTTTATGTTGATACCAATCTGTATTATTTTCTCCACCTGTTTTTGCCCAGTTAAATAGATCAGGATAAGCATTAAGGAAATCTACTTGTTCTGATGCATAACTAACATTACCTGGTATTTCTAATGCCCAAGGTAGACCATCTTTGGTTCTATAAAATTGACCAGTTGTTTTTGTGTCTGTATCAGAAGAGGTAAAGACACTAACATCATCTTTTGTTCCAAAAAATGTTAAATCAGCTAAATCACTAGGTGCATGATCAATAAGGTGTGTCTCTTGACCTCTACCCTTACTTGGTTCTGAAGAGTTATTAAACTGTTTAAAAATAAATGGATTAAAAGGTGCTTTTGAAATATCAAGAGCTTGTGCTTCATCTAATTCTATATGTAATACCAACTCTTGTGTTGCTTCTTCTGCAACATCACTTTGAGTATTAAAAAAGATATGATTTCCATCTTCTTTATAGGTAGTAGCCATATATTTAGTAAGATCTTTCGCAATTACAATTACTGTTTTATCTCCTTTATGCCCCTCTTCACTTGTAAGTTCTACTGTTTTCCCATTAGATACAGTTGTTATACTTGCAATATTTGTTCTATCTAAATCAGCAATTTCTAGTGCAAAACCATGATGATCTAATCCACCATATGCTTTAAAGTCTAAAGTTAAGTAAATATCTTTTACTAAATTATTTGCATTAGTAACAAATTTATAATTGAATCCCATAACAACATCATTCATATCATAGTCACCTGTATTTGGCCAAGTATCTTCAAATAAAAGTGTATTCATTTTATCTTTAGCAGGATAGTATAGATTAAAAGCTCTCTCTGGATCATTATCATACTCTTCGTATATATCTCGAATAGAATCATTATCACTATCTTTCGCTTCAATTGTTGGAAAATCATAAATAGTAGAGATACCCATTGCACCTTTTTCATCTACAGGAGTAACTTCAGCACGCCATTTCTCTGCAATTTTTACTTTTTCTGCTGCAACAGTATTGGTATTAAGTACACCTTTTCCAGCAAAATCTGTATCAATATATTCACCTTGTCCTACATCTACATACCAACGATATTTATATGAAACATTATTGTTATCTGGATCAAGCTGATTACTATCTACACCCTCAACATCTGAACCTTCAACTTCAACTACTAAAGGAGTATCCTCGAAAGCCTTTAAAACATTTTTTACTTTAACTTTATATGGAGCTGTATTGTCTGCTACAATTTTATATTTAATAACTACTGTACTTTGAGGAACACTTACCCACCACCCCTTTTCTCTTGTATCAACATCCATAAAAACACTCATCTCTCCATCATCAGTAATGTAGTTTAATGGAATATCAAATTTTGTTTCATAGGTAGTTTGGTTTGTACCTTGTAAAAATCCAGGGTTTAGATTATTATGATCAATACTAATTTGATTATACTCTCCATTTTCTCCATGCTCTGGTTCTGCATCTACATCATATGCTGAAATCAACAGTTGTGCTGAAACAATATTCAAATCACTTAAATTATAGTCGGGAAAAGTGTGCTTCCATCCAAAGTCACTATCTTTACCACCGTAAACATCAAAACGATCATATTCTACACCTTCATAAGTACGATATAGTGCATCTGAGTTTTCATTAATAATTTGAGTATATGTAATAACACCATCTGCATCAGGCTCAGAGGTTACTCCAATATTTGCAGAAAGTAACATTGGTGCTAATAAGATATAAGCACTTTTAAGTAATTTTTTCATCATTATTTTCCTTCTTGGTCTAATTCATTTTGAGTTGGTTCAGGAGAACGATCAATAAGAATAATTTGTTTATTATTAATATTTTCTAAAGAAACTGTTTTCTTTTGTGTGAAACCATTTGAAGTCGCAAAAAGATCAATACTCTCTACATGAGAAGGTAATTTAGTTTTTAATAAGATTTTTCCATCCAAATCTGTTTTTAATGTTGTAACATTCTTATCTTGATACCCAAATACTACAATAGCATTCTCAACAGCTGTAACATAAGATGTTAATGTGTTGTCAGTATTTCTTTTAACAACTCTCTCTTTAACTGTAATATCAAGAGAAAGAGTATTAGAACTACTCCAGTTAAAATTTTTAGGAGCTTGAATACCCTTAAATCCATTAATTTCTTGACTATTCGATGAGTTCTCTCCTTGACTACCACCACAACCTATGAAAAAGAGAGCTGTAGCACTAATGAGTAGATATTTACTAAACATTATATTTCCTTTGTATAAAAATTTTGTAACATTCTATGCATAAAGATTGCAAATAGATTGCATAAATCTTAGATAAAAATAGTTTTCTTTAATTTTCTTTAAAGAATATATGTAAATTTAATTATTAATTTTAAATATATGTGTTATACTTTAATCTACATTTAATAGAGGTATAATAATGAATAAAGATAATAAACTTAATAAAATTTTAATTGTCGATGACGAACTTTTTAATCTTGATTTATTAGAAATTGCTCTTGAAGGTCTAGAAAACTCAGAAATTATTCGTGCTACAAATGGATTTAAAGTATTAAAAACTACGGAAGAAGAAGAGATAGATTTAATTATTCTTGATATTTCAATGCCTAAACTAGACGGAATGCAAGTTTTAAAAAAATTAAAAAGTAGTCCATCTACATCATATATTCCAACTATTGTAATCACTTCAAAAACGGAAGATCGTTATGAAGCATTAGAGTATGGTGCAGAGGAGTTTCTTTCTAAACCCATAGATGTCATTGAATTACGTTTTCGTGTTAACAATCTATTACGACTTAAAAAATATAATGATTTACAGGTATTGTTTAATGAAAAGCTAGAAGCTGAAATTCAAAAGAAAGAGAACTTACTACGTAATATTGCTCACGTTGAACAAGAGCTTGAATTAGCAAGAGAAATTCAACAAAGTTTAATTCCTAAAGTATATCCAGAATCATCTTTTTTAGATGTATATGGTTCATGTACTTCTGCTTTTGAAGTTGGTGGAGACTATTTTGATGTTTTTAAAACAGATAATGAAAAATATACTATTTTCATTATTTCAGATGTTTCAGGTCACGGTTTTGCATCAGCATTAGTTTCCATGCAATTTCGTACTCTTATAAGAGCTACTTTACGTAAAGAAAAAAAGAATTTTTCTAATTTAGTAGAAGAGATAAATAATATTATGTGTGCTGAAAATAGAGAAGGATCTATGTTTATTACAGGACTATTTTTACGTTTTTGTCATGAAACAAAAATAATGGAAATTATTAATGCAGGACATCATAACCCCATTGGTTTAAAAGATATGAACTATAATCGAGGAATTCCAATTGGAATACAAGAGAATATGCCTTTTCCTATGTCCTCTACAATTTTTAAAAAAGGTATGCAGATGTTACTCTATACAGATGGTATTATAGAAGAAGAAAATAGCAAAGGTGAAATGTATGGAAATCGTATTTATGAATTGTATGATAAGATTAAGCTATTCTCCTCAGAAGAACAAAATAAATTAATCTTAAAAAGTTTCAATGATTTTATTGTAAAACAAAAGGATGATGTGACTCTTTTATCTATTAAAGCCATTTAAAAGATATTAATCTAACTCTTTAATACCTTTTAATATATCATACTCTTTTTCTTGAAAAAAGAGTATACAATCATAAACTTTTTGACTCAATCTCATAAATGTTTTTTCATCTAATTCATTTTTATCATACTCAATATTTTCACAAGTTTTTGCAAGTTTTCTAATTTCTAAAGAGAGTAACATTCCTCGTAAAGCATGCATTTTTTCTTTTATCTTATCTTTATCTTTACTCTTTATAGCTTCCTCTAACTCCTCTAATATCATATGGCTACTATTTACAAAAGAGGTAAACAGACGAGTAATAATGGCATTATTGAAACGCATAATCTTTTTTGCATTTCGAAGTGACTCTAATATCTGATCAATACTACACATTTCAGAATCATCATTATTAATTAACATATTTTTATCTTTTGAATATTTTAATAAGAAATCATGTAAAACCTTTGGATTAATAGGCTTACTAATATAATCATTCATTCCTTTACTAAAAAAATACTCTTTATCCCCCTCTAGTGCATTAGCAGTCAATGCAATAATTGGTATAGAAATACCTAATTTTCTTAAAGCTGCTGTAGCATCAACACCATTCATTTTTGGCATATTAATATCCATTAGAATTAAATCATAATCACCATCTTTAGCCATTTCTATAGCCTCTTCACCATTCATTGCAAAGTCAGGTTTAATATCATATTTCATCAGCATCTCATTAATTAAAATACGATTAATCTCATAATCTTCTGCAATTAAGATATTTAATCTTATTTTTATGATTTTTGTCTCTTTATCTGTAGCTAAATAGTTAAGATCTAAAATAGCATTATAGAGTTCAGATGGATATTTAGAGAAAGATTCTATATGATATATTGAATCATTTGTCAATATTTGACTATTTTCAGTTAACTCTGAAATGAATATAACATGATAATTGTGTTTAACAAGCATTTGACACTCTTCTAATTCAAAAGCAATAACTATATGTTCCTGTCCTCTTAATGTCATCAATTTATCAAATTCAATAAGAGTAAATTCTAATTCAAAATGTTCTAATTGTAAAATTACATCATCTATTTTCTGAGAAAAAGTATTAATAAGGTAAATAGGTGGATTAATAATTTGACTATTTAATGTTTCAGAAGCATTACACTTTAGAAACTCTATTTCAAAATAAAAACAACTACCTTTTCCCTCTTCACTTGTTACCTTCAGTTGACTTCCCATTAATTCACAAAGTGATGAGGAGATAGAGAGACCTAAACCAGTTCCTCCAAAGTTTCTAGTTGTACTACTATCAGCCTGAATAAATGATTGAAATATACTTTGAATTCTATGTTTAGGAATTCCAATACCATTATCACTCACTGAAAACTTAACTCTTTGAGAATTAACATCTTTACTCTCTAAAGTTTCAATCCGAACATCAATACTCCCTGTAGCTGAAGTAAATTTCAATGCATTATTAATAAGGTTTGATAAAACTTGACTAAGACGTAAATGATCCATAACAAGACATATATTAACTTTAGGATCTATATAGATACGATATTCAATATTTTTTTCTCTGGCTTTTGAACTAAAAATATCAATAGAGTTACGTAACTCTATAAAAGGATTAACATGAGAAAAATCTAACTCTAATTTACCACTTTCAATTTTTGAAAAATCAAGAATATCGTCAATTATATTCAATAGAGTATGTGTTGAATGTTCAATTAATTTTAAAAATCGTTGTTGTTCTGGATTAAGAGGACTATCTTTTAATAACTTTGTAAAACCAAAAATACCATTCATTGGTGTACGAATTTCATGACTCATATTTGCCATAAATGCAGATTTTAATTTTTCTGAAGCTTCTGCTAATTCTCTAGATTTATCAAGTTCTGTAATATCTGTTAGGCTAATTATCATCAAAGTTTCATTATTAAAATCAATAGAAGCTAATTGAACTTTATACGTAATAATAATATTATTAATATCTTTAATAAGAATTTTATGTTCTCTATCAGGATATTTAAGAATAATATTAATCCAGTAATATTCGTCATTTAATTCCTTTTTTTTAGGTAAAAAGCCATCTTTATCTATAAAAAGTTCACTTAAACAGAGATGCTTAATTTTAAAATCTTCTAAATTCGAAAAATGAAAGGTTTTAAAAAATTTTTTATTAGCACTAATTAAACCTGTCTTATGACTAGTAACAAAAACAATATTATTTTGATTATCAAAAAGCATATTATTATATTCTAGTTTTTTTTCATATAAACTAGTTTTTAAATTTTCATGCATATTTTAAACCTTTTTAATTTATATTATAACTCAATATTTAAAATTAATATAAGTTTTAATCTAAAAAAAATCACGTTAATAGATTAAGAAACAGTTTCATTTTTTTTAATAATAAAAAGATGATTTTTATGTTTATTTTTAAGCAAAAATCATCTTTTAAAGGTCTTTATTGACTTAATTATACTTTAAAAGTAATAATTTATTTAAATTTTTAGCCTATTTTTATATTATATGATAATAATTAAAAAAAGAAATAATAGAAGAAGGTTCCTTATGGAAAAAAAGCCCTATATTATGGCTATTGATGACACACCTTATAATCTTGAAGTATTAAAAATAATATTAATGGATATGGATGTAGAGATTAAATGTGTAGAATCAGGTATTGATGCGATTGAATTAATTAAAGAGAGAGTTCCAGATTTAATTTTATTGGATATTATAATGCCAATCATGGATGGTTTTGAAGTATGTAAAATACTTAAAGAAAATGCTGAAACAAATATTATTCCTATTATCTTTCTCTCAGCATTAGATGATGTAGAGAGCAAAGTAAAAGCTTTTGAATTAGGTGGAATTGATTATATTACAAAACCTTTTAATACACTAGAGGTTATTGCTAGAGTTAAAACACATTTAAAATTACATTTTATGCTTGAAGAGATGAATACACTTTTAAGAGAATCTTTTCATGAGATATATACCCCTCTAGGATTAATAAAAAGCTCTCTATCCCTCCAAGAACTTGAATATGGAGATAATGAACATATTCAAAATATAAAAGCCTCAATTCACTCTTTACACTCTATCTATGAAGATATGTATTATGCAATAAAAAAAGAGGTAAGAAGTTACCCCTCTCAATGGATAGACTTAGAAGAGTTTCTTCAAGAACGAATAAAAATATTTATCCCTGAGATGACCTCTAAAAATTTAAAATTTAATATGATATTAGATATTGATTCTCCTATGATAAATATAAACCAAACGGAACTAGAACGGCTTATAGATAACTTACTTTCAAATGCTATTAAATATAGTGATATAGATGGTCTCATAGAGATAACAATAACTCCATCAAAAGAGAGAATTAAATTAAGTATTTCAAACAGTTCCAAAAAAATTCAAAATGTTCAAAAACTCTTTGATAAATTATATCGAGAAGATCATAGTGTAATGGGGCTAGGGATAGGATTAAGTATTGTAAAAAAGATTTGTGATAAATACAATATAGATATTGATGTAGAATCCAATGAAAAAAATACCAGTTTTATACTATATTACGAGGAGAACTAATGAAAATTTTATTGTTAGAAGATGAAAAAGTATTATGTAAAAATATAAAAAAATTTTTAACGATTAAAGGACATGAAGTTGATAGCTATGAAGATGGAGGAACTCTTTTAGATGAAGCCAACTTATTTGAATATGATTTTTTTGTTTTTGATATTAATACCCCTGATGTCAGTGGCTTTGAACTTCTTGCATATATTAGAGATAAAAATATTGAAACACCTCTAATTTTTATAAGTGCCATGGTAGGAATTGAAGAAGTTACTAAAGGATTTGAACTTGGTTGTAGTGACTACCTTAAAAAACCTTTTGAACTTGAAGAACTTGATTTAAGACTAAAAAATATTAAAAATAGTTTTTCAACTCATGAACGAATAGACCTTCCAGGAGGGTTAATTTATGATTTTGATACAAAATCTGTATTTAAAAATAATCAATGTCTAACTTTATCAAAAAAACAGAGTGAAATATTATATGTCATTATGAAACATAATGGTCATGTTGTCAGTTTCGATACCATCGCTGATTATGCATATAAAGATGATTTTCGTGATATGCATACCATATCAAGCCATATTAGAGATATTCGAAAAGTAATAGGCTCAACAACTATAAAAAATGTAAGAGGTATTGGCTATAAAATAGTCCTCTAGTAAACTATTGATAATTTCCAAAGGTAATTTGACCATTCATTTTACTAGAGTGTTTAAATCCTTTATAAAAACTGTAACTATACACCATACGATTTAATATTAAATAAGGTATATGACCTATTTTATGATTACGTATATAGTATAAAGACTCTCTGAGAGAAGAAGCAGCAAAAGAGACAAATGTATTAAATATAGATACCGATTTTTCAGGATAAATAAAGACATCTGCTTCTCCCTCTATTCGTCGTCTCGAAGCCAACTGTTTAAATGTGTAGTTATGTGAATGCATTGCAGTAGCATCACTAACATAGGCTATATTGTAACCTTTTTTCTTTATCTCTACACCCCAGTGAGTATCTTCTGAACCCCAAGCATTCGTATAAAAATGTTGTAACTCCCATGCCTCTTTTTTCATAGCTGCAATTGGTAAAGAGTAGTGCATCCAATCAGGCTGATTCCCCATAGCAGGAAAAGCTTTCTCATAATCATGTTTTACCCATAAATCAGCTTCTGGTCGTACAACTTGTCTACCAAATGATGCAGCAGTTTTTAAATCTTCAAGAGGAGCTATTAATTTAGAAATAGCATAGGGGTCAAGGAGAACAACATCAGAGTTTATAAAGACAACCAGTTCAGTGGTAGATGCTTTAACAGCTCTATTTAAAACTTTCCCAGGGAAATAAGAGCCTGGTTCAACTTCAAGAAGTCTATGAGGATATGGAGCAATCATATCAAGCGTTTTATCTGTTGATCCAGAATCAACAATCATTAAATCTATCTCAACATTTTTTTGACTCATAAGTGCTGCTAATGCTTGGTCTACAACCCATCCAACATTATATGTTCGAACAATAACTGTTACTTTTTTCATGCTGCAACCTTCTCTTGCTGAACTAAATCACCCATAAATATAGTTTCTCTAGTTTTTATATAGTCTAAAATTCTGGTAACTGATTGAAACTTATCTGCTAAATACATGGTAATAGGATGAATAATCATCACAGAGAGTTTTCCCTCTTTCTCATTCTCTTTTAGTTGAGCAATTACCATATCTGCCCACTCATCTATGTAGTATGAGTCTGATCCAAAATCATCAGACCAATTATAACGTTTCTGCCATGCTTCTATCCATTCTGGTGTACGTTCTGCATGAATAATATGCTCATGATCAGGAATAATATTAATAGGTAGATTATAGATTCCAGTAACATCTTTTTGCAAAGAGAAATTCTCTTTTTCAACACCATCAGAGCAGATATTTATGCCTAAACTACTTAAAACTTTTTCTGTATTAGGTCCATGCATATACATATGGTTTCTCCAAATATTAATACGCTTTCCTGTTTTAGCATAAATAATATCAATCGTCTTTTTTGTATCGTAGTATTGATAAGCATAAGGACCATTATAGTTATTAGCTACTTTCTTCCAAACTCTATGAAAAAACTCTGGTTGAAATGCTTCATAATTATGTCCTCCTATTTCTATATTTGGACTATCGACTATAGGTTTTACCTCATCCCACTCCTCTTCAAAGGAACGACCTGTAATAAAAAATGAGCCTTTAATATCTCTTGATTCCATCATCTTTACAAACTCTCCAGCTAATGACATCTCTGTCTTGTCACTATGCTCTTGATTACCTGTTTTAAGACTCATATGATGTAGGTCTGCAGTTAAACAAATCATTATTGCTCCAATTCTATATTATAGGTTCTAAGTACATTAATAAAGTTTGTATCACCCCACTTTGCCCATTGAAGTAAAAAGTTATTTAAAAACTTATCACTATTTCCATCTCTCTCTTCTAAAAGAATCTTAAAAAGACCACTATACTCTTTTGGATAGACCTCATAAGTTATATAAGGAAAAAGAAGTGCAAGCATGGCTCTTCCTCCAACTTGCATAAAACTACTCATTTGAGTAGGAGAACTTAACTCTTTTAACGCTGGCAAATACTTCACTCCATAGAGAGCAGACTTTACTTTTTGACGAATATTTTGACGTGGATAACTTTGACTCTCAAGTGCTACTTTAAAATAGTTTTCCCATGTTAAATCACTCTTACCTAAATTCATCTTCTCACATCTAAGATGAACATAAGATAGTGTTTTAATTAACTCTTCATTCCAAGCTTTTAAATCTTTTTCTAAGAAGTTATCATAGTCTGGTTTAAATCTAAAGAGTAATGCCTGAGCATATAACTCTTTAATATCACTATCAATATTTTTCGCCTCTGACATATTTGACTGCTTTTGAGCATAACTCCAATGGTATGCATCATTAAAGAAGAGTAGAGCATCTCCATAGCCTATAATCGCTTTTATCGCATGTTTAATAATTAACTTTTTTTCAGCTAAATCTAGATTCTCTTTTTTTAATAAAAATCGATTAATAAGTAGAAGTGTTCCTCTATTGACAAGTAACTGTCTTATATCTACAGGGTCAATATTATAAAGAGAGAAAGGTTTATGCTCTTTTAAAAAAGTTGAATCTCCTAAAAGTACTTTATGTCCAAACCTCATATCATACCCAATAACTAACCCATTAAAGTTCATAAGTTTCTCTTTACTAAGGGCTGACATATCTATTCCAATATCATATTTTTTAGATACCTCTTGTAACTTAGCATTTGCTAAAGTTACCTTACTCTTATCTATACTACCATTATGAATATATAAAATATCCAAATTATTATGTGGACGATAAGTACCATTTTTAAGAACAATACCTCCTTCACCTCTTCCATATCCACCAATTAAAATAAGTGCTGCTGTCTCTTTTTCTAAAAAAAGCTCTTTAAAAACAGTTGCAACCTCATTAGTGACTACACTTAAAAATGATTCTGCTTCTTTATTATTGTAATAAGTTAAATGTTTGTTTTTATGCTGCATCATAATCCTTTTTTAAAAATGTATCAAATAAATTATAAAGTTTTTTATAGTGTTTTTCTGGAGTGAATTTCTTATTATATTCTTCAAATCCTCTCTCTCCCATTTCCTTAACTTTTTCTGGACTATTGATAGTTAATTCTAAGAGTTTTGTTAACTTCTCTTCACTATTTGACGGAAATAAAAATCCATTCTCTTCATTAATTAGCCACTCTTTTATGCCACCAACATCTGTAGCAATCACAGCTTTTGAATGTTTCATCGCTTCAAGACCTACAAGATTAAATGTTTCAGGAGCTCTACTTGGAATAACAACTACATAGGCTTTAGTATAATAATCATTTAACTTATTTGCTGTTATTTTTCCATGAAACAGAACTCTTTTTTCTATACCAAGAGTTTTAGCTTGTTCTTCAAGTTCACTACGCTGTTTACCTTCACCACAAATATCTAAAAAGATTTCTTCTGTTTGAAGTTTTGAAAATGCATTCAGTAGAGTATCAATACCTTTTCCTCTTACTAGTTGTCCTACAAATAAAAAACGTTTTTCTTTCGGATTAACATTTGAAATATTTAAAGTCTCTTCAAATTTTGAGAATAATGTTATTTTAGATATTTTTTGTTCATCAAAATGATGAAGAATAAGATGCTCTTTCATATAATCAGAAGCAACAACAATATGGTTAAATTCTTTTAAAATACTTTGTGTAGACTTAATTTTACTAAGCGTATTAAATGAAATATATGGAAATATATTCTGTTTATTTATAAAACCAAGACAAGTATAACAGTCCATTCCTATAGCTTTTGTACATGTTTCACTACCTAATGTAGTATATTTATGCTCTCTTAAACAAAAATTCTTATGATCATGAATAAAAGCTACTACTGGGATATTTATGGTTAATAAATCTTTGAGTATTGCAATATCACATACTTGATGTACATAAATTATATCTGGATTAATAACTTCTATCTGTTTTTTTAAATCAGCCAAAACTGTTGCAAAAGTAAAAGCATTAGCGTAATTATAATCTATACGACTCTCTGTACTATAGAGAAGTATATTTTCAACATTATACTGTTCAGAAAGTTCTTTAGACGTTTGGTAAATATAGGTCTCAGCACCCCCCGTAAACTCTGCTTTATCATTAATCCAAAGAATTTTCATTTTTCATCCTTAGATACAAGATAAAGAGTAGGTCTATTAATATATTTTGAAGACTTTCCTGAATAGTCAATATTATTACAAGGTTTTAGTTGATTCTTTTCATAAATAGATGAGAACATGAGAACTCCTTTCGTTCTTTTATTATAAATATAATATAAAAAAGAGTTGCAGATAGTTTGCATAATCTCTCTAAAAAAGATATATGTTTATGCTATACGGTTAAAATCATCTTCATAACGAACAATATCATCTTCTTCAAGATACTCACCAACTTGTGCCTCAATCATAACCAAATCAATACGTCCTGGATTTTCTAAACGATGTTTATGTCCAGCAGGAATATAAGTAGACTCATTCGCTTGAAGAAGTTTTATTTCATCTCCAACAGTTACCATAGCTGTACCACTTACAATAATCCAATGTTCATTTCTATGAAAGTGAGATTGTAAAGAGAGCCGTTTACCTGGGCGAACAACTATTTTTTTAGTTTTATAAGCTTGATTATTCTCAAGAACAGTATAGTTCCCCCATGGTCGAGCGACAGTTGATGGTGTTGTTAAAAGTTCACTATCCCTCTTTTTTAACTCTTTAACAACCTCTTTCACTCCCTGTGAAGAACCTTTTTTTGTAATTAATAGTGCATCTGGTGTATCTACAATAATCAAATCATCCACATCTAATGTTGCAATTGTTCTGTTTGAAGAAAGAATACAATTATTATGAGAATTTATAGATATAACATCTTGATTATCTGTGTTAATAAAAGTATCATCACAAACATCATCAAATGCATCAAAAGACCCCATATCATTCCATTTTGACATTAATGGAACAACTTTAAAGTTAGAATCCAATTTCTCCATTAATGCATTATCAATACTAATAGATTCAATCTCTTCAACACTTTTACTGCTAAGAAGAATCTCTCTATCATGAACTTTTGCCTCATTAAAAGCATTTTTAACATTTTCCAATAACTCTGGAATTAAATATTCACATTCAGCTAAGAAATGGGATACTTTAAAACAATAAATTCCTCCATTCCATAAGTAGTTTCCATCCTCTAAAAATGATTTAGCAGTTGCTTCATTTGGCTTTTCAATAAACTTATTTACATCTTCACCACTATGTGATATATATCCATATCCAGTTGCTGGAAATGTTGCTTCTATTCCAACAGCTACAATATTGTTAGCTTCTGCTAACTCAATGGCTTTAGTCATAGTTTTTTCATACTCTTCTTGATTATCAATAAGATGATCAGCAGGAACAATAGATAAGATTTCATCCTCTTGAGAATTTAAAGCAGCCATGATGATAGCAAAAGCACTGTTTTTCCCTACAGATTCCCAAATATAACTACTATTAACATTACTCAACTCTTCAAACTGGTCTAATACCAAAAATTTTTGACTCTCATTTGAAACAACCATTATTTTATCACTAAGAGATATATTGCGTTCTATTGTTTTTTGAAAAAGTGATGAATTATTATTGAATTTAACAAATTGCTTTGGCATCAAGGTACGGCTAATAGGCCACATTCTTGTTCCACTACCACCACTTAAAATTACTGTTGTCATCATACTGCCTTCTGTTAAGATAGTTAAAACTATATTATTTTTTATTTTATAAAATAAGTATAGAATATAATAATGCAAATAGTTTGCATGAAAATATTTATAAATTTTGCTTTCTTTAAAGAAACTTAAAATTAAACTTTAGTTAAAATGTATAAATAATTTAATATTAGGATATATAATGAATACAATTTTTAGAGAATATGATATAAGAGGAATTTTTGAAAAAGAATTAAATGAGAAAATGGTTAAATTAATAGGATATTTCTTAGGGAAAAGAGTAAAAGGAGATAAAGTTATTGCTATTGGGTATGATGCACGTTCACACTCTCCTATATTAAGAGATTATCTAACTTCTGGATTAAATATGGCTGGATGTAAAGTTTTAGATATGGGAATGGTAGCAACTCCGGTTAACTACTTCTCAAATTATATAAGTCATAATGGGCTTAATACTGATGCTTCTATTATGATTACTGGTTCTCATAATCCAAGTGAATATAATGGATTTAAAATAACAGTTGATAAATCACCTTTTTTTGGAGAAGAGATTTATGCATTAGGTCAAGAGATTATTTCTAATCAAAATATAAATATTAAAAATAATTTAGATTCTATAAAAATAGATGTAAAAACACCTTATATAAATTATATGGTAGAAAATTTTTCTCATCTAAAAGCAATGGATAAAAAAATTATATTAGATTGTGGAAATGGTGTTGCAGATACGGTTATATCAACCATTTTCGATGCTTTAGAATTAAATTATACTGGAC
>Ga0256826_1000693_pt1 | contig 20635 bp, 20 predicted proteins | sample CV79metaG_FD_185975 | JGI IMG/M metagenome (GOLD analysis project Ga0256826, IMG submission 185975) | Hydrothermal vent microbial communities from East Pacific Rise, Pacific Ocean - CV79 | ecosystem: Environmental > Aquatic > Marine > Hydrothermal vents | place: Pacific Ocean: East Pacific Rise...
CATCATCCAAAAAGTAGTGTACCTTGTACTCACTGTTAGCAAACTCAGCTTCGAGTTTTATGCCAGCTCGTCCTGCTCCATATATAACTACACTTTTTGTCTTGGAAATTTTGTTGTTATTCATGTAAAAATAATAGGAGTACATTAAAAAGTTTATACTAAATATGTAAAGAAAAAGTTCAGAGACTAAAAATGACAACTCTATTTTCGTATAGAGAAAAGGCAGATAGATTAAAAAAGCCACAAAATAAACCGTACTTTTTATAATAAACGACTTCTGAGAAGCCTTCGACCATGCAAGAGAGTAGTCCTGCAACATAAAACGTGATGTGAGTAAACGAACAACTATCACACCACCTATAATAGTGTAGTCTACAGGAAAATGAAAAATGAAAAATGTCCATACAAATGTAATAGTCGTAAGGGCAATAATTACCATATAGTTAAGAAATGGTTTTATTCTATGCATTGGGTAATTCCTCTTGTATTAAAAAGCTTTTTTATAGTCTATAAACCGAATAATAACAAAAAGAACCATTAATGCAACTAAAAAAGCCACCCAAATAGGTGATACAAAATAAACCAGACAAAAAAGTAAGACATTTACCACTAAAGAGTAGTTTACAACCTTAGCATGACTCCATCCAGCTTGTGTCAGTCTCTGGTAGGCATGTTTTTTATGTGCTTGTGAAAGCTGTTCATGGTTAAGCTTACGTCTAAGTAGTGTAAATGTAGCATCAAACAAAAACAATCCAAAGAGTATAATCCAAATCCAAAAGTTATTCACATCTTGGTTCGCATAGTAGAGTGTAAATATGGCTACATTGTAACCGAGGAGAGTACTTCCCACATCTCCCATAAAAATCTTAGCATTTCCGTAGTTCCATACTAAGAAGCCTAAAGTAGCTACAGCTAAAACTATGAAGTGACTTCCACCAAAGAGTAAAAACCCAGCTAAACTTAAAAAGACTATTTCACTCCCCGCATAACCATTTATGCCATCTAAAAAGTTATAAAGGTTTATAAACCAGACTATAAGAAAAAAAGCAAAAACATTTGTAAATAGCTGGTTATCTATACTAAAAAAATCAAACCCAAAACTATGAAACCCACCTAAAAAGTACAAGCCACCAACAGCCACAACAGCCTGAGCAATAAGTCTAATTTTCGGAGATAAATCATAAAGGTCATCAAAAAAGCTTACTACAGAGATGATAATACCAACTAACAGAGCCAAAAAAAGTGAACTCTCTATCTCTCCCGTATAGTTCAAGTAAAAAAGCCCTATAAACCAAACTAGAGAAAGAGCAATACCACCACCATGAGGAGTAGGGACACTATGAGAACTTCGCTCATTTATTTCATCTAGAAGTGCATGCTTGATGTAATAGTTTTTTATGAAGTATGTTAAGATAAAAGCTAAAAGAAATAAAAGCATAAATAACATTTTATCTCTTTTTATATTTAAGGATAGTTTTTTCGTTAATCAATGTACGTTTTTTATCAAAAAACCACCCCCATTTATTAAAATAGTAAATCATCGACTTAACCTGCATTAACATAACTTTTTTACTTCTGTATGCCTCTCTATTATGCTCATGATATATATACACATAAGGATAATAAATATTCTTTGAATGTTCAAATATTCTTCTTGATAAATCAGTATCTTCAGTATGTAAAAAGATAGACTCATCAAATAAACCAGATTTTTTTAATGTACTAGTACGTAAAAACATAAAAGCACCAGATAAATATGGAACTTCTAAAATAGTTTCAAAGTCTGCAAATCTCATTTCAAATTTTTCATTCTTTTGTTTAAAGTATTGTAATGGAATATAATTAGATATAAACCTGCCAAACCAATCTACCGGTGTCGGTAATAATTTACATAGATATTGAAAGTCTCCATTTGGGTATAAAACTTTAGGCATTACATTTCCAACATCAGAATTATTTTCCATATACTCAAATAAAGTTTCAATCACATCATTATCAAAATATAAATCTGGATTAAGTACAACATGATATTTCGAACCTTCATGTATACTTTTACTTATAGCTATATTGTGTGCGGTACCGTAACCTAAGTTAGCATCATTGTATATGTATTCTATCTTATCATTTAATTGTGATAATACCTTTAAAGAATCATTAGCTGAATTATCTATTAAATATAACTTTACCTTCAGTGTAATGTCCAAAAAACTACTTATTGCTTTTACAAGCTGACTATTGTTATTGTGATACAACACTATTGAGGCAGTAATTTTTTGCATTTATTATTTTCTCCTTTTATTATGAAATATGAAAATATTAAGACATAAGGGACTAATGATAGTCCAGATAATAAATATGGATTTGAGAATGAACCTATTGCTAATACCAGATGTGCATATAATAGATACTTATAATAAATACCTACATTATATTTAAATATGATATAAATTGGTAATATGAACAAAATAATAAAGATTACAACAGTCAATAATAATCCATAAATTGCAATAAAGTATATATATAAATTTTCAATCAAGTAACCTTGCGGATTACTGACAATATCAAATTTATACCCCAAACCATGTCCTATAACTAACATATCCTGTAACTTATTGAACACCCACACCCACTGTTCCATTTTCACATCTCCAGAGTAAGACTTAACCTTAATAATTGTATCAATACTATCCATTACTACTGTAAAATCTAATAGAAAAAGAAAGTAAAATAATGCAAAAGTATAAATAATTATTGCGAATTCTTTCCATATAAAAATAATTATTATAAAATAAAGAGATATTATTCCCAAAGTAAAAGAATTGAGTAATACGAATAAAACTAACAGATGTATAATAGTTTTCATTAATAAATTTAATTTTTCTGTAATCAATAGAGCAATTGGGAAAAATATTAATATTTTATCAAAAACTTGATATCCCAAATTACCAAATATATTTACTTTAATGTGTAAAGTATCAAAAACAAATATCCTATCTAAATTAAAAAAGTATAGTCCTAGTATAACTAAAAATATAACTAAAAATTTACTTAAAACAAATACTGATAAATAGTTGAAAAGTAACTCTATTTTTTGTACTTTATAAAGATATATAAAAGTAGGTAATAGAAGGAATATTAATAAAAACTTGCTATTATTGATTGCTTCATAAAAATTATTTGAATTAATATTTCCTAATAATATAAAAAGTGATTGAAAAGAAATAAGCCCAAGAAAAACAACTAAACTAATCAAATAGTTATGTTTACCAATAATTTTTCTTTGTGAATAAGTCAACACTAAAATAATAGGGATAAATACATAATAAAATTTTCCAAGACCAACCAGTATACTTGAGTAGACAGAAAAAAAAAGATATATGTTAGTAAAAAATAAAATACTCATAATCTACTTTTAAAAATTATTTTTCTTAAGTACATAATAAAATTATACGCTCCAGGTATGTATGATAGACAATAATTTATTGAGAATTGGATATACCTAATTTTAGAATAATTACCAAAATATTTCTTTTGAATATCTGAATGTTGCTTTGCTTGCTTTAATCCATATTTTAAATTAGATGAGACACCATCTAAAATAAAATATGACAGTTTTAAACTATTATCCATTTTAATCTTATACTTATTTTTACTATAAAGTCTCGCAAAAAACTCATAGTCTCCAGACAAAGTGTATTTTTGGTCATATCTACCAATTTCATCAAATATTACTTTTCTTATTAAAGTACTCTGATGAGGAAAACAGCTCATTCTTTTTAAGCATTCAGGACTAGACTTAAGGCTTCTAGCATTAACTTTAGCTAATGATTTATCTAAAATATTATAATCGTATACATAAACATCATTTTCACAATTTTTCATTGATAAAATCTGATTTAATGCATCTCTATCAATAAAATCACCTGCGTTAAGAAAAAGTATATAATCTCCACTTACTAGATCTATTGACTTGTTCATCGCATCAAAAATTCCTTTATCTGACTCACTAATATACTTAATCTCATTTATTACTGGTAACTGTTGTATTTTTTCACTTGTTCCATCACTGGATTTACCATCCACTATAATCCATTCACACCCATTTGGTAAAGGTAATAATGAGTCTCTTGTACGCTCAAACCCTACAATATCATTATAAACAACAGTAACAATTGACAAATAGTACATTTAGTTTATCCTTTTATATTCTGATTTCAATAATTTATGTAAATTATATTCTAAATTCGTATTTTTAAATATAAGCTTTTTAATTATAAGTTTCGAATAATTTCTAAATATAAAAAATACTATATACTGCTTGTAACTATTATTATACTTAGCAAGATAATAACTTGTTGTTTTTAGCCATTCTTTAAATCTCACTTCATGTACTTCTGTGGTATGTCCTTCAAGATGAATAATCTTTTTATCAAATATTTTAACTTCTTGTATATTTAACCTATGCATTAAATCAGGTTCCTCATTACACAAAAACATATTTTCATCAAACATTCCAGCATCCATGAAGTCTTTTTTTCGGACAATTAAATCTGCACCCCAAGGAAATATATATTTAGATAATAAATTTAATTTAATAACCAAAAAGTTTAAAATAAACCTTGGTAAATATATAAAATTATATTCTGGTAATAAACCTACACTATCATTATCCTGTCCATTTCTACTTATTAATCTAAAACCTGCTACTGTAAGTATTTCATTTGAAAATTCTTCTAACATATAGCTAAAAATAGGTTCTATTAATATTGTATCTGGATTTAATATAAATAATAGTTCTCCATGAGAAGCTTTAGCCCCTATATTATTCCCTTGACCAAATCCGCCATTTTTCGGATTATGAATTATATTAATATCTAGGGATAAATTTAATTTTGTAACATATTTTTTTATATTACAAATAGGAGAATTATCTACTATAATGATTTCGAGCTCGTTTCCTATATCGTTATAGCTTTGTATAGATTCTAAACATTCGGTAATCACACTTTCACTATTGTATGTAACTATAATAATTGATAATTTTTTATGCATTAACATCTCTTAATAAATTTTTATTCTCTGATTTAATAAATTCATTCAATATCTTATAAAGTTTTTGATTCTTCAGTGAAGTTTGATTATACTTTAATACTTCTTCATAAAATATTTTATAGTCAAAATCTCTACCCATATAAAATCTTTGCCCACCTATTTCTAAATCATTACTATAGTTATCAAGTAATACAAAATCATGATAAATTACTTTATTCAGCATAGTTTTTTGAATACCTGTTAAAAGAGGTAAGTCCTCAATTCCAGCCTGCATTAGTTCTTCATACTCTTTTTTTGTACTTGGTTCTGTTGTAAACCCAAAACCACTGTAAGGTGGTTTAGCACCTAAAACAACTGGTTTACCATGATATAAGAATTCTTCTCCAATTGTCCCACCACATGTAACTACAACATCCAGTTCATTTAAAATTGTTAAACTATGTACATCCTCTTTAAGGAGTAAGTGTGAACAATTCAATTCCTGTAGGACTTTCTTTAGAAGTCCTACTTCATTATATAAGTCTGCAGAAGGGTGCTCTTTAATTAAGAAGTTTATCTTTTTATTCTTTTGTAAATTTATAACTGTATTTACAATCCACTCTTTATAATCATCATACAGACCATTAGGATATGCATGAGGAGCATCACAAAATATATGGTTCATAACGATAATAATTGGTAAACCTTCTGTAAGGTTATATTCTTCAATTATCTCTTTTTTAGTGTATATTTTTTTAGAATTAGAATAAGCTTTTAGAACATCATGTTGTTCAAGGGAAGCACTAAATCTTTTTGTAAAGTACCTATCTATATAATTTACCACTGTCTCATCATTCAGTTTATTTAAAATCCTCTCTTCAGGTTTACGGTCATGAATGTCAAAATCACTTTGAAATTGATATTTTCTCATTGAAAATGCATTTAAATTCACAGGAGTAATACATTCAATGTTATTGTACTTAGCAAGTTCAAATAACAATCCATATCTATAGACATTGTCACCTAAGACCATCATTTTTATATTATACTTCTTAATCAAATTTTGAAAATAATAGAAATAGCATATTTCTAGTAAAATTCGTTTTCTAATGCTAAGGTTAATATCTTTAATTTCTGGAATTTTAAATGTGATTAGTATTGAGTCATATATATACTTCCCTAGGCTATAGTCTCCTATCTTCAACTTTAATAAGTCGTTTTTATTTTTTATTTTTAGTATATTTATAAGTATTGGGATACTATATTTACTCACTGTTCTCAAAAAGTCTAGTTTATTACCAACTACTGTATCATTCATTGAATGAACTAATTTTTGATTCTTCGGAGTACTATTTAAGCCTTCTATACATATTGGTTTTAAATTTTCACTTTTAGCAAAAGATAAAGCAGTTTTAGAAATTCCATATATCATTACTTCTTCAGAATAGAATGTTTCATAGAGTAAATATCCATTCTTATCATCAGTACAATTTTCTTTTTTCCAAAATATTCGATTGGATTCTATAAATTTTTCAAATAAACTACTTCTCATTAAACTCTCCACTATTTAAAAGTTTTTGGAATTCTACTGATGTTCTTGTTAGTTCGCTATAACTTCCACTATCTACTATTGTTCCATCTTTGAAAACAAAAATTTTGTCACAATCTTTTACTGTACTTAATCTATGTGCTATTATTAGAACTGTGTGATCTTTTTTTTCATTCAAGTAGTTGATAAATTCTCTTTCCGTTTCATTATCTAAGGCACTTGTAGCTTCATCTAGGAGTAATATGTTTTTATTTTTATATAATGCTCGTGCAATTGCTAGTCTCTGTTTCTGTCCACCTGACAAATTTTTCCCTGCTTCACCTACATTATACTTATCATTACTATCAATAAAGTCAGACAATTGAGCTCCGTTGATAGCTTCTTCTAGTAATTCTTCATTCAATTCATTATCAAAAAATAATATATTTCTTTGAAAGGAACCATCTAAAATAAAAATATCTTGTGAAACTATTGCTATTAACTCTGTAATATCTATATCTTCAAATGTATTATATTCTTTCCCATCTAAAATTATTTTTCCATCTAAAGGAGAAATTAAACCTAAAATAAGATCAAACAGTGTACTTTTTCCACTGCCAGATTTACCAACAAAACCATATTTTTTATTTTTTTCTATTTGAAAATTAATTTTATTTAAGACATTTTTTTCACTTCCAAAGTAATGGTAAGTGATATCTTTAAACTCTATAGAGTTCTTTAATATAGAAACCTTATCTATATATGTTAACTTATTTACTTTTTGGGTAAATAAATTTTTAAATTTATCTGATTCACTCCCAAAATATTTAATCTGTGCAGATGCTCCTAGTATTTTAGTAAGAGAAGGGATAGTCCGTAACCCTACAAAAGCAAATATTACTAAATCCTGCATAACTGATTCAATAGGGATATTAGCATAAAATATGTAAAATAAATATCCAATGATGAGAAGTGCTGTTATCGATTCTAAAGTAACTTTTGGTACATTTGAAATCATTCCATACTTTGCATATACTTCTATATATGGTGTTGCTTTTTTCTCATACTCATTCAAAATACTATCTTGTACATTATTATTTCTTATCTCTTTATAACCACCTAGTGCTTCTGTCGCTGTTTTAGTAATATCATGCATAATCGCATCTCTTTTTTGTCCGTATAAAGATATGTTTTTTGTAACAGCTTTAAAAAAGTACCCGATTATTCCTATAGCGATGGAAATGTACACTATATTTATAAAACCTATATAAAATCCTAAAAAAATCATTATTGCTACTAATACAAAAATTTCTGTGAAAAACTGCAATATATTAAATGTACATAGAGATAAATAAGCACTACTACTAATAATATCTTTTAGATACATAGACTTATCTTCTTTTTTAAAATCTTCATATTTTAAAGATAGACTATGTTTTAAAATATTTACTGATAAATCTCGGAACATAGTATTTACAAAGATTTGCTGTTGAAAGATTATATACAAGGTAGACAAAGCTTTTGTAATAAAAAAAACTATCATTAGAGCGAGTAAAATAAAAATGGCATTTAAACTATTTGGGCTAAAGTCAAATATATTATTAATAATTAGTACATATTTATTAGTAGAGAATACTTCAGGGTTCGACACTATATTAATTACAGGAATTAATACACCTAATCCAATAAGTTCGAACATCGATAAAATAAACATCAAACCAACTAAACCAATAAACTGATTTTTTTTATTTGCCAATAATATTGTAAAAATATTTTTTATTATGTCAATCAACTTATTTCATCTTCTTCATATCAAAACACTCTTCTTTCCAGTCACCCTTGTAAGTTTTTGGAGTTTTCCAGTCTATACCATATCTCATTTCTAACCATTCTTCTATAGGTGTTGGCATTGGATATTTTTCACCTTCGAACTCTATAAATTCCAGCTTATTTTTTTGAAAATATCTACTTTCTTGAACCCTTTCATAATCTCGTTCAGAATAATTGTACAACTTTCCATCTTTATCATTTATGTGCCATATTACAATATCAAAAATTGTGTAATTTTCCGTATAATAAATTACTTGTTGTATTTTTCCTTTAAAAATTACCTTTCGACCAAGTGTCATACCTTTACTTTTAAATGCTGATTCTATACTTTCAACCCCATTATCACCTATTATTTCAACATCAATATCATTATCATGTGCTATAAATTTTCCATTTCGATAAATACCTAAAATTGTCCCATCACTAATACGATAATTCAAATCTAGCTCTTTTAAAACATCACAACATTCATGCATAACACTAACTGCACCACTAGGCATTTTTTGATTTGTATCAAAAGGGAAAGAATGATATTCTATAAAATCTTTTTTGCCTAAAACTGCAATATAGTAAACAAATAAATGTTTTATTTTTTTTAAGTAATACATTCTACTTATCCAATTGAGTAAATATATCTAAAAGTACATCATTATCATTTTTATCTCTAACAGCGATTCTAATATACTCTTTACCTTCAAAACCTATTTTACCAGTTAAGTCTTTGATGTATACATTTTCTTCAATCATACATTCACTTAGTTGTGTAGCTGTATATTTTTGAGTAACTTTACATAAAAAATAATTTGCTTCAGACTTATAAACATTTAGAAAAGATATAGCTTTTAAATTTGTATAAAATCTATCTCTTTCATCTCTAATTAATCTACATGCATCTTGATAATCTTTTTTATATTTACCTATAATCTGTAAAAAGTATTCACCAAATGAATTTATATTCCAAATGCTAATCTCGTCTTTAAACTTATTCAGTATTTCTGTATTAGAGCTTACCGCTACTCCAAGTCGAATACCGGGAACACCATAACTTTTACTAATACTTTTTATAATTATTAAATTACTATATGAGTCTATTAAGTCCTGATTAATCATTGTTTGGTTTTCACCATCCTGTGCAAAATCAACAAACGATTCATCTAAAATTAAATTCTTATTATTTGTTTTCATATATTCTAATAACATTAAAATATTATTTTTTGTATTAAAATTTCCACTTGGATTATCGGGATTTATTAAAATCAGGTTATCAGATAAATCTACTAATTTTTTCAAATCCTCTAAATCATAACTAAAGTCCTCAGTATTAGGTATATATTTAATTACTTTGTCGTAACCAATGCTCTCAGGATATTCATTAAATGTAGGGAACATCATTCCAAATGTTCCATCAATAACATTTCCAATACCTCTAATGATTTCAGCAGCCCCATTACCGACAATAATATTTTCTTCTTCAACCCCAAACATTTTTCCCGCTAAGATATTTTGTGTATTTAAACCCGATGGATACTGAGACAGTAAATCATAGAAATAGGCTTTCATCTCTTCTTGCATTTTTATAGGTGGGAAATATGGATTAACTAGATAACAAAAATCTTTTACTTCAGGAAAGCGCCAATACCCTCCAAATCTTTTTTGCATTAAGCTAAGTTTTTTTGTACTATTTTCAGCAAAAATTATTTCAGCATTATGTTTATCTTGGACATCATCAATCTCATACCATTTTTCTCCATCTAATTTTAGTGCTCGTAATTCATGTCTATCTAATATTGTTAGAACTCTTAAAACTGATTCATAATATTCATTATCACCCATTGCTTTAGAATATGCTTCTAAAAATGGTATATAAATCTTATTAGAAAATTCTTTTGAAAACTTATATATATTTACTGTTTTATAATAATCAGAAACATTTTCAAAACGAAATGATTTTTTAGAAAAAAAGTTTAATATATTATCTTCATTATCTATTGTAACTGATGTTCCATCCATCCATGATTGATATTTATCCACTACAGCTAAAGATTTTCGTTTATCATTTAAAAGTTTTTGTAAAATACTTTCTTCAAATAATAAGTCACTCTCCAATAAGATTGTATCATCTTCAGCTAACTTATCTTTAGCAAGATACAGTGAATATATATTGTTTGTTGTATCAAAAATAGGATTTTCAATATATTCAATACTTATGTTTTTATACTTTTTTCCAACATGCTTAATTAAGTTATCTTTTTGATACCCAACTACCAGAATAAGTTTTGTGATACCCACATTGTTTAATTTGTTAAGTGCTTGATTAATTAATGTTTCACCATTAACTTCTAGCATACACTTTGTATTTTCTTTTGTATACTTACCTAACCTACTGCCTGTTCCGGCTGCTAATATTAATGCTTGCATATATCTATTCCTTTATCTTTCAAATCTATCTGCAAATTTGTAATCTTTATCTGCTGTTTTTCCCAAAACATCTTTCAAATACTTGGGGTGCATTCCATACCCAGGTCGAACACTTCTAGTATTCTCTTCAGTAAAGGTTTCACCCTTTTTGATATCTTTACTTACATAGAGACTTCTAGAAAATTGTCGAGATTTTTTCTTTTTCTTAGTCATACTATAATCTACTTTACCAAGTAGTTTTTCAGTATCTCGTATCTCTTGTATCATAGAGGAAAACTCTTCCTTATCCATAGAGAAATCAGCATCTGCTCCACCTATAGACTTATCAAGTATAAAGTGTTTTTCTATTACTTTTGCACCAAGGGTTACTGCTACAACGGGAGCTGTACTTCCTAGTGTATGATCTGAAAAACCACTTATAACACCAAAAGTTTCTGCTAGATTTGGAATAGTTTTAAGATTTGCATCTTCAAGTTTCGCAGGGTAAGCACTTGTACATTTTAGTAAAATAATATCATTATTTCCTACTTCTCTACATATATCTACAGCATCTTGTATCTCATCTATAGTTGCTATACCAGTACTTATAATTATAGGTCTCATTTTTGATGCTGTATATCGTATAAGCTCATAGTCAGTTATTTCAAAAGAGGCTATTTTATATGCCAATGGGTTAAACTGTTCAAGAAAGTCAACAGCACTCTTGTCAAAGGGAGATGAAAAGATATCTATACCTATCTCTCTTGCATATCTAAAAAGTTCTTCATGCCACTCCCATGGAAGATGAGCTTCTTTATAGAGATCATAAAGCTTTCTATCATCCCAAAGAGTTCCACCTTTTATAATAAAGTCCTCTTTACCACTATCCAAAGTAAGTGTATCTGCTGTGTATGTTTGCAGTTTTATAGCATTTGCGCCTATCTCTTTTGCAGCTTTGATAGTATTTTTTGCAATACTGATTTTTCCACCATGGTTTGCACTAAGTTCTGCAATAATATATGCACCATCGGTTTCTAAATTAAAATTACCTATTTTCATATTTTAACTCCATACAAATTACTTCTTTATTATTTACTATTTTTAATTCAGTTTGTTGAAAATTAAATTTTCTATATAAATGGATAGCACGACTATTATCACTAAAAACTTCACACTTTAAAGTTAATAATTTTAAATTTTCAAATACATAATCAATACATATTTTTTCTAGTACTCGTCCTACACCGGCTATCTTTTCAAAAGGATTAGCATAGAGTCCAAATTCACACTCTTTTTTTTGATAATTTATAGAAGTAAAATCAACTACACCTATGTTATTACTATCATCTTTTACTAAAAAATAAACTCTATCATCTCTTTCCTTCAAACTATCTATAAAACTGTAATGATTCTCTTTTGTTATTTTAACCGTATCATACATCCACTTTCTAATCTCTTCATGATTTCGCCATGATAAGACCATATCTTTTTGTTCATCATTAAGTTCAGTAAAATTAATTAAGCTTATCATCTAGAACCTTTTTTAATCTTTTCTTATTAAAATGTTTAAGAACATCATAACTATTTTTTACTAAGTATTTATATATATCATCTTGATTTTCTGCTGTTTTAATAGCTAGAAAAGGTATCTCCATGTAAAAAATCTCATTTACTGTCACACTTGGCGTAACTATAGCAAAATCTGATTTTTTCATAAGTTTTGCTATTTTAGTTGAATTTATGTGTAGTTCTACCCATTTTTTTGCATGAATATATTTTTTTAGCTCTTCTAAATTTGCATTTGCTGTTGTCGTAACAAGATTTACTTTTAAGTCCGTAAACTTTTCAAGAACTTTTAATATTTTAATATTTATATTTGAGTGATCTGCTCCACCAATAGCAATAAATATAGTTTTTCTCTTTTTCTCTTTTATAAACTCATCTCTTAAGAGAGTGTATTTTTTTCCACAGCGAAGTTCACAACTTTTAGGAACTAAACCTTTATATCGTTTTTTATTTCCACTAATATTATGATTTAAAAGGATATCACAGTTATGTTTTTCATAAGTATCATCAAAGGCTAAAATCTTTACACCTGTTTTTGACTTTAACATTTTCTCATACTTATGGTCTATACCGTAATGGTCTATAACTACTAAGTTGGCATTATATTTTTTGACTAGTTTTATAAACTCTTTTATATCACTAGAACTGAGTACTTCTATAGTATATCCTGCTTCTACTATCTTATGATTTATATTTCCATCTAAGTCCTGTGTGGCAAAGATAATATTAATATTAGTATATTGTTGTGCAAGAACTAAATCTCTCATAATATGGCCAGTACCAATAGTTGATGATGAATCAGATCGAAAGAGAATAGTATTCATTATTTTTGTTCTTCTTTTAGTACTTTATAGATTATTTCTGCTCTTTTCCAGTCTTCTAGAGTATCTATATCTTGTACTAAATGCCTTGGTAGGATAATAGGTATTGAATCTTTACCAAACATAATTTCATCTGATTTTTGATCTCTTTTTTCCCAGTAAAACTGTCCTGCATCTTGGTAGGCTTCTTCTAAATCTTGACTTCTTGTCATATAATGTTGTGGAGTAAACATCTCACATCTACCATCATTAGTTGCTTTAAAAGTCCGTTGAATTGGAAATGGCATGGATGTAGAACTAAAAGCATTCACAGCATCACTCTCTTTAAGTTTTTCGTATCCTTCAATAAGATACTCTTTTTGTAAAAGTGGAGCAGTTGCATAAATAGTACAAACATACTCGTACTTTTCTCCACGAGATGCTAACTCATTTATAGCATGTTCTACAACATCACCCGTGCCTGTGAAGTCATCTGAAAGCTCTTTTGGTCTTAAAAATGGCACTTCTGCACCATATTCTTTTGCTATTCTTGCAATTTCTTCATCATCAGTGCTCACAACTACCTTTTCAAACAACTTTGATGAGAGGGCTACTTCAATGCTATAAGATATCAGAGGTTTACCAAAAAAATCTTTTATATTCTTCTTAGGAATTCTCTTACTACCTCCACGAGCAGGGATAATAGCTATTGCATTTTTAGCCATTTAAAATATCCATCAAAGTTTCTATTACATATTCCTGTTCATTATCATTCAAGAGTGGGTACATAGGGAGAGAAAAGCACTTTTCATAATACTTATCCATAAAGGGGATATGCTCATTTCCATACCCTTGTGCTTTATAGTAGGGTTGCTTATTAATTGGCATATAGTGTAGCTGAATGCCTATGTTTTTTTCTCTTAATCTATTAAAAAGTTCAACTTTTGTTATGCTTACTTGAGTAAAATCTACTTGAACTACATAAAGATGATAGGATGATTTACCATCAAAGGTATAGAGAGGCTTTACTATTGTATTTTGAAATGCATTATCATATTTTTTTGCTATTTCAAATCTTCTCTCTATAAAAGAAGGAAGTTTTTTAAGTTGTGAAACACCTAGGGCACACTGTAAATCTGTAATACGATAGTTAAATCCTAACTCTCTCATCTCATATTCCCATGGTTTCATATCTTCTGATTTTACCATGCCGTGGTTTCTTAAAATTAAAAGTTTTTCATAAAGTTCTTTTGAGTTTGTAGTTATTGCTCCACCTTCAGCTGTTGTTAAATGTTTCACAGGATGAAAGGAAAATATACTCATATCACTGTTTGTACAACTCCCAGCTTTGATTCCATCATAAATAGCACCTATTGCATGAGCATTATCTTCTAGTATTGTAATTCCATAAGTCTTTTTCAAGTTTCTTAACTTCTCTTGATGAACCATATTTCCAGAAAATGCCACAGCATAGATAGCTTTAATTGTTTTATCAACTTTGAGTTGCTCTTCACATAAATCCAAATCAATATTTCCATCTTTTGCAATATCTACAAACAATGGTTTAGCTCCTGCATAAAGGATAGAGTTTGAAGTAGCTAAAAAAGAGTTTGGAGTAGTTAAAACTTTATCGTCTTTTTCAAGTAAAACCAATGAAGCCAAGTGTAATGCAGCAGTACCATTAGAAACAGCTACACAGTAAGTAGCATCACAGTATTTACTTAAAGCATCTTCAAACTCTTTTACTTTTGGACCAGTCGTAAGATAATCAGACTCAAGAGTTTGCACTACAGCATCTATATCATCCTGCTTTATTAGTTGCTTACCATAAGGAATAAAGTTCATGTTATAAAGTTTGTTCCATTGATAGAAACTCTTCATGAGTAATCCACTCAGTATTATTTAAAGAGTTATATTCAAAACCAATACCTATATCTTTACCTTTTTGACCTAATGCATTTACATCATACTTTACAATATGGTTAAATTGTATAGTAGGTGTTATTACATAGTATGTATCAAACTCTACTACTCTATCATCAGCAGTAATCATCACTTCATGCATCTTTTCACCAGGTCTAATACCTATTACCTTATGTGGTAGTTTAGGTGCTAAAGCTTTTGCTAAGTCTGTCATTTTCATTGATGGAATTTTAGGAATAAATATCTCTCCACCATGCATTCTTTTAAAGTTATCTAAAACAAACTGAACACCATCTTTAAGTGTGATTAAAAACCTAGTCATATTAACATCTGTTATAGGCAACTCAGTAGCACCATTTTCCATAAGCTTTTGAAAAAACGGAACAACAGAACCACGACTCCCTACAACATTTCCATATCTTACCACTGCGAATCTTGTTCTTCTTGCTCCTACAGTATTGTTTGCAGCTACAAAAAGTTTATCTGATGCTAATTTAGTTGCACCATAAAGATTTATAGGACTAGATGCTTTGTCAGTAGAGAGTGCTATTACTTTTTCAACATTATTTTTTATAGCAGCTTTTATAACATTCTCTGCTCCATCAATATTTGTTCTAATACACTCCATAGGATTGTACTCTGCTACAGGTACATGCTTAAGAGCTGCTGCATGGATAACAAAATCTACACCATCCATCGCTTCTTCTAAACGTTCTCTATCCCTCACATCACCTATAAAATAACGCATACATGGATCATCAAAAGTTTGTCCCATTTCATACTGCTTCAATTCATCTCGACTATAAATAATAATCTTATTTGGCTTATATTGTGCAAGTATCATTTGTGTATACTTTTTTCCGAAACTTCCAGTTCCACCAGTTATGAAGATATTTTTATTGTTAAACATTTTTTTCCTTTTCTAATGCAATTAAGTACCACTCATAAACAGTACGTATACCCTCTTCAAGCTCAACAGTATGTTTCCATCCAAGTGAGTGAAGTTTACTAGGGTCTGTTAGTTTTACCATAGTTCCATCTGGTTTAGTGTCATTAAAGTAAAGTTCACCTTGGTAGCCTACTATTTTCTTTATAGTCTCTGCTAGTTCTCTTATGCTACACCAGTACCTATGTTTATATGAGTGTTTCTGCACTCCACTTTCGCTTTAGCGACGGGAGTATCGGCATTTAGTGCCAGAATCTCTTTTGTACCTTCTATTTGGTAAGTATCTTTAAAATCTCTACTCTCTAGTATAAACACACAAGCATCTGCCATATCTTCAGAGTAAAGAAACTCTCTTCTAGGTTTACCACTTCCCCATATCTCTACTTTTGGAGTATTGTTTAGTTTTGCTTCGTGCATCTTTCTTAGAAGTGCTGGAAGTACATGAGAAGTCTCTAGGTCAAAGTTATCGTTTGGTCCATAGAGGTTTGTTGGCATAACACTTATGAAGTTTGTCTTATACTGTATGTTGTAAGACTCACACATCTTTATACCTGCTATCTTAGCTATGGCATATGGTTCATTAGTGTACTCAAGTTCACTAGTTAGTAGAGAATCTTCTCTCATAGGTTGTGGAGCATTCTTAGGGTATATACAAGTACTTCCTAAAAAGAGTAGTTTTTCTACTTTGTTTAAGTAACTCTGGTGTATTACATTGTTCTGTATTTGTAAATTCTCATAGATGAAGTCTGCTCGGTAAGTGTTGTTTGCAACTATACCACCTACTTTAGCAGCAGCTAGTATGACATACTCTGGTTTTTCTACTTGGAAAAACTCTGCTACTGCGTTTGAGTCTAGTAAGTCTAACTCTTTATGAGTACGGTACACTAAGTTAGTGTAGCCTTTAGCTTCTAGGTTTTTTACTATTGCTGAGCCTACTAAGCCTCTATGACCGGCTATGTATATCTTACTATTTTTAGTCATTATTCGAAGTAACTCAATGTCTTATAGCCACCATCTTGAAGGTAAACATCTTTAGTCATTAGTTTTAGGTCTGACTGCATCATGTCGTTTACTAGTTCTTCTAGGCGGTACTCACGTTTCCAGCCTAATTTAGTTTCTGCTTTAGTTGGGTCACCTAGAAGTAAGTCTACCTCTGTTGGTCTAAAGTACTTAGGGTCTACAGAGACTACATTAGTTCCTATCTCTACTTGGTACTCAGGGTTTGAACAGCTAACTACATAAGCTTTCTCTTCTTTACCTTCACCTTTGAACTCTAACTCTATTCCAGCATATTTAAATGCCATACGAACGAAGTCACGAACAGTTGTAGTCTCACCAGTAGCTATTACCCAGTCTTCTGCTTCATCAGCTTGGAGGATTAACCACATCATCTGTACATAGTCTTTCGCATGTCCCCAGTCACGTTTAGCATCAAGGTTACCTAGGTAGAGTTTATCTTGTAGGCCTAGTGCTATTTTACTAGCTGCACGAGTAATCTTTCTAGTTACAAATGTCTCACCACGAACGGGTGATTCATGATTAAAGAGGATTCCATTACATGCAAACATATCATAAGCTTCACGGTAGTTAACTGTTATCCAGTAAGCATACATCTTAGCTACTGCATATGGGCTTCTTGGGTAGAAAGGTGTAGTTTCACTCTGAGGTGTCTCTTGTACTTTTCCATAAAGCTCTGAAGTAGATGCTTGGTAGATTTTAGTTTTTTTAGAAAGGCCTAGTAGTTTTACAGCTTCTAAGATTCTAAGTGTTCCTGTACCATCTGCATTAGAAACATACTCCGGTGTCTCAAAGCTTACTGCTACATGACTCATAGCTGCAAGGTTGTAGATCTCATCAGGTTGTACTTCTTGGATAATACGAGTGATGTTCATAGAGTCTGTCATCTCACCATAGTGAAGGATTAAGTTTCTGTTTTCAACATGAGGATCTTGGTAAAGGTGGTCTATACGATCAGTATTAAAAAGTGAGCTACGACGTTTCATACCATGAACAATATAACCTTTTTTTAGTAAAAATTCTGCTAAGTAAGATCCATCTTGTCCGGTTATTCCGGTTATTAGTGCTACTTTCTTTTCTGTCATTCTTTTATATTCCTTTTATAAATTATTTTATTATTTTATCTTAACTACGATTAAAGTCATCTTCAAGACGGACTATATCATCTTCACCAGTATACTCACCTACTTGTGCTTCTATAAGAACTACCGGTATCTTTCCATCATTCGCCAGACGATGCACTTCACCCATTCTGATGTATGTGGACTCATTTGGTCGTATGAGTTTGGTCTCTTTACCTACTGTAATAGTAGCAGTTCCACTTACTACTATCCAGTGTTCGTTTCTATGGTAGTGTTTTTGTAGGCTTAGGCGTTTACCTGGTTTTACTTCTATACGTTTTATCTTATAGCCTGGAGTATCTTCTAGTATGGTGTAGCTTCCCCATGGTCTATGGCCTGTTAGGTGTATGTTGTGTAGGTCACTGCATTTTTTTATTTCTGCTACTACTTTTTTTACCTTTTGGCTTGAACCTTTTTTACTTACTAGTAGTGCATCACCAGTATCTACTATTATGAGTTCTTGCACATCTATGGTTGCTATATACTTATCTCTTCCGTAGATGAGATTGTTTTTCGAGTCTATAGCTATATGTTTGTCATTTACTGTGTTGTTGTTCTCATCTTTTGGTAGCTCTTCGAACAGAGCATCGAAGCTTCCTACATCAGACCAGTTTATGTCTGAGGGTACTACTTTTACTATTTTACTCTTTTCCATTACTGCATAGTCTATGCTGTCTTCTGGTATGGATAGCATATCTTCATGTTTTATGCGTGTGAGTTCTGTATCACTATCTTTCTCTATAGCTTTCAGTGATGTTTCATAGATCTTAGGAGAGTACTTCTTTAGCTCTTCTAAAAAAACACCTGCTTTAAACATAAACATACCACTGTTCCAGTAGTAGTTTCCTGCATCTACATAAGTTTGTGCTGTTTTTTTGTCTGGCTTTTCATGAAAAGCTTTTACAGAGAAGCCTTCAGACTCTATGTACCCGAATCCGGTCTCTGAGAATGATGGAGTAATTCCAAAAGTTACTAGGTTGTTTTCTTCTGCTAATGTTTTAGCTTTTTGGAGTACTTTTACATACTCATCTTCATTTTTTATGAGGTGGTCTGATGGTGTTACTAGTACTAGAGTTTCAGAGTCAAGTTTCATACATGCTAGTGCTATTGCAGGAGCAGTGTTTCTTCCTAATGGTTCTAGTAGGTACTTGTTGTTTGTCTTGTTTAGCTCTTCTAGTTGATCTAGTGCTAAGAAGTACTGCTCTGTGTTAGAGACTACGAACTGCTCTTGACATACTTTTGCATTTCTCTCTACTGTAAGCTGAAAAAGTGACTTGTCATGGAAAAGTTTTACGAACTGTTTTGGCATAAGAGTACGGCTTATAGGCCATAGTCTAGTTCCATTGCCTCCACATAGGATTATGTTAGTCAATATACTTCCCTAAATACCACTCAACAGTAATAACAATTCCAGAGTTAAAGTCTTCATCCGCTTTCCAACCAAGCTCTGTCTCAAGCTTAGTAGCATCTATAGCATAACGTCTATCATGTCCTGCTCTATCTTCTACGAAAGTGATTAGTTCTTTATAGCTTTTTTTATTTATCTGTTTTTGAGCTGGAACTTTTTCATCTAGTATTGTTGTTATAGCATCTACTATTTGTAAGTTTGTTCTCTCGTTTCTTCCACCAATGTTATAAACATTCGCTTCTTTACCTGTATGGTAAACTAAGTCTATACCCCTGCAGTGGTCTAGTACATATAACCAGTCTCTAATATTTTTACCATCACCATAGATAGGAATGTTTTCACCTGCTAATGCTTTTCTGATGATAGTAGGAATAAGTTTCTCATCATGTTGTTTAGGACCATAGTTATTTGAGCAGTTAGTTATAACTGTATTCATACCATATGTTTCTTGGTAACTTCGGACAATCATATCACTTGATGCTTTAGAAGCTGAGTATGGAGAGTTAGGGGCATAAGGTGTCTCTTCTGTAAAGAGATCAGTTTCGTTTAGTGTTCCATATACTTCATCAGTTGAGATGTGATGAAATCTACATCCTTTATAGTTCTCTTTGTAAGTGAATGGTTTTTCCATCCAGAACTTTTGAGCTACATCAAGGAGAGTGAATGTACCATTTACATTTGTCTCTATAAATACACCAGGGTTCTTTATAGAGTTATCTACATGAGACTCTGCTGCAAAGTGGATAACACCTTTTATGTCATGTTGGGTAAATATATACTCTACTAGTTCACGGTTACAGATGTCACCTTTTATGAATTTATATCTTGAATTAGACTCACACTCTTTAAGGTTCTCTAGGTTACCTGCATATGTTAGAAGGTCTAGGTTTATTAAGTTGTACTCTGAATACTTCTCTAAGAAGTATGGTACGAAGTTAGAGCCTATGAAGCCTGCTGTTCCTGTTAGTAAGATTGATTTCATTTAGTTTCTTTCTCCTAAAGTTTTTAAACACTCATCAAGTGAGTCTTTCCAGTATGGAATTGTTATATTAAACTCTTTTTTTATTT
>Ga0256826_1000696_pt1 | contig 20555 bp, 30 predicted proteins | sample CV79metaG_FD_185975 | JGI IMG/M metagenome (GOLD analysis project Ga0256826, IMG submission 185975) | Hydrothermal vent microbial communities from East Pacific Rise, Pacific Ocean - CV79 | ecosystem: Environmental > Aquatic > Marine > Hydrothermal vents | place: Pacific Ocean: East Pacific Rise...
GGTAGATTCTTTAGAGTCAAAAATTACATACAACAGAACACATGGTTTATCAAATCTTTTAAAAGAAGATCAAGTTATAGAAGAGAAGTTATTTAAAATTATGGAAGATATATTTTTATCTGAAAATATTTCTAAAGATTTATTAGATCTTGGAAAAAGAATAAGAAATAATAAACTAACTAGATTTGAAATTGATATAGAAACTATGAATAGATTCTTATCATTGAAAGAGAACTCAATGTTATTTTTAAAAGAACAACTTTCAGAGAGTCAATCTTTTAGAAATAATTTTTATGTTGAGAGTATGAAAGAGATAGAAGAGACAGAAAAAAGAATCGTAGAAGTTGAAAGAGATCTCTCAAGAGTTAAAAATCTAAAAGAGTCTACTGAATTATTTTTGGAGGAAGTCTCATGAACCATTTTCAAAAAATATTTTATGTGTTGAGAAAGATCAATCAATTAAAATGTCAAGAACAAAGAGTTAAATTTGCTGATATGCTTTTCTATTCAGATAAAAGTCATAATCAAATTTTAAAAGAAGTTAAAACAGTATCTCTCGTTTAGAGAGAACTGTCTCATAGAAGCCCTACAACGAAAATCAATCACTAGAACGTGTCAATTGTCGAAAAGAAAGAGAGAAACGCTTCAGAGTCTCTTATGGAACTCTGAGAGCTGTGTATGTTAAGAGGAGACACTACGTGTCTGGTCGAATCATAGATTCTCTTTTTATAAGGAGGTTAATACCTGCCCACTTCGGGCGGAATTAAGTTTACTTCGTAAACCACCTATATCTAGGGATATAGCCTATTTGAAAAAGTCCTTATACACGACATTCTCAATTTTCTGTAAACAGCTAATTACATGTAAACTATGTATTAATCTACATGTAGAAAATCCCTATACCTACAGAATTTTAGCCGTATACATAATAGTTTTTATTAAAGAATTTTTACTAAAATTTAGTATCTACAAATTCCTTACATAAAACTTATAAATCTTCTTATTACGATTAAACAATCTATAGGAGGTATCACTTATGAAAGATACAAAATCAAAACCAGTTTCAATTAGATTATCAATTGAAGAAGCAGAAGCATTTGACAAAATGGAAAAACTTACAGGTAAATCTAAAGCAGATCTTATCAGAGAAAAAGTTTTATCGAACGAAAATCAAAGCGAAGTACTAGACACAATCGTTTGGGAATCAGAACAAGTTCAAGAGAGGATAGAAGCATTTCAAAAAGCGTATCAAGCAGATATGCAATCTTATGGAGCAATGATTAGCAAGCTTCAAAAAAATATCTATAAGACTTTTGCTGAATTAAATATGGACGTTGCTATGAAGAAAAATATCTATATGTACAAACAAGGTGATCTAATCAAAACAAGCAAGAATCATTTATTAATAGTCTTATCAGTAAACGAAGATACAAGTGAAATAAAAGCAACACTAGCACCACTACTTGCAAACCCTGAGATAAATATTTTAAATGTAAAAGAGTCTGGCGAAAATTTCGTATCAGTCTTCAGACAATAAAAAGGAGGTAAATTATTATGAGTGAAAAAATAGAAACAGAAAATAAGTTTAACTGGATTGACAGTTCAGACGTCTTCTCTAACTCGTGGAGTAGATTAGGTAAGCACTTATTCTTACCGTCAATGTTTGGACTGATAGGTGCAATCATTCTTGTATATTTTTATGCAAGTACATTTCCTACGAGTGATTTTAACCTCATTTATTTTGAAGGTTACTGGAAATCTTTATTTGGAAATTATTCAGGACAGGAGTACATTACATTGACAGGAGGGAGAGAAGTTTTAACCTCTAAAGCTTATCCTTACTTTACGAACAAGATATTAGAAAACATATCTACATTTGTAGTACTTTTTTCTACAGGTTTTATATCAACAGCAATTGTTGCACTATATTTAAAAATCAAGATAAGCAAGAAGCACTCTGAAAAATATTTAGAAGATCAATTTCTTAAGGGTACAAATATCTTAACTGAACTAGCTTTAACACTTATTCAGAAAAGAGATAAAATAAAAGGTGCAATCATTGGTAATACTGCAAAGCTAGACGAAAATTTAGAATGCTCTCATACTTTCATTAGCGGATCAAGCGGAACAGGTAAAACAGTTTTACTTAATCAACTTTATTTTTGGCAAAAGAAAAATCGTCCTAATGGCAAATGGATTATACACGATACTAAAGCTGACTGGATTGAAAAGTTTTTCAATTCTGAAACTGATTATATTTTTAACTTTAGTGATACACGCTCTCTTAATTTCAATGTGTTTAGTATGATAAAAACTATACCAGATATTAAATCTATCGTTGCAACTATCATACCTCGTCCTGAAGGAGAGAAAGACCCAATTTGGAGTGATACTGCTAGGGATTTGCTAGAGGCATGTTTACTTCACTGTATTAAGTATGACAATAAATTTAATAGTGCAGTTAAAAAACTTATTACAATGAGTAAAATAGATTTAATTAAACAACTAGAAAACGTTGAAGGTGCTGAAGTTGCTTATGGTCATTTAACAGCTGGTGATACACAAGGCGATAACTTCATGTCTAACTTCAGAGGCAAGGCTCAATTTTTCACAACACTTCCTGATAATTTAGACGGTAAAGAACTTGACATTGAAAAATGGATTAACAGTAAAGGTCAATCAACTATCTTTCTTTTAAATGACACAAAGAACAAAGATTTGAACGCAATTAGAATTGCAGTCTTTGTTGACTCTTTTATAAAAACATTTTTAAGCATGAGCGAAGATAAAGAGAGAAGAGTTTACTTTATTCTTGACGAACTTGGCTCTTTAGCAAAAATTCCAGCAATAGTTGACGGACTAGCACTGTTAAGAAGTTTTGGAGGATCATTTTTTATTGGAATACAAGAAATACAAAGACTCTATAGTATCTATGGAAAAGACCTTACAAGTACTATCGTAAATAATACGGCAAACAAGGTTATCTTACGTGCTCAAGAAGTTGAGACTCAAGAATTTTGTTCTAAACAGATTGGAGAAATTAAATTTAAAAGCTCTTCAATTACGAATAGTACTGGTAGTCAAATTGAAGCTTCAAGAGAAGGTGCAAGCTTTAACAGCTCTGAAAAAACTGAAAAAGCAGTTTTACCTTCTGAAATAGGTAACATGAAAAATAATACTTATTACTACAAAAATGGATCTTATGATTGGACTTTTATCGAAAAAGTATTTACACATAAAGATACTTTTGAAAAAATTAATGTTGCTTTTCAAGAGCGAACAGATTTAGGTATTGAAAATTTATTCAAGAAAAAAGAACTTAAAAGCGAAGCAGAAGAAAATACAGAGTCTGAGGAAGACTCTAACGAAGAGACTGAAGAACCTAAATTCAATTCAGCACCAAGTAATTGGATCTAAAAAGTGTAGCTCTTGTAGCTACCTTTTTTGTTTATTAAAGCCCAACAACTTGAATTTTAATAAGCAAAAAAAAAGCGAAGCCAAAGCCTCGCTACTAACCTAAAAGGTTTTTCTATCTTGATTGTTCTGGAGCTTTTTCAGGAGCTGGAACAGTAGCCGAAGCCATTTCCTTCATACTGTTTTGCAAATCTTTCAACTTTTCTTTATCAGCTTGAGCTGCACCTTGTTCAATTGAACTTTTTTGATCAGACATAATTATCTACTCATTTCAGAATCATTTGATTTTTCTTGAGCTTGATCTTTAGAGTTATCAGCCATTTTTTCAGCCTTATCTAAATCTCCCATATCTTTATCTCCGTTTCCAGAGTTTGCCTCTATCTCTTGTTTACCAGCTTTTTCTGTTTCTACATTTTCGTTTTCTGCCATGATATTTCTCCTTATCTTGATTGTTCTTGTTCAGAACCTTTTACCGAATCTTGATTAGCTTCCATTTTATCAGCATTATCAAGATCACCTTTTGGTGCGTCCATGCGATCAAACATTTCCGCCATTCCTTGATCAAACGCTGAATCGCTCTGTCTCATGTCACCGTGAAGATCCATATCTTGAACAGCGTCCTTAATATCGTCTACAACTTTATCAGCCATATCACCAATTTTATCTGCTACATTTGACTCTACAGATTGAGCTTTTTCCAAGCCTTTATCTACTTCCATATTTAACCTCCTGAGCAAATATTTTTATATCTGCTACAGTTAGTTATAAGTACTTTTAGAGATATATATTAAGACTTAACGAGATTTAGCTTGTTCTTGTTCTTGATCACTCTGACTTTTTTCCTTTTCGCCAGAGTTATTAACTTCTCTCTCAATTTTTTGATTCTTATCAGTCTCTTGACTATTGTTTTCAGACTTCTCAATTCCATTATTGTGATCTCTCTCAGTTTTTTGAGCAACCTCTACTTCTTTACTTTCAGATTTCTCAATTGAGTTATAAGCTTCAACATTAACTTTTGCTATCTCTTCATGAGATTTATCAGCATTATCATGTAAGATCTCTTTTGCTTTACTATCAGTAAATTTATAATCTCCATTACCTTTAGATTCTAAAATTCCAGCGTCTGATAACGCTTTAGCATTATCATTTGAATTTGAGACAAACTGATCAGCACTCCCTTTAGTCATAGTTCCTTTATCAACTTCTTTATTCGCAAAATCTTCAACACGACTTTCAGAATAACCATTTCTTGCTACCACTTGCTGATTCATAAACTCAGTTTGCTTTGATTTAAAACCCTCTTCATTACCAGCAGCTTTAGCCTCATTTCTCTCTGCTCCAGCTTTGTTAGAAGAGTCATAGCCTTCAGAAGGCTTTATATGTCTACCTTCTTCTCTTTCAGAACCTTTAACAGCCTCAATCTCTTTTTTTAGACTATCAGATACTTTAGCTTCAATTTTTGGTTCAGATTTAACTTCAACTTTCTTAGATAAATCGTCTAATGAACTTTTATTTTCGGCAGCTTTATTAACTTGCTTTAGTAACTTATCTTTATCGTCTGTAATTATTGTAGAAGAAGCTTTTTGACGTGACATAGCCACATAATAGCTATTCATAGAGTTCATAGAATTATTTTTAGTATCCATACTTGCAACCACACGGTCTACCGAAATACCTTGTGCAGAGTGATTAGTCATAGAATATCCGTGTTCAATACCTTTCTGTTTATTAAGATCAACACTCTTTACACCACCCTCACCAAAATCAACTTTAGCTATTTTATTTTTTTGATCCATTTCTAAAATTAACCCAGTATCAGAATTTGTAAGTCCAGCTTTCTTATCTGTTTCAGTAATTCTTATCTTATCGCCAGCCCCAAATGAACGTTCTTCTTCTTTTTTAACAGTAATTTTTCCAGCAATCTCTTTTGTCTTAACAGTAGTAAAATCATGTTTACCAGTCTTTTTATTTACTTCGGTACTTTTTAATGTTAATGTGTTTTTAGACTTATCAGTATCAATAACTTTATATTCAGTCCCTTTTTTCATTCCTTTCACTTCTTCAAACGTGCTTAACTTCATACCTTTATCATAATTAGCAGCACTACTTTGTTTTATAGAATCCTTCAACACACCAACATTTACAGTAGTCTTAACCTCGTCTTTTATAAGTCCTTGAGACTTTAACTCAGTTCTCACACCTTCATTAATTGCTTTATTCTCTGCATTTGTTGCAGCCAAACCTACAGTATTTTTATAGTCCATTTTTGTAGTCTCTGTTTCACCTTTAAAATTCACAGTAGCTACTTCTTCTTTCTTAACAATTGCAGCAACAGCAGCTTTCGTTCTTTCTTCAGAGTCTTTAATTTCATGAAGTCCTCCAGCTTTATCTAAATTATCAAGAGACACTTTAATTTCTTTAGCAGCCGCTGGATCAGTAATTCCTTTTTGAGTATCATTTCTTTGTCTTTGACTCTCATTCATTACTACAGTTTTATCACCAATAGCTTTTTGAATGTCGTCGAATGCCTTACCAGCACCGATACTCTGTAGCTGCTTACTATCCCCCATGAATACGACCTTGATCTCATTACCCTTAGATTTTTCACTCTTAATAGATTCCAAAATTTTATTAAGATCCTTAGCTCCGACCATTGAACTTTCGTCTACGATTAAGAGCTTTGTATTACTTTTCATATCAGTTGTTTTATCCATAGTTTTCATTTCTTTTTTCATAGACTCTGGATCAACTTTTTTACTTTCAATGAGTTTAGGTTCAGAAGTTTTACCAGCTACTTTTGTGTAAGAAAAAGTGTTTGAATTACCTTCTTTATCAAGTGTAGTTGTTTTTCCAAATGTCATACCCATGAAACTTTTTTCAGTAGAACTAACTTTAGAAGTCATATTTCCATTTTTATCATGTGTAGTCTCGTTTACACTCTTAAAACTAAATCCCATAACTCCAACTTTTTTAGTTGTTATATTTTTAGATCCTCTATCATTTTTTGTAGAAATAATATTACGCTCTGCACTTGCTAATCCACCTAATGCTTTCACCTTCACCTTAGACTGATCAGCATTAACTGTATTAGCTTTTTTAGTTTCTAAAGTAAGTCCAGCAAATGATTTACTACTCTCAGTAGTTTTACCCTTTGCATTAGCAACTTCTTTTTTAGAACTACCTACAAGCCCAGCTCCCATTTTTGCTAAAGGACTACCACTTCTACCGCCTAGTTTTACAGGATTAAAAGTTTCAGTTCTACTTGCGAATTTCTCACCATTTTTCAATTTAACAGTTGTCTCATGCTTAATTGCAGCACCACCCACACTTACAGTTGTTTTATCCTTTTTTACAGCTCCCTTATGCTCTCCAGCATTGACTTTGGTAGACTTTTCATAAACTTCTTTACCACCAAGTTCACTTCGTTTAGTTTTAAAAGAAGCCTCTTTACCAAGTCCTTTTACTGAAAATGAATTTGAAGGATCTATAGAAAATCCCTTATCTGAAGAAAAGGCTCTTTTTCCAGAAGAAAGATTTATATCTTCCATACCTACAGCAATTCCTTTTACACGGTCTACTTGACCTTGATTATTACCAAGCTTTTCTTCTAATCCACCTCTTGTAAGTTTATGTAGTGTTACACCGTCAAACTTTTCACCACTCTCCATTTTAGAAGCTTCTACAGCACCACTAACAGCTTTATTTGCTAATGCACTTACAAGTACCTCTGTATTACTTTCATTGTACTTAATAGCGTGTGCAACGGCTTCCAGCATAGTTGACTTACCTGTACCAGCGTCTCCTTGAATTGCTGAGATTTGACCTGTACCACTCAATATCTCATTTGCAGCATTTTTTTGACCGTCTGTTAATTTGAAGTTCTTATCTTCAAAATCTTTTAATCCAGCCTCTGCTTGGTCTTTACTCATTACACCTTCAATTTTAGTACCTTGATTTAATATCTCATGATTACGTTTTTCTATGTCGTGCATATCTTTAGTAGTAAAAATTGCTTTACCTTTGGAATCTTCGCCTAATCGCTTCAAATTCTCAGGCTCTTTTTGTCCTATCTTTTTCACTGAATCCAGTTCTTGTTTTAGATCATTTCTACTAAACTCACCTAGTGATAATTTAGAAGAAGCATTTAAAAGCTCTTTCTCTGTAAATGTTGCATTGTTAGAAGATAAATGACTACCAGCCGTCTCTAAAACTTCTTTCGCAGAACTAAAGTGCTTTTCTTGTTCACCTTTTGATAATGAATTTTCTTTCATTTCAGATATAGAAGTCCCAATTTCAGCGGCTTTACGATCCCAGCTATCTTTAATATCTTCAGCATTCATATCAACCTTATCAGATTTAAAATGAGAACCAATAAAGGCTCTATCTTTAGAAGAAGTTAATCCTTGCTCTTCCATTTTTTCATTAACCTCGTCTCTACGAGAGCTAAATTTATCTATAGCCTCTTGACTTACACCTGTAAGATTAAAAGATCCCTTTCCGTTATCTTCTATGTCATAACCTATCTCTTTAACATTTTTAGCCAACTCGCTTAAATAAGTATCGTTAAGAGCTTTCTGATCAGCAAACATTTCACGAGAATCTAAAGCTTTATAGCTATCAGTTTTTTCGTCATAAGTTTGATTAAATGTCAATACATGAGTGTGTAAATGAGCATTAGGTTCAGGATCATTTTCTGTAGGACGTGCCGTTGAATGTAAGGCAGTAGCTATCAACATATTATCAGTATCATAACTCTCACGAGCCTTTGAACCGTCTTCTTGTTCTACATAACCTCTAGCTTTAGAATAATTATCTTCTAAAGACTGAATAACAGTAGCAACAGCTTTTTCATGTGCTTCGATCAACCTTTCGTCTCCACCTTCACCTAATGCAACTAAACTTACAGACTTCGGAGCAGATAGACTAAGATCAAAAACTGCATTCTCATTTCCAGAAGTGATATTTTTTGAACGGTCTAATAGTTGAGTTTCACCGTCCAAACTTTTACCTTCTAGTAAATTAGAGAACTCCTCTTTAGATACAGAAGCACCTTCTTCTATTCCAAGCATTTCAGCTTGTTTTCCGTGAAATTGTAAGTTATTACCTTCACCGTTTTCATTCATTAGGGGATCTTTTTCGTAGTAGTAATTTTCAGCTGAAGAACTTGCGATTTTTGCGATTGACATAGTGTCACCTCTTAATTTGATATTAAGAAGTTATAAGAAGATTTTAGTAGTTTTGAGTGGACTTATATGATACTTTCAACCTCGTAGCTAAATCAAGACTATTAAGAAGGTTATAAACCTCTTTATTACCAACAACAACTCTCAAATATGTATGATCCTCTTGAAATTTCAAGAGTTGGCGAATAAGACTAGAAGTCATACATATTGAATCAACAAATATAATTTTCAAACCATATGTAATCTTATTCTCACTCACTTCATTTAAAGCAATGAAAACCTCTTCTATATTATTACCATACACATTCCCAAAGATAATTATAGATTCTCTTTCTATTTTTATATTAAACATAAGCCACCTCCTCCTAATCTGTAGGAAGAAATTTACTTAATGATAAATTACTTGAAGCAGCTTTACTAATGGCAGTTGAAGTACTTTTGTTTGTATTTATACTCTTAGCCATAGCATTAGATTTTGATTTCTTTTTACTTTTAGAAAATGAAAAGCTATTAGCTTGTCTTTTAGATTTATTTCTTGATACACTAGAAGAATATCCATAAAAAGTATTGTCAGAATATAAACTAATATTTGAATAAATAAGATCAGGTTTAGGACTGATATTTAGCGTTGAAGCACCACATATTATATGTGTTGTACTACCATTTAATCTACAATCAGAATTTTCCAAATCATATGCAAAAAACCTAAATGTTTTCAATAGTTCTTTATCAGTTAAAATTGCACTAAACTTATCTCTTTTCATATCTTGTGCAATTAATGCACCATATAGCCCTATACATGCGAAATATCCTTTTAATTCTTCGTCTAAATATGTAACTTTGTCAATACTAAAATTTGAATTAGCAGCATTATTTAAAAAATTACAACGACCCTCATTTACACGACCGTCTCCGTTATCACAGCTTAAGTCAAAATCTCTAGGTAAACTAGGTCTTGTTAAAACCTTACAACTTGCAAAAGGTTGAATACCTGTTTTTTCAAGTGCCATTAGCACAATAAGAGCAGACGTTTGTTCAATTTTTGCAAGATCATGAGATACAGTATATGAACTCTCTTTCGTTTTTGAGTTATCTTCAGAAGTATCTTTTGAATTGTTTACATTTATACTTTTGTTATATCCAACAGTTTTATCTTCTTTATAATCTTGATTTGAATTTGAATTTTGACTCTGATCTACACCAAATAAACTCAGGCTAAAAGCAAGTAATATGATTATCTTTTTCATAGTAATATCTCCTATAGGGCTATTAACCCTATAACATAGCCATTGGCAATAATGGACTCAACATAACAGCTGGAGCTGCAACAACAGCCGAAGCAGTAATTGCAACAGGTGCAGTTATAGCAACGACAAGAGGAATAAGTAAGAGTTCTAAACCAAATAACATATTACACCTCCTCTCTTGAACCAAGAACTTCTTCTATTAGAACTTCTAAGTCTTCAAAAGCTTGATCAGAAAACCAAAACTTTCTAATAATTACAGACACCTTTTTATCCTCTTTATCTTCCTCAGCTTTCATTTGAGCTAATATTTGTTCTTCTTCTTTTTTAGCTCTCTCTTTAATAGCTGCTTGTTCTTTAGCTAATTTATCTTTAGCTGCCTTCATGCGAGCTTTAAGCTGCTCAGAACGAGTTAATCTTCCAGACTTCTTAGCTGGTTTTGCCTCTATTTCTTTTTCTACACTTTGTACTGTTTCTACAGTATTTTCAACTCTATTATTATCAAATTTATTTTCAAACATAATTTATCTCCTATTATTGTTTTTTTATTAGTTCTTTCAAGCGACTAAAAGTCTTTAAAATCTATATCTTCTAAATCCAATTCTTCTTCAAAATTAGAATCAATATCTAATAACTTCGCTTCCTCTTCCATAGAAGCAAATGTGTCAGCTGCTTTCTTTTCCATTAGCTTTCTCTTCTCTTCCGCTTTTTTACGATCGTCTTCAATATCAATATTCTTTTTGATATGACGTTCTGCAAAAGATAAATGCAAATGTTCTTCAGCTTCAGAATCACTCATAGAAGCTAATTGCAGTTCAAAATCTCTATTGAATTCGTTAATAGCCATTTTTGTTTCAATATGTTTTTCAGCTATTTGAGCGTCATTTTTTTGGTGTTCTTGATTAATTACAAAAAATGCAATAGCCAAACTGAGATTAACACCAATTAGTAATGCAAATAATTTATTCATAACTGCCACCTCTTCTTTTGAATTTTCTTTCTAAATATGAATTTAAAGCTATATATAGAAAAAAGGATATTGATAATAAAAGATATAAAAAAGCTGTTGCACTATTTGAAACTATATGTATAAACATAGTTGTAAAAAATACAATCGTGATATACAACCAATAGTTCTTATGAATACTGTGTAAATATTTATGAATATTCATTTTCTTACCTCCTATTTACAGCTTTATTAGCTGCTTGGTTATGTATTAGTAAGAAGTTAAGTAAATATATAAGGCTTTATCTATAAATATGAATTTTAAGTAATTTGTCATAACTGATATATTTGTTATATATGTTGCTATAACAACTACATAAGGGGGAAACAAACATGAAGAAATGACTACTTAACACTTTCAATATCCTTTTAGGATCTATTTTTAAATCAAAATAAACATACTAAAAATAAGTATAAGGAGAAAGGTTATGAACAAGTTATTTTTATCAATATTCGGAAGTTTCATGCTAGGAAAGATTACAAGTCTTACAGTTAAAACGCACAAGGGAAGTATTCAAGAGGATTCTTTATCAGGAGTGCTTAACAGTGCTAATGAAGTGCTTGATTTTCTTCATATTAATAGCATACAAGCATATAATCTTATAGATTTAGGAAAAGGTTTTGAAGGGACTTCTCATATTTTGAACTATTTAATTACATATACACCTGTATTTTTTATTTTACTTATGAGTTTTGGTATTATAAAAGTTTTAGTGAAAAAAATAAGAGCTAAAAGAGTAAAAATTGTTTCTGAAAAAAAGAGTAATGACTTTTTTAAAAATCAGAATGAAAAAGTAATTAAAGAAGTTAAGAAAGAAAAGAAAATTAAAGCTAAAAAAGAAAAAGAAAAAGAAGGTTTTAACCCAGATAGACCTAACTTCTTATTAAGATTAGTTCTTGGTAAAGATTATTCAGAGTTTAAATAAGAGCTTCAATCGCTTGTGATACATGCCTTAAAGCTGTAAATGTTGCTTTAATTTCATGATACTTAGTAGCTTGCTTTTCTCTTTCTTTCTTTTCCATTCTAAGCCCTACAGTTCCTAAACTGATTTTCTTTTCAACAAGATTACCTTCATGATCTTGCTTCCAAAAAGCAGCATGCAATCTTAACTGATTGTTTATTTCTTGCATAGCTAAAGAGTGTAAAAATGGTAATAATTCGGATATTTTATCGTAAGCATTAATCTCTTTTAATAGATCAAATAACTTATCTCTAAGAGTCTCTTCTAACTTGAATAAAGCCTGAGCCTCAGGCTTTTTAACATACTTTAGTTTATCAACATTATAAGTTGTACTAAGTAGCCATTTTCTTCTATTTTTAAAATTCATGAGGGAATATTAACACAGTTTAAGTGATAGGTAAATTAACAAGTTGATTTTACCTCATTTGAAAGTAAAGCTAACAAGTGGATCTTTCCTTTTTTAGAAGTAAGAAATTACGGTGTAATTTAGCTCAAGAGGAATAATCACCCTTGAGAATCCCCTAGCAGCCGTTGGCTGAAATAAAACGCTATGCTGCAAAAGAGCAAAATCTAATCTATTCTATTTTTCTAAACGAATATCAACTAAAAACTTATACACAAAATTCTTATACAACAAATGCTTCAAACATTATCTCAGGTCTTGATCCATTTAACTCTAATTTATTTATTAACTGACTTATCTTATGAAATTGTTCCAATTTGCAGAGATAACTAAGTTAAAAACATTATAGACATTCCAACGACCGATAGAGATAACGAGAGAAGCAAAGTTTTTTAAAAAGAATTTGGCGGTAACAAGTTTTTGATCTTCTGAAAAATAGAAGATTAGAAACCAACAACCTCCAAAGGATTCAAAAAAAGCAAATGTTCAAGAGCAAGAAAACAAATTAAATTAAGGATTCTTAAATGAATGGAAATACACAAAACACTAACACAACTTCAGTTGCTCCAGTAGCTAATACACAACAAACACAAGGAAATAACATGAACACAAATACAACACCAGCGGCTAAAAAGCATTACAGAAAATCAGTAATTGAAATGTATACAGAGGCAGTAGAAAAAACAGTAGACAGCAAGAAATCAGCGGTGCAATTATCAGCAAGTGGGAATGAGTTTAAAGGACTTAATAAAGCGATTCTAAATGAAGCAAAAGCAGAACTAGGTTTTAAATCTAATAAATGGTTCAACAAAAAGCAAATGGACTCAGCAAACTTAATTCCAAAAAGTGAAGACGATTACGGAGTAATTTTATTCTCAACAAAACTAAAGGACATTGAGGGTTCAAACAAAAAAGAGAAAATTATCACTTACTACAGAGTGTTTAACGAAGACTCTTTAGAGATTCTTCCTATCTAACCTTTAGCCCTCTTACTTGAGGGTTTTAACTTCAAAAATATAAAACTAAAAGGCTCAGAAAATGCAAAGAATGTCAGTAAATTTAACAGTAACAGCGACAGTAGATTATGACTTCAAATATACAGGTGATTTAACAGAAAATGAAGTAGCGAATGTAATCAAAAATAAGTATCACGGAAATATTTGGTTAGCTCTAAGAGACGATTTTATCGAAGATATTGACTGCGAAATCGTAGACGAAGTGTTAAACGGAATAGAGCAAGAGGCAGAAGAAAAAGAGCTTTGTGAGGGGTGTAATAGAGAGGTTCCATTATCTGAAATGAGTGGAGTTATGGAAATGTATATCTGTAATAAATGCGAACAGGTGGCATAAAATGGAGTTAAAACTATATGTAGAGGATTTTAGAAAAGTAATAGACTGGTTTGCAGTCTGTAAGCAGCTAGGAGTTGATATTACTTCAACAGTCGTAACAATACAAGTAAAAGAAGCAACAGGAGAACAGGCATGAGCTTATTAACAAAAATAGATTTAGAAAACTTACCAAAACTATATGAGACAGAGGAAATAGAAGATCCAATTGTTCATGTTAAACTATTCCACCCTCTAGGCGGCTCTACATGGCTTTTAACAGAGTATGAACCAGAAACTAAACTAGGTTTCGGTTATGCTTTTATAACAGACGGAGAGCTTGGATATATACCTCTTCAAGAATTAGAACAGATTAATATCGCTGGATTAAAAGTAGAGAGAGATAATTATTGGACTCCAAAAACATTGTCAAAAGCTAAAAAGGAGTTAAGCATTTAGAAAATATCTTCCTATAGGAAGGATTAACAGAATTTTATATATAATCACAAAAATATAACAAGGACATATAAATGAAGATTTTACTTTCTACACTTTTATTATCTGCATGTATTTATGCAAATGATATTCAAATATTTACGGCAAACTCAACTCATATTAATTTAGATAAAAACTCTAAAATAACAAGAGTATATTTTGGAACGGAGGAAGCTTTCGTTAAAGATTCTAACTCTTATAATAAAGCTGGAGGTTCTGCTCTTGCTTCTTTTGGAAGTGTTGCTAATTCTGGTGGTTCTGGAGCTGCTGGTTCTGCTGTAGGTTTTGTAGGAGTTCTTGCTTCTGCTGCCATTATCGAAGGTTATAATAGTCTTGTTTCTGATAATAACTATGTATTAATTACTAAGGCAGTTAATTCAAAAAATGAAGTAACAATTCTTAAAACATTAGTAATTTCAAATGAAAGTATACCTCTTGCAAAAGCTGAAAAGCTTGCTCAAGAAGATCAAAATAAATTGATTGGAGAATAATCATGAAATATATTTCAAGTCTATTTTTACTTATTAGTATTACACTTTTGTCTGGCTGTGCTGGATCTTCTCCTGAACCTTATCAAATTGTTAAGCCTAAGCTTTCTAAAATCGGATCTTTAAATATTCGTATTTACGGTAATGTAGGTTCTGCTACTGATTTAGAGAATACTGCTATCGTTTTAACAGAAACTGCCAAAAGATTTAAAGCTGTTGGTATTAATTATTTTAATATCCATGCTTCTAAATATTTTATTAATGGTGGATTTAAAGATATGATTACAAATATGGACGATCTTGTCAATTATTGTTATCCCTCTTACTATAAGACCTCTTCTTTAGAGGATAAATGTTCTTTAGCAAATCCTAACGGAAACATTCGGTATATTATTCATGGTATTCCTGATTCTAAACTTACATTAGGTTCTTTTTATTGGTCTGTTGATCAAGTATTAGCAGATCCTCTTGTTAAAAAGTTTTATGATTCTGGTTTAAAAAACTTTAAAGATAAATCTATTACTTATGAAGAGATTCCTATGTCGAAAATGTTTAAAAAACTTAAACATTAATCATACAAGCCCTTAATTGGGCTTATTCCCAAGCCTCTCCCCTTGATCCAAATCCTAGTTTAATCTATCTGCGACACATTAAATACTGAACTTTACAAGTTCTAATCTTTCTTAAATCAAATTTCTGTAACAGAAAAAGCCTTTCCAAAATATCTTAACAATCCTCGTAAAGTTTACACGTATTTTTGTAAGTGTTTAACTATATATATTTAAGTTATTACAAAAAAAATCACCAGTGGCTAATTTTTTTCTAAGAGCTTAAAATAGTGAAACACAACTATAAAAAATATACGTGAGAAACTAACTTGGAAGAATGTTAAGACAAGATCGGAAAATAGCTTTTTCTTGAAATTATGACTCAAGAAAGAGAAAAAAATACCGCTCAAAATCTTCTTAAAAGAATATTTCAAAAGGGAAAGAGCATGAAAATGAGAGAAATTAAGAGTTATGAACCAAAAACAGGACTAGAAAAAGCAACTAAAAAAATTATATTAAACAATACACATAAAGGTTATGTTGAGGGATTCTTTGAAGATTTAATGAATCATGGTTGTGTTAGTGGTTGGGTAAGTGAATTAGTGTACTACAGTGATACAGTTAAATTCTTTAAAAAACATAGAGAAGATATTAACGAACTATTAAAAGATACTTTATGGAGTTTTGGAAGTGAATCATGTGTTAGTGATATATTTGGAGATAGATTTGATACAGAAGATATTTTATGTATAGAGCAACAAAACCAAAACTTATTAGCATGGTTTGCATTTGAAGAGACAACTAGAAATATAGCTCAAAATTTAGGACTGGAGCTGTAAATGAAATTAAATTATAAAAGTAGAAAGACATTAGATTTTTTAAATAACAAACTAAAAAATCTGAGAAGTATCAGAAGAGAAAGAGGTAGCTACAGAAATGAAAGAAGCATTCTTGTAACTAAATATCATATCAATTTATGCAAGGAAGTTCAACAATGGAAAATCTAGCACAAGAGCAAGTTTTAAAAGATATTCAATCTTTTAAACATGAATGGATTATAGAAGAATCATGGTGGTATGGAAGCACTACAGCTTATAAAAATACTCAACATGGATATGATTGCGAAGTTTATCATTTAGACGGTACAGAAGAGATATGGTGTGTAGTTTACCCTCTTCATATTAGAAATGGCGACTTAGAATGTAATTCAGATAAAAGCATACTAGAATTTGAAATTAAACTAGAGAAACCTATATATGAAATTGGAAATATATTGGAGAGTATTTTTGCTGAAGAACATAGTCCTTTTGAAGTTGGTAAGCGATATTTAATCACTAATGTATCAGAGATTAAAAAAGAGGATAAAACTGTCAAAATATACACTCTTAATGATCATTGTGACTTTAAATATACAAACTATGAGATAGAAGCATATTTCAAAAAGGCGGTTCTATCATGATATTTGACTATCATAGAAGCAGACTAGGAGCTTATGATTTATATAAAGAACTAGAGAGACTGCCAAGACAAGATATGTTTATTCTATGGGATTATATGACAAGTAATCCTGAAAATTTAACTCTATGTGAAAGAGCTAGATTTAACTATTTAATAGAAGTAAAGTATGATTTAATGAGAGACTTAAAAAGCAAATTATTATCTCCTTTTGTTCAAAAATATCTACTCATTAAATTTGGTTACAAGGACGGTAAGTACATAAATAATCTATAAGATAGAAGATAATGAATCTTCTATTTCTTAATGTCATATATGACATACATTTTCGAGCCTTTCACCCTCTAATCCGAACCAAAAGGCTTTTCAAGCCTAATCTGAGCTATTCCAACGCTCATTCAAAAAGAATCTATCAACTATCTAGTCATATCCCTGAGTCTTTGTCAGTGTTTTAGCTTTGAATTTTAAATACAAGAAAATGAAATATAGATCAACTAAAAGTGAATCTCTATTGAAGTTTCTTGAAAATAACTACAGCAAAACGACCGACAGACTCAACGGGAAAATGATTAGAAAACGAGAGATAAATTCATTTTGAGCTTATGAAATAGCTCAGAAGAAAAACTCCCTCCAGATCTAACAAGAAAACAAATTAAGGAAGAGCAAAATGGAAAGAGAAGAATTTATGAAATTAACAGACATATTACTGACAGAGGAAGAAATAACTTTTACATATGACAATCACTTTATTCATGTTCAAGAAAGTTGTGAAGGTGGTTACGACGGTTCAGTTTACAATTCAAAAGAAGAATATGAAAATGCTGAAGACCCAATAGACGGTGGTTCATGCGAAACAATAGTAGCAATTGCAGCTATTGAATTTTTTATGGATATAGCAAGGGATTTAACAGAGAAAGGACTTTAAAATGCTAATAAAAATAGAAGTAGAAGAGATATTAAGTAGAGTGATTGAAGTTGAAGCAGATTCAGAAGAAGAAGCTTTACAAATTATTAATACACAGTACCAAGAAGAAGAGATAGTTTTAGATTCAAGTGATTATCTTGACACAAATTTTAAAATCTATATAGAGTAATTCACTCTATATCATGACTAAGCCTCACCCTTAACCCAGCCACTATAATTAGGATAATTATGACTACTTTATGTCATAAATGACACAAGCATTTCTCTTAATCAAATTTTATCACCAGAAAAAGACAATCCAATATTTATCTAAATTCATAATGAGTTTCGTATATTTTTAGCTTCACATTTTAAACGATTAAAAAAGCTGAAGTTATTGATCAACGAAGTGAATCATACCTCAAGCTATTTTAGTTAAAACTCCCAGCATAAAAACATACTCAAGAAACTCAATCTGAAGAAATTAGACAAAAAAGAGGATCTAAATCTTTTTCTTAAAAATTTGATTAAGAGAAAGAAAAAACACCTCTTCAAAATCTAATCCAAAGAATTAAATTTAAGAGCAAAGGAAAGAGAAAATGCAAGTAACTGAAGAAATGAAAAAAGCGGCATGGGAAATACTAAATCACACAGAGCAAAGAGAAGAAGCAATCGCAAATGATAATCATGATTTAACTTTTGAAATTGAATGTGAACAGAGAAGTTATGCGGAAGCATTGGCAGAGTTAATTTTAAATATTGGAGAAAAATAATGAAAAATGTAGCACAAGAAAAAATGAATGAAATAGTTCAAAAAGTAATTAGTAGTATAGAAAACAACGAAACAGGTTTATGGGCTAAAAGTTGGATAGGTGGAGGTTTACCTAGTAATTATGCAAGTAAAACACCTTACAGCGGTTTTAATATTATAAGTCTAATGGTAATGCAAGAAGAGGAAGAATATACAAGTAATAATTGGCTTACATTTAATCAAATTAGAAAGATTAAAGGTGCAAAACTTAAAAAAGGAAGTACAAGCACACCAGTATTTTTCTTCAAAATATTAGAGAAAAAAGAGACAGTAGACGGACAAGAAAAAATCTCTAAAATTCCACTCCTTAAATTCTATTATGTATTTAACTTGGATCAAGTTGAAGGTATTGAAATCGGAACAGAGAAGCCACAAAACGAAGATTTAGAGTCTTTTGTACATAACTGCAATGTAGAAGTTAAAACACGGTCAGAAGCTTTTTATAGCCCTAAAGAGGATTATATCGGTATGCCAGATTTAAAACTATTTGACACTACTGAATCACATGCAAGCACTTTACTTCATGAGCTATCTCATAGCACAGGGCATAAAACAAGACTAGACAGAGATATGACAGGAAGATTTGGAAGTGAGTCATATGCAAAAGAAGAGTGTATAGCGGAACTTTCTAGTATGTTTTTATGTTCTCATTTAAACATTGAAAACGAGTCTAAAAGCTCAGAAGCATATATTAAAAATTGGTTAGTAGACAGTCTCAAAGCAGAGTCTAAACTACTTTGGAAAATAGCAAGTGAAGCTCAAAAAGTATTTAACTTTTTAACAGCAGCACAAGAACAAGAGAAACAAGCCGCATAAGGCTTGTAAGGGGAAATCATGGAAACAGTATTAACAATATTAAAATTTTTATCGGATTTATACTTTGGGTATGTAAGTTTTTTTATAAACTTACTTTCATTTGTAAGGATAGATAACCCTTTAATAGGGATTATTTTATCTCATTTGCCTTTGTATGCAACTATTTTCAGTTCAATAGCTCGAACAACATACAAAAAAGCAATATTCTCACTTCCAAACATTCTATATACAATGTTTTTTAGTCTAATTATGTTGTGGTTATCAGAGGATTGGACTAAATTACAACCAATATTGCCTATATTGTTTATTGGAAGTATATTTTCTGGATTGGAAATAAGTGGAGAACAGCAAATTCTAGGGAAAACTATCGAGACTGAACTCGATAAGTTTAAAAAAGGCTAGAGACAGCCTTTATTCCCACCTGCAATTAACATATCATTTAAAGTATTAACTCTTGCAGTAGCAGAGTTTTTATATGAGATAATTTTATCTCTAAAAGTTTGTTGCACTAAAGATATTTTTGAATAAGCAGCTGAGTATAGATCAGCTTTACCTTTTTCTTCATTACAAGTTCTTCCAAGCATATCAATTTCAGACCCTTCAGCTTTTGCGATATTAAAATATCCATTAGCTACAGTATCACTTGTTGCTACAAAATCAAAACTAACTCCTGAAGTGTATGTAACAGTTTCGTGAGTAATTCCAAATTTAATTAACTCTAATTTATTATTAGTCATAACAGTAGCCATTGCAGTTAAATCTACATTAGAATATTTAGCTCCTACAAATGTCATATATTCAGAACCCATTTCTTCCATTAGAACAGGTGTTTTCAACTCAATCAATGCACTTTTAAGATCTACAACATTAGCATTATGGCGACTTATACCGTTATTTGTTAACAATAACTCAAAAGGATCTAAGAAATCAAATTGTAATCCGTCAATCTTATTTATATCAATGATACTTACTAAATCGAAGTACATTTGTTCTTGATCTGCAAAATCAATAACTAATAGTCCGTTCATTTGATCCTCTAAAATCTTATAGAAATCAGTGATAAACTTACCAACAGCCGCTTCTTCATAAATTGCTAAACTTGCTGAAGCTATATAAGTTGCTTTAAGTGTTTCAATGTCTCCTTTTAAAGCTGCATAGTTAAAAGTTGATAATTCAGGAAACTTATTCGGTATCTTAATATCAAATCTTGCTTTAACAACAGGGAGGTAATCAGCAAATACTATTTGTTGAGAACTTACAGACAAACTACTCACAAGGTCAGTTGTAGCAGTAATAACTTCTTGAAATGTAAATTTTAAATTCACATATTTTATATCTAATAGATTTTTTACATAATCTTCATAAGCTAGGATCGCTCCTACCTCAGCAGTATCTGTAATTTGAGATATTGTAGCTGCATTAGCTAGATCTATACCGTCTTTAATATAATTTATATCAGCACTTTCTGAAATTTGATCTGTTACACTTGTGTAATATGAC
>Ga0256826_1000697_pt1 | contig 20550 bp, 24 predicted proteins | sample CV79metaG_FD_185975 | JGI IMG/M metagenome (GOLD analysis project Ga0256826, IMG submission 185975) | Hydrothermal vent microbial communities from East Pacific Rise, Pacific Ocean - CV79 | ecosystem: Environmental > Aquatic > Marine > Hydrothermal vents | place: Pacific Ocean: East Pacific Rise...
TATCATATTAAAGAGTTTCAGGCGGAGGTGGATAACTGTATTCTTTACCGGTTGCCTGTTCGTTTCGTCAGGAGCAGTGCGAAGGGAAGCATGAAAACCTCCTTTACGAAAAATGGCTCCGGCAAGCCCGGGCATGGCAGCGGAAATAGCGAGTACTGCATTTTTTCCACTTATCTGCTGCTGCAGGTCGTCTGCAGGAAAGCCATTGAGAAAAATAGTCTGTACATTATTAACAATATACTCTTCGCTAAATCCGGGTAGTGAGCAGAGTAATTCACTGATGCTGCAACCCTGTCTGGTATCCAGATACATTCCGTATTGCAAAAGAGTGGTGAAAGCGGCAAGGTTTGCCCTGCTTTTTATCCAAAGTTCAAGACGAGTTCCGGGAGTATTGTTAGATACGCTGGACATAGGTATCGTACTTGGCAAAATAAATTTCAGTAAGGGTCAGGAAGGCGGTAACGATCAATGGTCCGTAAATAATACCGAGTACTCCGTAAACGCTTAAGCCACCGATAATTGCCAGGAACACCAGCAGAGTATGCATCTGCACTTCCTTGCCAACCATTTTTGGTTTGATCATGTATTCCATGGAAAAGGAGAGAGCCATATAGAAAATAAACAGAAAAACTCCTTCGCCCACCCGATCACTAAAGAGAAGAATCGCAGCAGTGGGAATCATCACAAGACCTACTCCGAAAATGGGAAGAAAGGCAAGTATGGCCATAATGCCACCCCAGAGCAGAGGAGAGTTGAGACCGAGGATAGCAAATATGGCCCCTCCAAGTATTCCCTGGATCAGGCCGCAGATACCATTGCCCTTTAAAATTGCATTGGAGATTTCTTCAAATTTTTCCAGCAGCAGTCTGTCTTCATCGTCAGGCAGTGGAGAGACTGCGATGATAAAGGCAATAAGCCGATCCATATCGATGAGCAGGAAAAATATGGAGAGAATCATCATAAAAAAGAGAAATATAAACTGCATGATATTTGTTGCCCAGGAGCTTGCCTGATTGTAAAGGAAGAGTCCGGCCATTTTAGCAAGATATGAGAATACAGCTGTAATTTGGGCAGGGTTGAATTGGAAGCCAAAGTCTTCCAGGTAATTCTGAAACTGTGCAACCATAGGGCTGTCCTGCACAAAAAGCTGAAATTTCATGCCAACCTGTGTGGTTCTGCCCCAGTGATAGAGTCCAAGCGCTTCACCTGAGAGAGCACCCACAAAGAAAAGGAGTGGAACAAAAACAATAAGAATAATGAGCAGACAGGTAAGGACAGAAGCCATCTTTTCAGACATTTTCCTTGATAGAAAACGGTACGTGGGGCGAAAAATATTGGTAAGCAGAAAAGAGAGTACCAGTATGGACCAGAAAGGCCAGAGAATATGCCCGAGAAAAAAGATGGAAATGAGAAAGATGAGGAGGAAGTACCAGATTCGTATTGAATTTGGCGTGTCGTCCTTGAGTGTTGGTACTGTGTGTTCTTTACTCATGTCGGTTGTGCCTGGGTTGTGTCATTTGAAGGCTGCCTTGAAGAGTGGCAGGAAAATGTTGCAATTTTAATGGAGTTGAGTAGTTTTTATGTGTTTCGCTGTCAACTGAAAAAAATAACGGATTCCCGGGCGAGTTCCCGGCAGCCCAGACAGCGACGACCATACTGAATAACTTTTAATACACTATATAATGGACTGCAGTTGAGCGAAAGGGAAATAATCCCACAATTGCAAAAGAGGCGCATCATGTGGAAAGATTTGGAAATAGCTGTTTGTAAATGTGACTCCGGTCAATTAAAGGAAAAACCGGATCAGGAAAACCTGGGGTTTGGGAATTATTTCAGCGATCATATGTTTCTTATGAAGTGGGATCGTGAAAAGGGGTGGCATGATGCGGAAATCGGGCCTTATAAAAATTTCAGTCTGGATCCCGCCGCCATGGCACTGCATTACGGGCAGGCAATTTTTGAAGGTTTGAAAGCCTATAGAGGGGATGATAATCAGATTTTTATGTTCCGTCCTGAAGATAATCTGGAACGTATGAACAGTTCTGCCCTGCGTATGTGTATGCCACGAATTCCTGTGGATCAAGTGTTAAAAGCCATGAAGGCACTTGTCTATCTCGATCGGGACTGGGTGCCGGAAAAACCGGGAGCAACGCTCTATGTTCGTCCAACAATGGTGGCTGTAGAAGCTGCCCTTGGCGTTCGTCCTGCAAATCAGTACTACTTTTTTATGATTATGTCCCCGGTGGGTGCCTATTACCCGGAAGGTTTTAATCCCACAAAAATATGGGTTACCGACAAGTATGTTCGGGCGGTCAAAGGTGGTGTGGGAACGGCCAAAGCAGCCGGCAACTATGCGGCATCGATCATGGCTGCTGAAGAGGCGAATAGAGCGGGTTATACCCAGGTACTGTGGCTGGATGCCTGTGAACACAGATATATTGAAGAAGTGGGAACCTCAAATATATTCATAAAAATTGGAGACGATCTTATCACTCCCCCTCTGAATGGTTCAATTCTGGCTGGAATTACGAGGGATTCTGTTATCCAGCTGGCCAAAAGCTGGGGAGTGAATGTGGTTGAAAAAATGATCGCAATCGATGAAGTGCTGTCAGCAAATGAAGATAGTAGTTTGCAGGAAGTTTTTGGAACAGGCACCGCCGCAGTGATTTCACCCGTGGGTGAGTTGTGCTATCAGGACAAGAAGTATCTGGTGGCAAACGGAAATGCTGGAGAATTGTCAGAACGTCTGTTTGACGAATTACAGGGAATCCAATACGGAAAACAGGAGGACCCTTTTAAATGGACTGTTCGTATCGGATAAAAAGTTCAAAAATCAGCATATATTAAAAACATAGGGGTGAATATCATTTATTTGGTATTCACCCCTTGATTTTTAGAAATCCAATCCTATAGTTTTGCCAGTTTTGACAGAGCAATGGCCGGCAAATGTGCTGGTACATAATTTCTTGGTTAGGGAGGTTTCCTGACCTTTGTAATCAAAAACGTTTTATTTTCACAGGAGATAATAAAAATGAAAATTCGTCCATTAAATGATCGCCTTCTTGTCAAAAGACTGGCAGAAGAAGAAAAAACCGCAGGTGGTATCATCATTCCAGACAGTGCTAAAGAGAAGCCTGCTGAGGGTGAAGTTGTGGCAGTAGGACCAGGTAAAACCGCAGATAACGGCGAGCGTGTAGCCCTTGAAGTGGCAGTGGGTGATCGCGTTCTCTTTTCTAAATATGGCGGAACCGATGTGAAGCTTGATGGTGAGGACTTCCTTATCATGCGCGAAGATGACATTCTTGGAATTGTAGAATAATCTTTTTAAATTACCCTTTATTAGGAGATATAAGACAATGGCTGGAAAAGATATTAAATATGGTGTGAAGGCGCGTGAGGCTATTCTCGCCGGTGTGAACACCCTTGCAGATGCAGTAAAAGTAACTCTCGGCCCCAAGGGTCGTAACGTTCTGATCGAGAAATCTTTCGGTGCACCAACCATCACCAAAGATGGTGTTACTGTTGCTAAAGAGGTTGAGTTGACAGATAAAGTGGAAAACATGGGCGCACAGATGGTTCGTGAGGTTGCTTCCAAGACCTCTGATGTTGCAGGTGACGGTACCACCACTGCAACCGTTCTTGCTCAGGCTATCTACCGCGAAGGCGTAAAACTTGTTGCTGCCGGTGGAAATCCTATGGAAATCAAGCGTGGTATTGATGCCTCCGTTGAAGCAGTTATCGGAGAGCTTGCCAATATCGCCAAACCAACCAAAGAGCAGTCTGAGATTGCCCAGGTTGGTACCATTTCTGCGAATAGTGATGAGACCATCGGTAAAATCATTGCAGAGGCCATGGACAAAGTTGGTAAAGAAGGCGTTATCACCGTTGAAGAAGCAAAATCAATGGACACCACCCTCGATGTTGTTGAAGGTATGCAGTTTGATCGTGGTTACCTTTCCCCTTACTTTGTAACCGACGCAGATCGCATGGAAGTAAATATGGAAGATCCTTACTTTCTCCTTGTTGAAAAGAAAGTATCCAACATGAAAGATCTTCTCCCCGTTCTTGAATCCGTTGCTAAAATGGGTAAACCACTGTTTATCATCGCTGAAGATGTTGATGGTGAAGCCCTTGCAACTCTCGTTGTCAATAAGCTTCGTGGAACCCTTAATATCGCTGCTGTTAAAGCGCCAGGTTTTGGCGACCGCAGAAAGGCAATGCTTGAAGATATCGCTATTCTCACTGGTGGACAGGTTATCACCGAAGATCTTGGCATCAAGCTTGAGAACGTTACTGTAAATGACCTTGGTACCGCCAAGCGCGTTGTTTGTGATAAAGATAATACAACCATTATTGATGGTGCTGGAGATACCGCACAGCTTGAAGCTCGCGTTAAATCCATTCGCACCCAGATTGAGGACTCTACCTCCGATTACGATTCTGAGAAACTTCAGGAACGTCTTGCCAAACTGATCGGTGGTGTTGCCGTGATAAATGTTGGTGCTGCTACTGAAATCGAAATGAAAGAGAAAAAGGCTCGCGTTGAAGATGCATTGAATGCAACCCGCGCAGCTGTCGAAGAAGGTGTTGTTCCCGGTGGCGGAGTTGCGTACATTCGTTGCCTTGCTGCACTTGCAGCTATAACTCTTGAAGGTGAGCAGGAACTTGGGCAAAAGATTCTTCTTCGCGCTCTTGAAGAGCCTGTTCGTCAGATTGCAAGTAATGCGGGCTGCGAAGGTTCTGTTGTTGTTGAGCACGTAAAAGGCCTTGAAGGTTCTAATGGGTTCAATGCAGCCAAAGAAGAGTACGAAGACCTGATTGCTGCAGGTGTTATTGATCCTGCTAAAGTTACCCGTATTGCACTGCAAAACGCAGCCTCTGTTTCAGGAATGCTCCTGACCACAGAGTGCGTAATTGCTGATTTCCCTGATGATAGCGATGGTGGCGGAATGCCTGGTGGCATGCCTCCAGGTGGCATGGGCGGCATGGGTGGAATGGGCGGCATGGGCGGAATGATGTAATTCTCCCTTCGTTCAGTTCTGCTGAATATAGAGAAGTACCAAAACGGGTCTCCTTTGCGAGGCCCGTTTTTTTTGTTGTATCAAAGAGGAAAAAAGTTGACAGTGTACGCTGAATAAGGTATTTAATTTTCTCTTTACATAAGGCGATGTAGCTCAGATGGTTAGAGCATACGGCTCATATCCGTAGTGTCCGGGGTTCAATTCCCTGCATCGCCACCAAGTTTGAAAAGCCCGTTGAATATTTTTTATATATTCAGCGGGCTTTTTTGGTTTTTATTCGATAAAATGAATAATAGTTGTTCGTTTTTTGAAATGAGACAGGAATTCTATGATTGGAACGATGACAGTGGGGGGATCCTGAGATGCCTGTTTGCTGGGTAATCGCAGGGCCCAATGGTGCTGGCAAGACAACTTTTGCTTTGGAGTATCTGGCCGCAGGTTGCGGGATGCAGCAATTTTGTTAATGCTGATCTGATTGCAGCTGGACTTTCACCTTTAGCTCCAGAGCGAGAACTCATAACAGCCAGTCGGTTGTTGTTGAAAGAGTCGGAGACCCATATTTCCGCACAGGAAGATTTTGCTTTTGAAACTACTCTTTCCGGTCGCGGATACCTGCGTTTAATGAGGCGATTGCAAAAGGAAGGTTGGCGGGTGGAGTTATACTCTACCCTGCATTGCCAAGTGTGAAACTGTCTTTACTGAGAGTTGCTGGACGGGTTGCACATGGTGGTCATAATATTACTGAGAAAAATATAATGAGACGCTTTCCTCGTAGCTTACAAAATCTGTTGCAAGAATATAGCCCTCGGGCAGATTGAACCCGCTGCTTCATGAATAGTGGCAATGTTCCTGAACTGATTTTTGAGCAGCAGGGGAAAAAACGCACAATAGTAAATGAATCCTGCTACCAATTACTTCTTAATGAGGCGGATAAATGAAATCAATTTCAGTAGATAGTCAGAAAATTCTTGAATCCCTCACAACTGCAGTAAATAATGCTCTTGAAAAGAAAAAAAGACTGGGACAGTATGCTGTCGTTTGGGTTGACCATAAACCGCTTCTCTTGAAAAAAGAAACTTTACAGCACCCTGGAAATATTGAACAGTTGGAAGGAATGAATTAGAGAAGAATTATTTCTGTTCTCATATCCGCAGTGTCCCGGGTTCCATTCCCTGTATCGCCACCACGATTTATATGTATGATTTCGAGATGTTGTGAATTGTTTTTTAACCCGTTGATAAGGTTTAAAATCTTGTCAACGGGTTTTTTATGTCTTAAAAATATCTCCTAATCCACCGAATATGCGTCAAATTTTTATCCTTTCGTGACCCTTTAATGATCCTCATACTGTTCAGTCGGCCTCTCAATTTTCAATGAATTGCTATTTCGCCAAACTGTAGTTATAATGTAGTTATGAATATTTCTTTCATATGGGATGAAAATAAGAACCTCATTAATCAAAAAAAGCACGGTGTTTCCTTCGAGGAAGCCAAGGCAGTATTTTATGACGACCATGCTCTTGAATATTATGATCCAGACCATTCACAGGAAGAAGACCGATTTATTCTGTTGGGTATGAGTACGGGTGCAAGAGTATTGGTGGTTTGTCACTGCTATCGTTCCCAGAGTGGAATAATTAGAATTATTTCCGCACGAAAAGCAACCAGTAATGAGAGGAGAGCTTATGAGAAATGAATATGATTTTACCCAAATGAATGGACGAAAGAATCCATACGCTAAACAACTAAAGAAACAGATAACTATCCGGCTGGATACTGGGGTTGTGGACTATTTTAAAGAGTTGGCCGGCAAAGAAAATATCCCTTACCAAAATCTGATTAACTTGTACTTGAAAGATTGTATGAAAAAACGACGCAAATTAGATATGAAGTGGGTCTAACGAGCCAACATCTCTCCCCTAAATTAATACCTGTGGCTATTCAGAAGATGAATAAAAAATCATCCATTATTGACGAACCTCTACGTCATTAAGTTCAGTCCAAATGTCTATAAAACCTGGATTATATGAGCAGCTAATTACCGATGCCCTGCAGCAAGAACTTGGACAACTTGATCCTCGTTTAGAAATTACTTGTTCCAAACTTGATACAGGGGAGAGCCACTTTATCCTGGCTCAATATCTAGGGAAAAACATTTCCCATCTTCTCTCTAGGATTACAGGTACAGACAAACTGCAGAAACAGATTGAAGTCTGCAATAAACTCATTTCTCTTGCCTCCAAAACGGTTGAACAGGCGCAAGAACGCGGTACTCAGATTGATCAAACTGGGCATCGACTCCTGCAAGTCCACGATCCCGTTTTTGGCAAACACCCAAAACCTGAAACCCCACTCTCTGTAGGCTCAATTCTTACCGCTACATCGGGTGACCCCACATTGGTGTCGCAGCTGAAGCAGGAAATTCTTCATGCTGATCGTACAGATATTCTGGTCTCGTTTATAAAGTGGAGTGGGATTAGAATTATCAAAGATGAATTGGAAGAATTTACCAAACACGGCAGACTGCGGGTTGTCACGACTTCCTATCTTGGAGCAACGGACCTAAAGGCCATCCAGTATCTCCTTACACTTCCCAATACAGAGGTGAGGGTGTCTTTTGATACCAAGCGGACACGACTCCATGCAAAAGCCTACATCTTTCATCGTGAAAGCGGTTTTGGTAGTGCGTATGTCGGGTCGTCCAATATTTCTAATCCTGCCATGACCGATGGTTTGGAGTGGAATGTGAAAATCTGTCAGTATGAGACAGAACATCTTTGGGGAAAAATAAATGCGACCTTTGAGACATATCAGCTGTCCAAAGAGTTTGACCTGATATCCAGTGATGATCTGCCGCGCTTGGATAAGGCGCTGAAGCAAGAACGAAACTCCAGCAACACGGTCCAGGATACTCACCTGGCCTTTTTTGATATTACTCCCTATCCATACCAACAGGAAATACTGGATAAGCTGGATTCGGAACGAAGGCTGCACAATAGAAGAAGGAACCTTGTGGTGGCGGCAACCGGGACCGGGAAAACTGTCATTGCAGCGTTTGATTTTAAACGTTTTGCTGACAAGAAGAACCGTCCGCGCCTTCTTTTTGTTGCCCATCGGGAGGAGATTCTTATCCAGTCGCAAGCTGTTTTTCGAAATATTTTACGGGATCAGAACTTTGGTGAGTTGTGGGTGGGAAATCACACACCTGCACACCTGGAGCAACTTTTTGTTTCTGTTCAGACCTTATATTCTAGAAGGTTGTGGAAGGAAGTGGCTGCAGAATTTTATGATTACATCGTCATTGACGAGTTCCATCACGCTGCGGCCTCGAGCTATCAAAAGCTGAATGAATATTTTTCGCCAAAAATTCTTCTTGGGCTGACAGCCACTCCAGAGCGTGGTGATGGTCAGGATATTCTCCAATATTTTAATGGGCGTATAGGGGCGGAAATCAGGCTGCCCGATGCCATTAATCGTAAGCTCCTTTCACCTTTTCAATATTTTTGCATTACTGATCAAGTTGATTACTCACAGGTCAGTTGGAGATGTGGCGGGTATGACAGAAAGGAATTGGAGGCCCTTCTCATAACTGGGGATGATATCCGCGCCAGACTCATAATTGAGAAAGCCCAAAAGCTCTTACTCGATATCTCCCAGGCAAGGGGGATTTGCTTCTGTGTCTCCCAGGAACACGCCTATTATATGGCCGGGCAGTTTGGAAAATATGGTGTTCAGGCCATGGCTCTTACCGCCAGGACACCTGCCGACATCAGAAAACAAGCCATTTCACAGCTCAGAAATCTGGAAGTGAACTTCCTTTGTGTTGTGGATTTGTTTAATGAGGGTGTGGACATCCCCGAAATTGATACGGTCATGTTCCTCCGTCCAACGGAAAGTCTAACAGTCTTTCTTCAGCAGTTGGGCCGCGGCCTGCGGCTCTGTGACGGGAAGGATTATCTTACTGTTCTTGATTTTATTGGTCAGGCGCATCAAAAATTCAATTTTGAGGTTCGCTTTCGAGCCCTCCTGGGCCAAACTTCAAACAGGGTTGACCATGAAATAAAATCCGCTTTTCCATCGCTGCCATCCGGTTGTGTTATTGAGATGGAAAAGGAAGCGCAGCGCTATGTATTGGAGAACATACAAAAGGCCCTCAGCCACGCCAACAAAAATCAGCTGGTCAGCCGCATTGCCTCGTTTACTTCGGAGACAGGGCTTCCTTTGAACCTTGAAAACTTTGTCGAATATCATCAGCTGGAACTTGATGATATTTACAAAAAATCCTCTTGGTCAAGGCTTTGCGCTTTGGCCGGTGTCAGTGCGGAATTTGATATCCCCGATGAGGCAATCTTAGCAAAAGGATTGCGACGATTTTGCCATAATAACAGTGCACCTCAGCTGGTCAAACTCCTCTCCGTTTTGCAGGAGAATTTGGAAAAAACCGCTTTTGGCGCTTTGTCAGTCGAAATGAAAAGATTGCTCACCATGTTTTGCTTTTCCGTGTGGAACAACAAACCACCGGGAAACAATCTCTGGGAGAATCTTGCTGCCTTAAAGCAAAATAGGGTCTTTTGGGGGGAGGCAATAGAGCTCATCGCATTGCTTATCAAGAAAGCGGAGACGGTTGTCCACACCATAGCGTCACCTCCTGCCTGTCCACTTTCTGTTCATGCCTGTTACACTAGGGATGAGATCTTGGCCGGTCTTGATTTTCTTACATTTGAGAAACGGTCAAACGTACGGGAAGGGGTAAAGTTTCTTCCTGATATTCAGACAGATGTTTTCTTCATTACCTTGGACAAGACAGAAAAAGAGTATTCCCCCACAACAATGTACAAAGACTATGCACTGGATGAAACAAACTTCCATTGGCAGTCCCAAAGTACAACCAGTGATACATCTCTCACCGGGAAACGGTATGTGAATCATCAAAAAAAAGGCAGTTATGTGCTGCTCTTTGTTAGAGAGCAGAAAAAGAAAAACAATCTTGCTTGCCCATACTATTTTCTTGGCCCAGCAACTTATGTCAGTCACACGGGTAGTAGACCAATGTCTATAATTTGGCGGCTACAGTATCATATGCCAGGGAAACTTATCAGAACAACAACTCGCTTGGCTGCGGCATAATGACAGATTCAAATAACACCAAGTTCATAGATGTTGCGGCTGCAGTATTTATCCAAAATGGCTCAGCACTTGTGGCAAGGCGTGCTCCAGGACAACATCTTGAGAGTAAATGGGAATTTCCAGGTGGAAAGATAGAGGAAAATGAAACGCCAGAAGAGTGTTTACATCGCGAACTCGAGGAATAACTTGGAGTAAAAGTGGAGGTTGGAGATTATCTGGGGAAAAGTCTCTTTAGTTATCCGAATAAGAATATCAGGCTACTTGCCTACTATGTAGAACTCCTTTCAGGGGACTTTTCTCTCAGCGTTAATGATAAAATTACCTGGGTAAAAATTGAAGATCTTCCTTCTGATGATTTAGCAGAAGCAGATATACCAATCTCATCAATTCTCCAAAAGGAAACCGAGATAATAGATGAACGGATACAATGAAATTAGAGGAGTCACAGAAGAGTGTTGTGCTCTGATTAGCGAATCCCCGAGTACAGAATATAGAATATAACTACCTACAATTACAAATCAAAAACAACAGGCTTGTTGGTCGCCCTGTACCGGGCATCACACAAGCTCGCATTGATAAAATTTAAGCAGAATATTATACGTGACAAGAATGTGTAAGAAGCGTTGGTACAACTTGGTTGGCAGGTATATGTGATCTGGGAATGTGAAACAAAGAAGTTAGATATGTTAGAAAATAAAAATAGATCTGGTTATGGAAACTCTAGCCTTGGAGCCTAGCAAATATCATGAAGGAAAGCAAGAAGTGAGAAAAAAAACATTCGCCACTATCTGGTGTCAATTCTCAATTAATCCGCAACTCCACAGCTGAGTTTCTGATTTTTACCGGACAGGCTGGAGAACAGAGCATCGAAGCCCGTTATGAAGATAAAACTATCTGGCTGACTCAGAAGCTTTTGGCTGAATTGTTCGATGTTACTGTCCCAACTATCAATGAGCACCTGAAAAATATTTTTTCCAGCTTCGAGCTTGATAAAAAATCAGTTATTAGGAAATTCCAAATAACTGCTGCTGATGGTAAAAACTACAATACGAATTTTTACAACCTTGATGTCATCAAATAACCCCAATTGCAGAAACAATATATCTATATTCGGTGCGAGCCTGTAACGCATCAAAAGGGTAACAGGTCACGAGAGAAAGACTTGCCACATCCTGTTCCTGAAAATAGAGCGTTTCCGCTTTGCGCACCGTTGTCTCCATAATGCGGTAGAGATGGATGGAACCATCCTGAATCTGCAAACTGAGCATATCGTCGGCCTGGAGATTTTGTAAAAATTGAAAGCTGGTATCCCGATGGCCGGCCAGAACACAATGACCTCCTCCGCCGGGCACACTGCTTACCGGCAGGTGGCCCGGACCAAAGGCCAGGACTTCTCCACTTTCTCCTTCAAGTACAATCATATCGATATTTAACCTGTCCACCCTCAGGCGTGCCACCGGCCAGGTGTCTGCCAAGGGCCATGGCTTGGTTATTTCACCTGTTTTCATGGTCTCTTCCCAGGCACTTTCCAAGAGAATCTGGGCAAGAACCGCCTTTGTCCGAATCCAGCAACCATCAGTCAGGAGAAAGCTGCCGGTGGCCAGAAGGACAAAGGCGGTTATGCGTAAAAAGAGTGATTTCATTGTATCCGTCAAATCTGATTAATTTTTCCCCCTCCGTTCCATTTTCTACAAGAATACCATGATAGAGGCTTTCCAGGTTGGACAGTGAAAATCCGGCAGTCAGTTTAAACATCAGGCGTATGGGATTTTCACGTTTTTCTTTGTTCAAAAATACGGGAGGAGTAATTCGTGAAGCATCTGGAACCTGATCAGTATTTTTGGCCCATCCTGTTCCATTGAATTGTATCTTTACAGGTTCTCAATCTGTTGGCAGTGGCTTGCCAGGGATGTTTTCTCCCCCCTCTGCCCGTGCCATAGATTTCAACGTCCTGGGAGAGATATGGTGCGGGAATATATGCTTCATCCTGCCGAACTTCAGCAGGAGTTATGCTGGCATGACTGTCAACCACTATGGCTAAAAACAGACAAAACAGGATAAAACCTATATAGAGAACAAAAAGTGTGTTTCCGGGGTCGAGAGTGGTTTTTGAGTCATCATTACTGTCTGTTGCCATTGTATTTCCTCATAAAATCGTTGTTGTTGGACAAACCAATTTTGCATTAGTTTCGAGTTAACAATATGACAATGACAGAATGAGGAAACAATAGTGACAATGCGAATGTGAAAAATGACGAATTATGACACGATTGACTAATTATGCAGTAATCCCCATTTCAGCGTTGAAATAAATTTCCGAGTCCACCTATAACCGAACCTTCTCCTACACCTCCTCCGGTCTGGGGAGCAGCTTCATGTATTCTTCCGGCTGCCAGCTCTTTTTCAACGATGGTACCACCGGCGTGGACGAAACTCAGTCCATCTCCTTCAAGCTGTTGCATGATAAATCCTTCCCCGCCAAAAAGAGCTGTGCCGATTTTTTTTCTGAAAGGCAACCCCAATGGCCACACCTTTTGCAGCACAAAGGAAAGCATCTTTTTGACATATGATTTTGTTCTGATAACTTTTCAGATCAAGGGGAATTACTTTGCCGGGGTATGGTGCGGCAAAGGCCACTTTTGCCTTGCCCTGACCGGTATGGGTAAACACTGTGGTAAACAGGCTTTCGCCAGTTATCAGCCGCTTACCGGCACCCAGCATTTTATCCATAAAGCCACCGCTCTCCGAGCTTTGGCTGCCATCTCCAAAAACGGTTTCCATCAGAATACCATCAGACATGTACATCATCGCTTCTGCCTCTGCCACGGTAGATTATCCTGGATCAAGTTCAATCTCTACAAATTGCATTTTGTGGCCAAAAATTTCGTAATCGATTTCATGAATCTGCATATTGTCAGCGGGAGGAGGCGGGGCAGTTACTGCTGTCTGCAGTAGAGCTGCAACAGAGGAAATAGGTTGCCAGTCAGACATTCCCTGACTCTAAACCTGTGTTTTATTAGTATAAACGCCATGTGCCAAAGAACTGCGAATCAGGTCGGCCGGGAATGGTCCCTGCTGCTGTCCGTTCACTGCTACATGATAACTGTCCATAATGTGTTGACCTCTGGAGTAATAATCATTAGATGATAAATAAAGGCGATAAACCCGTAAAAAATAAAAGTTTGGATAGCGAAAGTAGACAAGCATCCCTCAAGGGGGTATAAACTACGACTTCGAAAAACTTCTTATTCGAGAAACAAGCCCAAACAAAGTATTCCGCCCTTACCACAAATGATGTTGTATCGTCTTTTTTTATTCGATATTGACCGTTCAATCTTTTACTTTGATGCGTTAAAAACCGCAAAAGCCAGGCATTTTATGTCCTACACAATAGCCATTGTAGAAGATGATCAAACCCTGCGCAACAACTATGCCCAGGCCTTGCAACGGGACGGGTACGTGGTGAACAGCTACGATTCCAGACCTTCTGCCAGCAATGCTTTCAGCCTGAAGCTACCGGATCTTGCCATCCTTGATGTGATGCTGCAGGACGAAATGGAAGGTGGCTTTGAGCTTTGCCTGGAACTTCGTGCCCTCTCCTCCACACTGCCGATTATCTTCCTCACGGCCAGAAATTCCGATTTTGATCGTGTGTCCGGGTTACGTCTTGGTGCCTGGGATTATCTGACCAAGGACACCACCACTCTTGATTTTCTGCCGGTTCGTATTTCTACGCTCTTCAAAATGCTGGAAACCATTCAGGGATCCGCAAACCAGAGTAAAGAGACTGTAATCCAACACAACAATATACGCATTGAAGAAGAACGCAAACGTGTAAGCTGGAAAGACCAGACGATCCCTCTGACACTCACCGAATTCTGGATTCTTACAGCCCTTGTCAGGTATCCGGGGCATGTGAAGTCCCACGATCAACTAATGGATGCAGCGCAGGTTGTGATTACAAATAATGCCATAGCTGCCCACGTGAGACGTATCAGGGAAAAATTTCGCCAGAACGATCCCGATTTTGATGCCATCTGTGCCGAATATGGTATGGGCTACCGCTGGGTGGAAAAATAAACCGCAATGCGTGTCTCTCTACGCCTGAAGCTTACTCTTCTTTCCCTGCTCCTGTTTTTTATTCCTTTTGTTGGATTCCGTTTTAGTGCCATGCTCCAGTCAAGTCTTCTGGCCAGCCGGGAAGATGTCATTATGTTTACCGCCAAAGCCATTGCCACGAGCCTTGGTGACCGACCGGATCTATTTGATCTGGAACTGTTTCATGGAGAAGATGCAAATCGGGATATTTATCTGTTCAACCTCTCCAACAGTATCCGCTTGAACGGCAAGGATGATGACTGGCAGCCTGAGCTGAACCAAAGTGAACTGTTTGGGGAAGAACATCTTCTTACCTCCAGTGGATCCTACGATCCTGACTCTCTCAGCTTCAAACACCTGCTGGGGCAGCGTGGCAAATACCTGTATGGTCTGTTTCTGGTAAAAGATGATCATGTTGTCTATCGTCACTCCAATTCCCTTTACCCCGCACGTGCTGATCATATTCAAATAGAGATACAGGACGATGCTGGAAATATTCAACGCTATCTCCTTGCTGCGGAAAAAGTGGGATGGATTAATGGATTTCGTATGGATTCTGATCCATTAAATATGATTCCGGTGGCTAATGAGATAAAAATTCAGGGAGTATGGGCCAAGACTGATGAGGGTTATATTGTGGAAATGCGTATGCCTCTCACCATGATTGGTAAACGTTTAGCCTTTGCGGTGGCAGATGTGGACGACGCTGACACCCGGAAAATAAAAACACTGATTGGAACTTCAAACCCTGGTCAAACCGGTGAGCTAGGGTTGATTTTAGCTCCTTCAAAACAGATTGAACAACTTCTTGAGAAACTGGATCTGCCTCACTCCCGTGTCCGGGTAGTTGATAGAAACAAAAGAGTCCGTGCCCGGTTTGGCATGCTCCAGGAAGAAATACTGAAAGAAACGCTTCTGCACCGACTTTTTTCCCCTCTCTATCAACTGTTTACTGACACATTCACCGAAGAGTTCAGCACCGTCACCCAGGCAAAAACTTTGGATATTCAAGGAATTGAAGAGGGGTTGGCAGGAACAGCTCATATAATCCATTACCAGCTTCCGGATGTAAATGTGGAAGTTCTGGCTGCTATTTCGCCACTTATGAATGGCAGGGAAGTAGTGGGGGCTGTGGTAGTTGAGCAAACTACAAATTCCATTCTGGCACTTAAAAATAGAATGATTGAGGAATCTATCACTCTCACAGTGCTGGCATTTGTAGTGATTGGCCTTGGGTTGCTTTTGTTTGCATCCCGTCTATCCAGTCGTATCCGACGCCTTCGTAATCAGGCAAAAAATGCGATTAGTAAGGATGGACGCATCACTTCAACCATTGAGGCAGTGAGAGCAAGAGACGAAATAGGAGATTTAACCCGCACCCTGGCCATAATGCTGAAACAGTTACAGGAGCAAAATGAATACAGAGAAACCATGGCGGACAACCTGGAACATGAGATGCGAACGCCACTGGCAGGAATTTCTGCATCCCTTAAGAATATGGAAAAAGAGCTGCAATCGCCATCCAGGCAGGTACAGGACTATTTAATCTGGGCCCTGAACGATGTTCAGCGTCTGGAATCACTGCTTACAGCTATTCGGGATGCCACCAACTTGCAGGCAGCCTTGCAACAGGATTTTATGGAGGAATTTGATATTGCCAGAGCATTAAGCCTGTGGATGGAACATGGTTGGCAGGTACGTTACCCCGATGTGGACTTTCAATTTCGGGAGCCAGACGGAGAACTGCTAATTCGAGGAGATGCTGATCGTCTGCGTCAAATGATTGAAAAACTGATTGATAATGCGGTTTCTTTTCACACACCGGATACCGCCATCATTCTGTCAATCAGTAAAGCCGGAAAGATGATGGAGATTCGTATCAGCAATCAGGGGCCACAAATTGTACCCGAAATGCAGGGACTGATCTTCAACTCTATGGTCTCTTTACGATCAGGGAAGAAAAACAGCCCTCATCTTGGCCTTGGTTTGTATATTGTTCGCAGTATTATCCAGCATCACGGCGGTACAATTCGAGTGGAAAATCGGGAGGGCGATGCAACAGGCGTGTGCTTTATCGTGCACCTGAAAAGGCAGGTTAACAGGAGGGGAAGAAATGAATGAACTTGTTTATCTGGTCACCTTTCTATTCAGTCAGTATCTTACTTTCCCTTTTTTCTGCCTGCTTTTCGGGCATATAATTCACAAAGTGCTGGTTTTCCATCCCAACCCGACAGATGGCAGAGTTGGTTTTGTGCGGAATTTTTTATCGCCGACAGGGTCGGTTCTTCTCACCTGTTTCGGGGAGTGATTGGGAAGAAAACTGGAATATTACAGAATTCATAGCAGTTGTCTCTAAAGATGATTTTTCTTGACAAAAGAAGTACCACATCGTATCTATTTTCGTATGCGAACTCTTATTAATTTTCTGTTAATCACTGTTTTTCTGTTGAGTGGTGTGAGCCAGGTACCAGCCTGTTATGCAACTAAACCGAATTGCCAGCAAAAAAATACGAGCAGTTGTCCGCTCAGCGGCGAGAAACTGACAGAAGCAGAGACATCTAAGCCGGCATGTCCGTTAATGGCAGAAAATATGCAGCAGCAAGCTGAAGCAAATTTTCCCCCGGAAAGATACAAGCGATTAAAAATTGAACAGATTCAATTTATCCCTATAGAGATTCCACCTTTTATTCCATCCTTTATTGTTCCCATGGTTTTGGAAAAAGAGCGAGTAACTCCCGCCTCATATCTTGTGGCGGGCACATTTACCGACCTTCATTTTCACCCGCCCCCGTTGTTTATTCAACTGCAGTCCTTTCTCATTTGATTGTCCCGAAACGCTGAATTTTTGTAAGATTCTTGGCAACTGTTTTGGTGCCTGTGTCAGCGAGCATACTCTACGAAGGTACACAAACATCAGGATGATGCGTTTTTGCCATTAGCCCGTTCACTGGTAGGGTAACGTGCACGTGCGTGGCAATAACGATATCTGGTTTGGACTCTCAATAGAATGAGAAAGTCGTAAAAAGAAGAAGAATTTTTACGATGCCATCAACAATCACAGGAGGAAATTCCAGTATGATTAATGGAAAATATCTTATCCGTGAAGTAACCGGCCGCGGACGACGATCCGCCGTCAATATAGGAATGGTCACACTTGTGACAACGCTTCTGGTAGTAATAACACTCCTTGCGGGGGCACTGGAATACGCATTTCAAGCGCCACTGAGTGATATTGGAGCCAATATCACTGTACAAGTGTCGGGTGATGTCCCGGAACAGATGGCAGGGCCTGTGCTTCCCTGCTCTGTCGCACCCATTCCATGGGAACAACGTTTGCGAATTGCTGAATTGCCTGGCATTCAGTCTGTGAGTCAGGGCGTTTTATTCTGGGATTTTTCTGATGATGTCTTTCAGATCGTTATGGGGCTTGTGCCTGGCGACAAGGCAGGACCGGCACTGTTACGTACGGCCATTCTTGAAGGAAGGATGTTAGAGAAAACAGACACTGCCATGGCTCTTGCTGAAACTGTCTGGGCGGAACAAAATGGCGTAAAAACAGGATCGACACTTACGATTGGTGGTCTGCCATTTATTGTTGTCGGTCTGGTTGACGCTTCTCAGATTAGCCGAATAGGTATTGCAAATCTGTATATTCCTCTCCAGGCAGCGCAGAACATTGCAGCTGCAGCACCTGGTGTACAAGAAATACACACGTTTACACCTAAGGATAGCAACTTCCTCTTTATCCGTGCCGATCGTGATAAAACAGAGGATATTGCAGCATCCATAAAAAAAATACTGGGGGAAAAAAGCAGCGTCTCAACACCTGATTCCTTTAAAAAACTACTCGGCAGTCTTTTTACGCTGACCCAGCGTTTTTCAACCATTATCAGTGTTATGGTGCTTCTTCTTGCTCTGCTGCTGATAGTGCGAAATGCATCAGCCGCTGTGAAAGAACGAACAAAAGAGATCGGTATCATGAAAGCCGTCGGTTGGACGGAGGCAGATATCCGAAAACAGCTCCTTGCTGAAAATAGTCTGTATATCTTAGCCGGTACTGTTCTTGGCCTTCTCCTTGGAGCCTTGGCAGCGGCAGGACTGTCCCATATCACGATTGCCATTCCCATTCCCTGGGATATAGCTCCCAAACCGCATTTTTTACCCGGTGGCGAAGAGCAGCTTTTTCGGCAGGTACAGTTACAGATGGATTTTAGTTTAAAACTGCTGTTTCTCTGCAGTACGGCTCCAATCCTTCTGGGACTTGCTGCCGTGTGGGGGGCAGGGAAATCCATTACAAAATTAGAAACCTCGGAGGTACTCCGTTATGAATGAAAATAGTCAGGTATCACCCAAAACAGCAATCGAAGTAGTCAATCTAAGCAAACGTTTTGATTCCGTCAGCCCCGTACAAAATGTCACTGTCAGGGTGGAGCGGGGAGAATTTGTTACCCTGCTCGGTCCATCCGGTTCCGGAAAATCGACCCTGCTCAGCCTTATTGCCGGATTTGAGAAACCGAGTGAAGGCTCCGTCTCTCTGGAAGGTCTGGATATCACAAGCATGAATGAAGATGAACTTGCTCTTATGCGACGAAAATCCGTGGGCTTTGTTTTTCAGGATTTTCATCTCATCCCCACATTAAGTGCTATTGAGAATGTGGCCTTTCCCCTCTATCCTGTGAAAATGGATGAGAGAGAACGTCGCCGACGGGCAGAAAAGCTTCTTGGCCAGATGGGACTGGCGAAGCGCGCCACCCATTTACCGGCAAAGTTGTCGGGGGGAGAACGTCAACGGATAGCTATTGCCCGTGCCTTAATCAATGAACCATCTATTCTTTTTTGTGATGAGCCCACGGGAAATCTGGATTCAAAAACCGGGGAGGAAATTTTAAATCTGCTTGTCAGGTTGAAAAAAGAACGGGGAGTAACCCTGTTTATGGTTACCCACGATCAAAAAATAGCGAAACGATCCAATCGTTCCTTATTTATGCATGACGGAGAGGTCAGCAGCTCATGAAACAATCAATCAAACAATCCATTACTTTTTTTCTTGCGTTTCTTTCTTTTTCCGTTGCCGGGCAGGCAAATGCCAGTATCGGGGTGGAAGTTCTTTTTATGGAGCACGGTCCCATGCGTCCAACCATCAGCAAGGTAAGAAATCTGATGACCACTTATGGTGATGCTGTCCACACCTCCTGGTATAATGTAAATCAGCAATCTGGAAAGGATTTTATGAAAAAGAAAAAAATTAACGGACATATCCCCATGATGATTCTGATTGAGGGACAATCTGATTTTACAATCCAGGGTAGAGAAGTCATTTTTCAGGGATTTCCCACGGGGGCAAGCCCCTTTAAGCGTGTGGAGGGAAACTGGTCTCTTGATGATCTGAAAATCCTTCTTGACCAGAAAACGAGGTAATTAACATGGAAGTAACTTCACTTGTACGCCAGGGAATAAAGGCCGGGTTGTGCGACTGGAAGCGGTCAATCTGGCTTGTGAGCGGTATTATGCTGGGGCTGGCCTTCTATGTCACAGTGGCAACCATTGGTGCCAGTTATTCTGAGCTTGTGCGTTTACCGTTTAGCAGAATTGAAAGCGATCTCCTTATCCAGCTCGGTGTCAAAGGCAAGAGCCGGGCCACCAGAAAAAACGGAAGTATCCGGCTACCTTTTTCCAATCAGGTTATTGAGAAAGAGCGTGTCTCAGCTATAGCAAAACTTGTAGACGTCAAAAAGCTTTATCCCGCAATCCTGCTCTGGCACCAGGATAAAAAGCGATTTACCACCATTGCCGGGGTTGATCCCGGCGACACCTCAGGGGGGCCTGCCAAGGTATTGCAATGGATTTCCAGGGGGCGTGGTCTGCAAAAAAACGGGGAGCTTGTGGTAGAGAGCCACTATGCCAAATTTAACAAATTACATCCCGGCGACAGCGTCAATTTTGGCAAACACGAATTTACTATTGTTGGTGTCAGCAAGATTAAAGAGGGGGCATCCCTTGCAGCGGCAAACTATTATATATCCATTGCAGACGCAGGAGAGTTGGCGGAGATGAAAGAAGGGGCAGTAAATCTTCTTGCAGTAAGCCTTATGCCCGGCACTGAGACAGAGGCAATAAAAAAAGAAATCGCTGAGCTGCTACCCGGATCCATTGTTTCTTTAACGGATTCCATAAAAGAGATGATGCAGGGATTTGCCAAAATCAGTGCTGTGGCCTCTGGTCTGCTCAGTATCACAGCTCTGGTGTTTACGGTTTTCTTTGCCTGCTGGCTTATTATCGGCAGACAGCAGGAGAAGAGCTGGCAG
>Ga0256826_1000698_pt1 | contig 20549 bp, 14 predicted proteins | sample CV79metaG_FD_185975 | JGI IMG/M metagenome (GOLD analysis project Ga0256826, IMG submission 185975) | Hydrothermal vent microbial communities from East Pacific Rise, Pacific Ocean - CV79 | ecosystem: Environmental > Aquatic > Marine > Hydrothermal vents | place: Pacific Ocean: East Pacific Rise...
AAAGGTGTTCAGCTTTTGCGTATAAGTCTAGGTTTGTCATTGTTTATGTTCCTCTTAGATTCTGAATCGAGTTCAGAATGACGGTATTGTTAGTTCAGAATGACAAAATTGCTAATTCAGAATGACAGTATTATTAGTTTCGTCATCCTGAACTCGATTCAGGATCTAGTTTATATATTTTCCGCTACTATCACTTCATTTATTTTTTCATAAATATCTAACACTTCATCTTTTTTAGCAATATAACTATTTTTATTAGCAATTAAGTAAGTAGAACTTGTCATAATATCTTGAACAACCTCTAAACCATTTTGCTTCATTGTAGCACCAGTTTCTACAATATCTACAATCATATCAGCAAGACCAATAAGTGGTGCTAACTCAATAGAACCATAAAGCTTAATAATCTCAACACTTACAGCTTTTTCTTCAAAGTATCGCTTAGTTATGTTTACCATTTTAGATGCTACTTTTATGTCTGGTTTGTTTAAATCAAGCTTTTCACCAGTTTTCATACCAATAGACACTTTACAAACACCGCGTTTTAAATCTAGCAGACGAATAACATCAAGTCCCTGCTCTTCTAAAGTATCAAGCCCAACTACACCAATATCTGCTGCTTGATGGTAAACATAAGTAGCTACATCTTGATTACGAACTAGTAAAAAACGAAAGTTAGGAGTCTCTAAAATTAATTTTCTATCATCAAACTTAAAACTATCACCAAAAATAGTCTCAAAAATTTCTAGTGTTTCTTTTGCGATGCGTCCCTTTGGAAGTGCAACTGTTAGCATATATTGACCCTTGTATATCTTATTATTTTTCGCATTTTATCTAAATATTGCTCAAAGTTTTATGAGTCTTTACTCTCTAACTCTTTTTCTCTCTTAATTAACGCTACTACACCATCGTGCATATCTTGAACACACTCAACTTCACTCACACCAAGTCGTCGTTTATTTGAGATATCATAAACTCCACCCTCACTATCTGAGTGTTCTCCGTGGATACCTCTAATCTGTACATTATACTTGTCTGCAATAGCTTTAAACTCATCCATATTCTCGCCAAGTTTTGGTAGTTTTATGTGAACACTAGCACGCATAGCAGTTCCAAGGTTTGTAGGGCAACTTGTAATAAAACCTAAATGTTCATCATAAGCAAATTTAACATTTTTTTGTATCTGTGCTATGGCAGTTGTAAGACGAGTAAAAACCTCTTTTATATCTCCACCAGCTTGCATTGAGATGATTCTAAGTTCATCCTCTTCATTTATCCATACTAAAAATGTTTTTTCATCATTGTGAAAAATTCCTCGCCCACTTGGCCAATCTCTGTTAAGTCCAGCAGCTTCTAAAAACCTATCTCCAGCTTTAAACAAAAAGTGATCAGCTATCAAGGATTTACTATCAGCTTCACTCATGTTATTTAATGGATAATACTTACCCGCTAAAGAGCCACTAAATGAAGTTAAAACCTTAGAAACATCTTTTTCAACTTTATCTCTTTGAGCTTTTGAGATTGCAGTTCCAAGTGGAATATCTGCTACATTTCTACCAACTCTAATTCTGGTTGAGAGTATGTACTTTGCATCTTCATCAGGATTTGGGGCATTTAAATCATCTGGATTTAAGTTACTTTTATGTTTATCATTTTTAGAAAAACCATGATAATCTTGAATAATCTTGTCAAAAAGTGGAGCAAAAACTTCATAAGATTCTTCATCTCCAGCGTAAACACCTATGCCACTGTCTGGATTTTGTACTCCAGAGTTTATAGCAGCGCTAAGTGTAAAACCATTTTTAGTTTTTTTATCTTTTAACTCTTCAAACATCTCTGGTGTTAAGTACTTTGCTAAAAGTGATTTTGAATCTTTTAGGCTTGTTGGGTATGTGCTTTTCATGGGGTTTCCTTTGTTTAAATAGATTCCGTGTCAAGCACGGAATGACGGTTAATCAATAGTGAAAGTAGATGTAGAGTTTAAAATCTTCTGCATCCCTTTAAAAATCAATCTTTCATCTACACTAGCTTTTGGAAATATTTTTGCAAATTCTAAGGCATCACCACCTGTTAAAATTACTTCCATATTGTGTGACATAACTTCTAGGTAGAGTGTTTTTAAATATCCATAACTTATGCTGTCTTGAGAATTTTTTGGCAGTTTATTTAAATCACACTCAAAATTAAAGTTATAATCTAGTGCTGATGAAATACCACTATAAGTTTTAGCCATTGCTTTTTTACCTGGGTAAATGAAGCCACCCTCATAGTTGTTATTTTTCACAATATCAACAGTAAGTGCAGAACCAGCGTCTATTATAATTGCATCACTTATAGCTTCTGCCGCCATTATTCTGTCTATGCCTATAGTTTCATAGTACTTAGAATACTCTACATGTAGAGATAAATCGTGCCAGTTTTTTAGAAGTTTTAAAACCTCTTTTAATCTTGGATTTACACAAATATAATAAACATCTTCTTCTATACTTAAAGAATCAAAATGTTCTATATCTTTTTTATAATCTTTTTTACCATCAAAAAAATGTAATGAAGTGTTTCCTATATCACATAAAAGCATTATTGAATTTTCCAGCCTTGAGTTTTAAAAGCAGCTTTTGCTTTTGAGCATAATGGTGCATCTATAAAGATAATTTTGTGCTTAAAATTATGACCAAATAAAACCGTAAGCTTTGTATATATCTCTTCAAATTTATGAACATCTTTCATAAGTAAACGACTCCTTTGACTTACTGCAAAAATAGCCCAAAAGTAACCAGTAATATCGGTTGCTTTATACATTTTTATCTTATTTCTAATGCCTAACTCACGAGGAGCTACCTCTTGCATCTTTTTATAAATTTTTCCCTTTGCTCGAAGGGAGTCTACTACCATTTGCATATCTATTTTTTTGCCTTTATTTTTTAAACTGATACTACACAGTTTCTACCGCTCTCTTTTGCCATATAAAGCGCTTTGTCGCATCTCTCAAAGATACTTTTAGAATCATCATTTTCCATATACTGAGTTACACCAAAACTAGCACTTATATGTCTAGCTTTTTCATGTGAAATATTTTCTACTAAATTTCTTAATTTTTCTGTTATTTTTATTGCTGTTTGTAGTGAAGTATCAGAAAGAAGTAAAACAAACTCTTCCCCACCCCATCTTGCAAAAAAGTCGTTATTGCGTATGTGCTGAGATATTGTTTGTGCTATAAGTATTAGAACCTCATCACCAATAAGATGCCCATAAGTATCATTGAAGTTTTTAAAATTATCTATATCTAAAATTAGGCATGAAAAAATCTCATTTGTTTTTGAAGCTTCTTCTATTTTTTGAGATAAGACTTCGTTAAATTTACTTCTATTAAAAACACCTGTAAGCTCGTCATTAAAAGCTTTTTTAGTTATCTCTAGTTGATTTTTTCTCATATTTGTTATATTTGTCAAACTAAGCAGATATAGTTCATCTTCATCTTTTATTTTAGAGATAGATATAAAAAATGAGTTTTTATTTTTATATTTATCTTTAAGATATATTACTTTATTTTCCTCATTTGATTCTTGAACAGTTTTAAAAAACAAACGACCTTTTTCAATATGATTTAAATCTTTAAATTCATTATGTATAGCATTTTTTTCATCTAAAAGATTATCTAAGAAACACTTATATTTTAAACTAAATTCATCAATAATATTTATATCAAAAAACTCTAAAAATGATCTATTTGCAAATGATATTTTTTGAAAATTAGTTACAAGTATTAGATTTTTTTCTGTATTTAGAACTGTTTTAAGTATCTGTTGTTGTTGATTGTTTTCTTTTAGTAATGACTGTAATTTATAATTTTTTTTGAAAATCTCCATATATAATCGAAGTTTATTTATTAGTTGTGTATTATTTATGGGCTTAGTTAAATAATCAACTGCACCAATAGAGAAGCCTTTTTCTTGAAACTCCTCCTCTTTAAACGCAGCAGTAATAAAAATAATAGGAATATTTTTTGTTTTTGGACTTGATTTTAAAAACTTGGCTACTTCAAAACCATCCATTTCTGGCATTTGAACATCTAAAATTACTAAATCAATATGTTGAGAAAAAGATATTTTAAGAGCGTCTTCACCATTATTTGACAATATTATTTCAATATCTTCAAAATAATCATGTAGCAAATATTCAAGCGATATTAGATTCGCTGCAATATCATCTACTAATAAAATTTTCGCATTTTTCATTCAGCTATCTTCTTATATATTTTATTATTTAAATCTATTGTCTGAAAATTTTCTCTTTTATCGTAGCCCTCACTCTCACCAAGGACCAATACACCATCTTCTTCAAGTGAATCATCAAAAAGGTCAAATACTCTTTGTTTTAACACGCTATCGAAGTATATTATAACATTTCTGCAAAAAACAAGTTGAAATTCATTTAAAACACCATCAGTTGTTAAATTGTGTCTAAAAAATAGAACTTTTTCTTTTATTTCATCATTTAAAATATGAAAATCATCATAAGAGGTAAAATATTTTTCTAACTCATATTTACCACCTGATTCTTTATATTGCTTTGAAAATAACTTGAAATTATTGTTAGAATATATTGCATTTTTAGCATACTGTAAAACTACACCGTTAAAATCTGTAGCATAGATTAAAGCCCTATCAAGTAAGCCCAACTCTTTTAGTATAATGGCTATTGAGTAAGGTTCTTCCCCGCTACTACAACCAGCACACCAAATTTTTATGCTGCTTTTATTATGAAACTTTTGAAAAATCTCATCTCTTAGGGCTTTAAAAGTTTGTGGATTTCTAAAAAATGTAGTTACATTTACAGAAAGATTTAAAAACATATCTTTAAATATATCTTTATTTGTTAAAACCTCTTTTTCAAACTCTTTAAAATTTTTAATCAACAATATATTTAAAAAATATTGGATTCTTCTTATGACATGTTTTCTATTGTAATGTCTATAATCATAACCATAAGTTTCATAAACTTTATCTAAAAACTCATCCAAATATATGTCTATTGCGTTTGTTTTTGCTAAGTGATTATATAAAAGTTCATTAATTCCATCTATGCTTAATATGTAATCATATTCACCAGTATTTATGGCATTTTCTAGCATTGGTGTAGCCTTACACTCATAAAGTTGCTCAATTATAACTAAGCCACCATTTTTTCTAATATCTTTTAAAGAATCACTTCCATCAGAGCCATATCCACATACTAAAATAGATAGTAGGCGAGTTTTATATTCAGCTGCTAAAGATGAGAATGTGTTACTTATTGATGGTCTTGAGAAATGTTTCAACTCATCATCTGTAAGATATATAAAACCACCAATAACAAGCATATGTTTATTTGGCGGTGCTACATATATTGTTGATGGCATAACTCTCATATCTGATTTTGCTTCTATAACCTCATAACTATTTGTTTTTCTTTGAAGAATTTGCGCCAATGAGCTTTGTATATCAGATTTTTGATGCATAACTATAAAAATACTCAAATCTGAAGATGGAAGATACTTAATAATATCTATAAACTTTTTTAAACTTCCAGCACTACCACCTAGTGCTAGGTATTGAATATTATTTAAATTTGAAACATTTAAAAGTTGTTTGCTCTCTTGTAATTTAACACTAAAACCTAAATTTTTTAAATAATATTTCAAATTTAATTTATTTATAATTATACTTATTTTAGTTTTTAGTTCATCAAATCTAACTAATATTGCTACGGGAATAAAAGGTATATTTAAAAGTGATATTTCATAATTTGTATCTTCTTGTAAAGCTTCTAGCAACTCCTCTACATGTAGATTGAGATTTAAAGAATCTACAAAAATTTTAACCAAATCATCTGAAATTTTTTCTCTTATTATTTTCATTTATGCTTTTTTTTACTCCAAACATCTATTAGTTTTATTAGTGCATCCATATTTATTGGTTTAGATACAAAATCATCAGCCCCAAGATTCATACATTTGTCTTTATCTTCTTTCATAGCTTTTGCAGTTACTGCAATAATTGGAATATGAGATAATTTTTCATCTGCACGAATAGCTTCAATAGCTTCATAACCATTCATAACTGGCATCATAATATCCATAAGAATTAAATCAACACTATCATCATTTTTTAGCTTATCTATTGCTTCTTTTCCATTATATGCTGTTTTTACATTTATATCATACTCACTCAAAGCACTATCTAGTACAAAAATATTTTTAATATCATCATCAACTACCATTACAGTTAAATCTGACAAATCTAAATCATTTGCCGTAATAGTGTCATTTTCTATATTATTTATAGTTTTATGATTTTGTATAAAACTCTCAAGTTCAGATAAAACATTTTCTATGTCATTTTCAACTAATGGTTTTTGACCATAACCAATAGCTCCCATTTTTAAAAGTGTATCATCCCTATCTTTTGAAGATATAATATATATTGGTATATTTTTAGTTTTATCATTTGCTTTTAACTCTTTTAAAACCTCAATACCATCTATATCTGGAAGAGTTAAATCGAGCATAATTGCAGATATATTATGTTTAGCAATTAAGTTTAATCCATCTTGAGCATTATGTGCAATAACTCCAAGATGCTTATGTTTTTTAATATTTTCATATACAATATCTGCAAATATCACATCATCATCTATAATAAGCATCATAGGTTTATCTGTTATTACATTTCTATCATCATGTGGTATTAGAGTTGAATTTGTAATTACCTTTTTATCTATAACAAACTCTTTAGGTATTATTTTTTCTACTCTTTGAGTATTTTCTTTGGTATTTTCATCTAAACTTGGTAAAACAATTTCAAATTTACTACCTTTATTTTCTTCACTTTGTAGAGTTATCTGTCCACCTAGCAAGTGCGATAATTCTTTAGATATAGAAAGCCCAAGTCCAGTACCGCCATATTTTCTACTTGTACTTCCATCTGCTTGAGTAAAGGCTTGAAAAATTTGTTCTTGTTTTTTTAGAGGTATTCCAATACCTGTATCACTTACAGATATAACAACAGAATCATTTTCACCCTTTGAAATCTCTAAAGTTATAGAACCATCTTTTGTAAATTTTAATGAGTTTGATATTAGATTTCTTATAATTTGCGATATTTTATTACTATCACTATGTATTATATCTTGATAGTTATCTATCACTTTAAACTCAATATTTTTTTCACTAGCACTACTCTCAAAAAGGTTTTCTATATTTTTTAAAAAATCACTAGAGTGAAAATGATCAACAATAACTTCCATTTTTCCAGATTCTACTTTTGATAAATCTAAAATATCATTTATAAGTCTTAAAAGTTCATTTCCAGAAGTAAATATTGTTTGTGCTTTTTTAACATCATCTTTGTTTAAATTTTCTTTTTTATTTTTGCTTAGCAGTTGAGACAATAAAATAATTGCATTTAAAGGAGTCCTTAATTCATGCGACATATTTGCTAAAAATTCAGACTTGTATTTGTTTGACATCTCTAGTTCATTTGCTTTTTCTTCTGTTTCTTTTTGAGCTATTTGTAGTGACTCATTTTGAATTTTTAAGTTTTGCTCAGAGATTTGTAGTTGTTGCTGTTGCTCTTCCATGTTAGCATTAGCTTCTTCAAGTTGTTGTTGTTGCTCTTCCATGTTTGCATTTATAATCTCTAATTTTTGTTGTTGTTCTTCCATGTTTGTGTTTGCTTCTTCAAGTTTAGCTTGATTTTCTTGAAGTTCTATATTTGCAAGTTCAGTATCTTTTAATAGTTTTTTAACTTGTGTATTTTGCATAGATGTAGATATTGCAGTAGCTATTACTTTGCTAGAAGCATTTAAAAACTCTATTTGTATCTTAGAAAAAATATTTACAGATGCTACTTCCATTACTCCAAAAAGATTATTTTGATAAAGTAATGGATAAGTGTAAGTATTTAATGCATCTTTAGATTGTAGTGCATCTTTAATAATTATTTTTTCTTCATTATTTTGAGTTAGTAAAATTGGAGATTTTTGTAAAGCGACCTGACCTACTATGCCCTCACCAAATTCATATTTATTTGCAAGTGAATCTCTATGGACATGTGCGAAACTTGCATATTCTTGCAATATTTTTTTATCTGAATCAACTACAAACATTACACCTAAACCAGCATTTAGATGTGTACACATAAAATGTATAGCATTGTAAGTAACATCTTTTAAATCACTCGATTGAGCTAGTTTATTATTTAACTTATTTATGCCGTCTTTAATCCACGCTTCATCTTTTTTATGTTCAAAATCATCTTTCATTATTAAGATACCATCATTAATAGAACTAGCCATCTTACCAATTTCATCATTTGAACTTATTTTTAACATATGGACATCTAAAGTTTTGCCCTTTAAAAATTCAAAAAAGTGTAATAATTCATTTTGAAATTTATCAAGTGGATTTACAATTATTTTTCTTGTTATAAATATTAAAATTGCAACAAATACAAATAATAAAGCAATAGATACTATCCATAATGACTTAGATAATTTCATAACTGGAATTAAAGCCTCATCCTCATCTATTTCAGCTATTATTGCCCATTTTGCCTGATTATATACATTTACACTATGATAAACACTTAATACTTTTTTACCCCTATAATCTTTTATAATACCACTACCAACATCGTTTCCAACCTTAGTATTTAGACTAAAGGCATTTATGGTACTTTTTGTTTTTACTTTAAAAACACCAATAGTACTTTGTAAATCTTGAACAATTTTATCTTTTATATTTTTTTGAAATCTAGAATTACTTCTCATCATATAATCTTGACCAACTAAGTAGCACTCACCAGTTTTTCCAAGACCAGCCACCTCATAAAATCCATCAAATTGCATTATTTTTGTTATGTGATCTACCGGCATTTGAAAAGCTAAAACACCAGATATTTTTCCATCTACATATATTGGAGTAGCAATAAAAGAGGCATAACTATTATAACTTGGTTCATATGGTTCAAAATCTTCAAAAGCCACTTCATTAGTCTTTAGATTTAATGCTTTTTTATAAACCCTTGCTAATCCTGTATTTGAGTATATTCCATATTTTAAATTTGTAGCAAAATCTTTCTCTTTAAAACCTGTATATATTACATCACCATCTAGATTTATAAGAAATACATCATATAGATTAAATGATGTTAAAAAACTATTAAATGAGTTATGATACTTTTTATGTGCCCTCATATATGAATTGTCATATTTAGAGTTATAAGTCAATGAATTTTTTTTATTTAGAGATGCTGGATTATCTGTTATAAATATATATTGAGCGACTATTGCATTTTTATTTTTAGGAATATATTCAGATATTAATCTTTTATTTTTACTCTTTGGTACATTATAATTTACTTCGCTAATATAGTTAGAATTAAAATCTGTTTTTAAAGCATCTTTTATATCATCTAAATTTAGTTTGGCCTCTTTATTTAAATTTTTAAAAGCACTATCAAAAACTATGCTTGCATCTTGTGTTGATTTATTTTGAGCTAATGATGTTAAAAGATTTTTTACACTTTTTAAATATTTATTTATCTCCATATGCTTAGTTGCTTCAACAGTTGAAAGCTTTTGCATCTCATAATCTATAATACTTTTGGTGTTTTTTTGTATAGCTACATAGGAGATAGTCATTGCTAGACCAAGGAGTGATATTGCACTAATTATGGCTAATTTTACTTTTATAGATATATTTTTTAACATTTAATACTCCAAATAAAAATTTATTTTATATTTTCAACTAGATAAAAGTATATCTAAAGATTTTTAAATTTTTAATTGTTTTATATTTTGCAACATTTTTGTGAGTGCAGAAGTATAATGTGTATTATCCAAATTTGCTCTTATATTTAAGTTATCATCACTCAAATACCAAACGCCATCTCTATAAAATTTCCTTTTTGCAACTATGTAAAGATACTTTGCAAATGCAAGTCTATTTTCATTATGTGTAACTTTATAAGCACTCAACAAAGCACTTATCATAAAAGAATAATCTTCTAAAAAAGCTTTTTTCATCTGCTTTTGATGGTGCAATTCACCCCTATCAAACATAACATCAATTAATTTTGCTAAAGTTTTTTCTGCTTGAGTAGCATATTTTTCATCTATTTTAGCAGCATTAAAGAGTGCTTCAATCATCAAAGCGTTCCAAGCTGTATTTACTTTTTTATCAATAAATGGATATATCTTTTTAGCACGAATTTGTCTTAATTTATCTCTTTTATTTGTATTAGATACTATGTGATATTTCAGATGAAAAGGTATTGCATATTTAGTAGTTCCAAATACCCCAAGCAACTCTTTTTTTGTATAAGTATAGTAGGCACCCTCTTCATTATTTGACTCAGCATCCAAGGCACTAAAGTAAAGATTATCTTTTAGAAAAACTTTATTTGTCATTTGTATAGTCTCAATGACTACTTTTTTATACAAACTCTTTTTAGTTAATAAATATGCACGAGTGTAAAGTTGTATGAGTTCGGCTTGATTATAAAGCATCTTTTCAAAATGTGGAATTTCCCAATCACTATCTATTGTATAACGAAAAAAGCCACCATCTACATGATCGTACAAACCTTTTTTAGCCATAATATCTAGCATCTCAAAAGCTCTTTTTTCATTATTATCTAAAAGTTTGTGTACTTTAGAAACAAGTGGAAATTTTGCTCCATCTCCAAAACCAATACTAAGTTCATCCCATTGCTTGTCTACATGTAGAGCTTTAGTATTAATTTTAAATATTTTATAATCTTTCTTTTTATATTTCATTGCTAACCTAAAGAGTAGCCTATCAAAGCCCTCATAATCATCTTTAGTTTTTGCAGGAATATACCCAGACATATAAAAAACCTCTTGGCGTGGTGTCATAAAGATATTAATAGGCCATCCTGCTGGATGATTTTTGTTTATTTTATGCAGTTCTTGGTAGTAGCTATCTAGGTGAGGCATCTCCTCTTTATCTACTTTAATATTTATAAAATACTTGTTAAATAATTTTGCCAATTTCTTATTTGTAAATGATTCTTCAGCCATCTTGTGACACCAATGACAAGTGGAATAACCAATACTTAAAAATATTGGCTTATTTTCTTTTAGAGCTAATTTTAATGTTTTGTCATTATAAGAGTGCCAATTTACAGGATTTGTAGCATGTTGTAGCAAATATGGTGATGTCTCATATTTTAAATCATTAGCATTTAAATTGATGCTTAAAAATACAAAAATAATAATATTTACAAAATTTATCATCCATAATTATAACATCTATCAGATCAAAAGAATAAGTTTTTTTAATATGATTTAAGATAATATTAGTTATAATCACAAGTTAATTAACAATTTTGAAAAGGAAATCAATGAAAATACTTTATATCTTATTCTTTGCAAGCTTATTATATGCTAATGAATCACTAACATTAAATCAAGCATTAGATATCTTAAAAGAAGAAAATTTAGAGATTAAATCTGCTTCTTTGGAAGTCAAAAGTGCTAGAGAAAATGCAAAAACAGCATCTGGAAGTCATTGGGGTAAATTAGATTTTATCCAAGATATAGCTCGTTCAGATGATGCTGGAAATGTTTTTGGTTTTAAACTAACTTCTCGTGAAGCTAATTTTGGTGACTTTGGTGCTGATGAATTTATGTCAAGCATGAACCCTCAAAGTCCAAATTATGTACCTGGAGGTGATTATGATACACCACCTGATGCACTTAATTACCCAGATGCAAGAAACTTTTACCAAAGTAAATTAAGATACGAAATTCCTATCTTTACTGGTTTTAAGATTACATCTTATTCAAATATCATGGATTCTATGACTAAAATGAAGTCACTAGACAAGATTAAGTTACAACAAGAAAAAGTATATGAACTTAGAAAAAGTTTCTACGATATGGCTCTTCTTCGTAAATCACAAAAAAATCTAAATGTTATACTATCAAATATTAATACACTCGAAGATATTACAAATAATATGATAGAGGTTGGTTATGCAAAAAGAGTTGACCTACTAGAAGTAAAAGCAAAAAAAGGAAATGTTGAGAGATTAATATCTCAAATGAAATCAAACCAAGAACTTTTGTATCACTACATAAGTTTTTTACTTAATCAAAAAATAACAGATATACAAACTCCATCTGAAAATGTAGCAATGCTTAATCTATCTGATGAAGAGATTTTAAGCTCAAACATAGATATACAAAGAGCCAACAATGGTTTAGTAATAAGAAAAAACATGGTAGGTGTTGAGCAATCTGCTTACTATCCAATGATTGGAGCTTTTGGTGAGGTATCTACAGCAGATGATAACTTTTTAAGTGATGCAAATGATCACAAATCTTACACTATTGGTGCTAGACTAACATGGAATATTTTTAATGGTGGTATTGATGGTGCAAATATTGAAAAATCTCGCCTTGAATTTATAAAAACTCAAAATCAAGTAGCACTAGCAAAAAGTGGGATTAGTTTACAAATTAAAAAGATAAGAACAGAGATAAAAACTTTTGACTCAGATATAGAATCTTTGGAAAAAGAGTTAGACTTAGCAAATGAAATCTATAAAAATTATGAGGGAAGATATAGAGAAAAACTTTCTTCTATGAGTGATGTAATTATTAAGCAATCACAACAAATTCAAAAGATTTTACAACTACAACAAGCAAAAAACAAACGCAATGAGCGTATCTTTGCATTAGAAAAATTAGCAAACGGAGATATACAATGAGAAAACTACTAATACTTTTAGCCCTAGCGGCTTCACTTTTAGCTGAGAGCATAACACTTTCAGGTACTGTAATCAGTGACAACAAAAAAATGATCACAAGTCGTTTTATGGGATTTGTAACTGAGGTAAAAGTATCTGAAGGTGACTTTGTTAAAAAAGGCGACCTACTTTATACTATTGATTCAAAAGAGATTGACTCATCTTTAACACAAGTTAAACTTGCAATTAGTCAAGCAGAATTATCTCTTCAAATGTATCAAAACCAATGGACAAATGTAAAACTAAATCTTGAACGACATAAAAGACTACTAGCAAAAGATATGGTTTCAAAATTTGAAGTTGAAAACCTAGCATTGGCTGAAGAAAATCTAGCAAACATGATAGCAATTGCTAAAAAACAAGTAGCTCAAGCAAGAACTCAACTTGAAGAAGTTAAAAATCAATACAGATACTTAAATATTAAAGCTCCTAATAATGGTGTAATAGTTAAAAAGAATATTAAAGTTGGAGAGATGGCAATGCCAGGTATGCCAGCAATTATACTTTCAGATTTAAGCAATTTAAAAATTTCAGCTGAAATAGCAGAAAATGATTTAAGCCGCATTAAACATGGAAGTAAAGTAACTATAAATATAGAATCTCAAGGTATTAATGTTGTAGGAAAAGTATCTGCAATTATTCCAAGTTCTAATCCAATGACACATACATTTAAAATAAAAGTATCATTTAAAAATAAATACAAATCAGTATATCCTGGTATGTATGCAACAATAGTAATACCTTAAGGAAATTGTATGTCATATAAACCAAATGATATAGCTGGTAAACTGGCTTCAGGTTTCATTCGTAATCCATTAACAATTGTTTTAGGAATATTTATTCTAGCAATAGGATACTTATCACTATCTATAATGCCAAGAGAGGAAAATCCTCAAATGGTAGTTAGTGGATCAACTGTTATAGTAGCCCTACCCGGTGCTAATGCTGAAGAGATTGAAAGAGTTATAGTTAAACCACTTGAGCGCAAACTAAAAGAAGTTAAGGGTGTTGAACATATCTCTGGCATGGCTATGGATAATGTAGGTATGGTTAATGTTGCCTTTTTTATTGGTGAAGAAAAAGAGGGTTCAAATCTAAAAGTGTATGATAAAATTATGCAAAATTCAGATATGTTTCCAAAAGGAGCTATGAATCCTGTTATTAAACCTCTTGATATTGATGTAGATATTCCAGTTGTTAGTGTAGCTTTTTACTCAAAAGATAAAAACATGGCTAAAACTCAACTTTACGATAAAGTTAAAGATATTCAACATCATATAAATGGTCTTCCTAATGTAGCAGTTACCGAGTTAAAAGGTGGTAATCATCACCAGTACAATATTGAAGTAGATTTAAACAAACTCTCAGGCTATAATATCTCAATGGGTCAAATAGTTAAAGGTGTTCAATCTCTTTCTTACTCTGTACCTGCTGTAAAAAACCGCACTAAAGATAATGAACTAATTATGATTGGTGTAAAAAATGCTATTGATTCAGCAAAAGATGTTGGAAATATTATTGTAGCTCAGTACATGGGTTCTCCAATCTATTTAAAACAAATTGCTAAAGTTACAGATTCTTACGATATTCAAAATTTCAAATCAGCACATATTAGCCAAAGAGATAAAAATGGAAAATTCACTCCACTTCAAGAACAAGTAACTCTAACAGTTTCAAAACTTCAAGGTACAAATGCTGTAATTATTGCAGATGCTGTTAAAACAGAACTTGAGACTTATAAAGAGTTGTTAAACAAAGAAAAAATAGGCTATACAATTACTAGAAATGATGGGCAGCGCGCAGATGATGCGGTAAATGAGCTTGTTTATCACCTTGTTTTGTCTATTGTAATTATTGCAATATTACTTATACTTGTACTTGGTTGGCGTGAATCACTAATTGTTACTTTTACTGTCCCAGCTATTTTAGCAATTACACTTTTTGTAGCTTATCTTGGGGGACAAACAATTAACCGTATTACACTATTTGCCTTTTTATTATCACTTGGTTTATTAGTTGATGCAGCTATTATTGTTATTGAAAATATTCACCGACATTATCACGATAAAGAATCAGCAAACAAATCTCCTGATGATATTATGATTGAAGCTACTGATGAGATTGGACCACCAACAAATATTGCTACTCTTGCTATTATTATGACAATGGTACCTATGGCATTTGTTGGTCAAATGATGGGTCAATTTATGAAACCTATCCCTGCAAATGTTCCAGTTGCTCTTGTAGCTTCACTTTTTATAGCATATATATTTACACCATATTTAGCAGTGAGAATGCTTAAGAAACCGGATTTTTCAAAAGAAGGGGGTCATTAATGTTTAATAAATTTCATAAACTAGTTTTAGACGGCATTCAAAGTGCAACAAAAAGAAACTTTATACTTATTGGTACACTTCTTGGTTTTATACTTGCAGTAGCTATGATAGCACCTACAAAAATGGTTCTAGCAAAGATGTTACCAGGTAAAAATAATGATACTTTTACCATTTATACTACACTTGCTGAGGGTAGTTCAATTCAACAAACAAATAAAGTAACAGATTGTGTAGTTCATCTAGTACAACAAGAAAAAGAAGTACTTGATTTAGAGGTATTTTTAGGTATGGGAGCACCGCTAGATTTTGCAGGGCTAATAAAAGGAAGTCATTTTAAAAACTCAGAAAATGTTGCAGAGATTGTACTAAATCTTACAAAGAAGCATCATAGAGAAGAACCATCTTACATGATGGTTCAAAGAATGCGTCCAACTATACTAAAAGAGTGTGGAAATATTTATCCTAAAACTACAATAACATTTGTAGAACCACCAGCAGGACCTCCTGTACTTGCAGCAATTGTTGCTGAAGTTTATGGAAACAATGCTAAGGGTATAAGAGAATTATCTAATGATGTCGCTAAAGTTTTTAAACATACAGATGGTCTTGTAGATGTTGAAGTTATGCATGATGAGATTTATGACACCATAGAGCTTAAGGTAAAAAGTACTAAGGTTGCTCGTTCTGGAGTAAGCATAAAACAATTAAATGATATTTTATATCTAGCTTTTGAGGGTATGTCTATTGCTGTTAAAAATTCAGATGTAGTTAGTGATCAGATTCCAATATATCTATCTTTAAGCAAAGAAAGTAAGAAATTTTCAAGTAAAAGTGTAAGATCAATAAGTGCTAAATTATCATCATTAAAACTTATGAATAAAAGAGGTATGATGATTCCACTTACTGAATTAGTAGAGATTAAAACTAAAAAATCAAATCCTATGATTATGAGTAAAGAGCTTCATCAAATGACAAATGTTATGGCTGAAACAGATATGGTTTCTCAAGTTTATCCACTAATGGAAGCTAGGGATGTAATAATAAATACTTTCTCTAAAAAATATGACATTAAAAAAATAGGCTTATTTAATCTACAACTAACCGATAAAGTAAGTAAAAAAATCTACAAAATTATCTGGGATGGTGAGATGGAAGTTACACTTGATACTTTTGTTGAGCTTGGTGCTGCATTTATTGCTGCACTTGTACTTATATTTTTATTAATGGTAATCTACTACAAAAGTTATACTCTAAGTGGTATTATCTTACTTGGTTCATTCCTTTCTATTATAGGTGTAATTGTTGGTCACTGGATTATGGATATATTTACAGCGGATACTTTTTTCTTAACCGCAACATCTTTGATTGGTTTTATTGCATTAATTGGTATTAGTTCAAGAAATTCTCTTTTACTAATAGACTTTACAGCATCACTTATGAGAGATAAACATATGCCAAAAGCAGAAGCTATAGCTTACGCAACAGCAACCCGTGCTAAACCAATCTTCTTAACTGCAGCAGCTATAATACTAGCTTCTACACTTCTAGCTGGTGATGCAGTATTTGGTGGTCTTGGTGTATCACTAATTTTTGGAACAGTAGCAGCAGTTGTAGCTTCACTAATAATTGTTCCTGTTTTAATGTATAAAGCTGATTTAGAAAGACATTTTAGATTGGATAATAAAGAGTAAGAAAAGAGCCTCTACATGTAGAGGCTTTAAAAAAAGTAGATTCTGGGTTATAACCCAGAATAACTAAAAATAAATTTAGATTTTTGCGTAATTAACGCTAATACAAGCTTCAAGATTTGAAAGCTCACTTAGTGTAGAATCATCAACAGCATTATCAACTAATATTACTGCCAAAGCTTCTGACTTGTCATTTCTTGCAAGAGAAAAATCTGCAATATTTACATTGTGAGATGCTAATGTTGAGCCAATACTTCCAATAACACCAGGTACATCAGAGTTTTTAAATAAAACCATATCACCTTTTAATGCAACTTCAATATCGAAACCATCAATAGCAACTATACGCTGAATACCATCATCAAAAATAGTAGCACTTATAGTTGTAGCACCCTCAGCAGTTGTTAGCTTAATAGTAATTAAATTTTTATAAACAGCAGAATCAGATAATGCTTCAGATTCTAAAGTAATGCCTTTTTCTTTTGCTACAAAATCTGCATTTACATAGTTAATAGTATCGCCAGAATTTTGACTCATAGCACCAACTGCAACAAAAGTAGCAAGAGAATCTACATATTGAGATATTTCACCTTGTCCACTTACCTTAATACCAATAATTTGGCTTTTATTCATTTGTGATTCAAGAAAACCAATCTTTTGACCCATCTCTAAAAATGGTTTTACAAATGAAGGAATTTTACTCTCATCAATTGGTAAGTTCATTGCATGCGCATAACTAATACCCTTGGCTGCTGCAATAGCATTTGTAGCTGCTTGAGTACCAATGTTGTATTGAGATTCATAAGTATTTGCACCTAAATGTGGAGATACTACAATATTATCTAAATCAAGTAAAGGATGATCAGTCGCTGGCTCTGTACTAAATACATCAATACCAGCAAAACGAATCTTACCATTTGTAAGACCCTCTAGTAATGCATCTTCATTATAAAGATCACCACGGGCACAGTTAATAAGTACTACACCATCTTTCATCTTAGCAACTTCTTCTTTTCCTATAATTCCAATAGTTTCTTGATTTTTAGGTGTGTGAATTGTAATAATGTCACAATCTAAAATATCTTCAAAATTTTTAGTATAAGTCATATCTAAATCAGTAACTTTTGATGGGTTAATATATGGATCATAAGCTGTAATATCCATCTCAAATGCTTTACAACGCTTAGCTACACGAGAACCAATGTTACCAAAACCAATAACACCAAGTTTTTTACCCTTCATCTCGTAGCCATACCATTTTTCACGCTTCCAAACTCTTTGGTTTTTAAGGTGATCATGAGAATATGGAAACATTCTCATACATGAAAGCATATGAGCCATAGTAAGTTCAACTGCTGCAATAGTGTTAGCAGTAGGTACATTCATTACAATAATACCTTGTTTTGAACATCCTGGAATATCTACATTATCTACACCAACACCTGCACGAACAACAGCTTTAAGATTTGTAGCATTTTCTAAAAACAAATCATCAACATCAGTTGAACTTCTTGTTATTGCTACATCAGCATTTGGTAATATCTCTTTTTTTAGTTTATCTTTTGGCTCATCTGCAGCCATTATAAAATTTATATTTTCATCATTACGAAGCATCTCTAAACCAGCTTCATGAATATGATCACAAACTACTACTGTATGTTTTTTCATTTATACATCCTCTTTATGTAGCGAAATTTTCGCTTTTATTTGATAATTCTTTAAAACTCTAACTAAAGAGTTTAATTTTTTCTTATCTTTAGAATAGATAAGCAATTCTACACCTTTTTTATCTCTTTTTAGATAATACTTTAACTTATGTTGAGAAAGTTCCTCTTTTAAACAAAAAAGTTGATATGGATCTAGTAATGATGCTGAAAGTTGATAAATAGTTTTGGCTTTAACTTTTTCAGTTAACTCTACTTCAATTAAAACTTCATTTACAGGATAAAAGTAGCCTAATCTTTGAGTTTTTGAAAAGCTGTTTAACCAAACTTTTTTTTCTTTTTTTTCAACAATTTTACTAGTGCGTTTTAATGGAGCTAAAGAAGCAGTCTCTTCGTTAGCGTTTATTGAGATTAAAAAAAAGACAATAAAAACGGCTACTCCAACTGCTATGAGTGGAGTAAACCATTTTAGAATCTTTTGCATTTGTTATGCTTACTTAAATTTATCTTTAATTAAATCACCAAGAGAGTGTGATTCATCATCATTGATTTCTGCAAGTATAGCTTGAGATTTAATATAGTCTAATTTTTTAACACTTAGACGAATACGATCACGACGAGTATCAATAACTGCAATAGCAGCTTCAATCTCTTGACCAGCTTCTAACTCTTCTTTTACAAGTGGAGTTAAATCTTCATCACGAATTAGTGCATCAACACCATCTTCAAGTGATACAAATACACCGAAATCTTTGATATCACGGATAGTTCCAGTAATAGCAGTATTTACTTTGTGAGTTGTAGCAAATTTATCAATAGGAGACTCTAAAAGAGTTTTTCTATTTAAAGATATTTTTTGATCTTCAGAATTGATTTTAGCTATTTTAACTTCAACCTCTTCACCAGATTTTAGAACTTCTTTTGCTTTAGTATTTTTATCCCAAGAGATATCTTGGTTATGTAAAAGACCTTCAACACCAGCAATACGAACAAACGCACCAAAATCAGTAAGTGAAGTAACAGTTCCAGTTACAATATCACCCTCATTGTAATTTTTTAAGAACTCATCAAAAGGTTTTGGTAAAAGTCTTTTTAGAGATACACGAAGTTTGTGAGTGTTAGAGTTAATTTCAATAACTTCAACATCAATCTCTTGACCTACTTCTAAGTAATCATTTGGATTTTTAACATTTTTGTTCCAAGAAATCTCAGAAATATGTAAGAAACCTTCAATATCATTACCTAAATCAACAAATACACCATATGCTTCAATATTTGAAACAGTTACTGTAATAGTATCACCCTCATCTAATTCTGATTCAACTTCAGCCCAAGGATCTGGTTGAACAGCTTTTATAGAAAGTGAAAGATGTCTTTTGTCTTTGTCATAAGATATAGCTTTAACAGTTACTATATCACCCTCTTCATAAAGTTTGCTAGGATTAACAGGACCTTTATAAGAGATTTCATTATAGTGAACTAAACCATCAACACCACCAACATCAACGAACATACCATAAGAAGTAATTTTCTTAATAGCACCCTCAACAATAACATCTTCTGCCATTAGTTGATCAATAATTTCTTTCTTTCTTTTACGCTCTTCGTTGAAAAGTTTACGACGAGAAACAACAATTGAGTTTTGTTCTGCATCTACTTTAACAACTTGTGCTTTGATTTTACGACCAACTACATCATCAGAATCTTTAAACGCTGCTAATGAACGAGGCATAAAGAAAGAAACTGCATCAGCTTCTACTACATAACCACCACGATTTTTCTTAGTGATAATACCTTCAATAACTACATCTTCAAAGTCTTCTTTGTGTGCATCAATAAATTCAATAGTCTTTTGTTGCTCTAAAACTTTTTTATAAGATATTTTAGGACGCTCATTATAGTATCCTGTTACCATTACCTTAATCTTGTCTCCAACATTAAACAGTAATTCACCATCTTTAGAAATCTCATCTAAATTAATAATACCTTCAAGCTTATCGCCAACACCAACTAATGCTCTGTTTTCATCTGCTTGAATCTCAACAA
>Ga0256826_1000699_pt1 | contig 20537 bp, 19 predicted proteins | sample CV79metaG_FD_185975 | JGI IMG/M metagenome (GOLD analysis project Ga0256826, IMG submission 185975) | Hydrothermal vent microbial communities from East Pacific Rise, Pacific Ocean - CV79 | ecosystem: Environmental > Aquatic > Marine > Hydrothermal vents | place: Pacific Ocean: East Pacific Rise...
ACCTACAGATTCAATGGTAGATTTACGTGCTGAAATGATGCTAGTTCTTGAGCAAGTTGGTCTTGAAGTTGTTCTTGGTCACCACGAAGTTGCACAAGGTCAAGGTGAAATCGGTATCGTTTATTCTGACATCATCGGTGCTGCTGATAATGTTCAAAAATACAAATATGTTGTAAAAATGATTGCTCACCTTAACGGTAAGACTGCTACATTTATGCCTAAGCCACTTTACGGTGACAACGGAAATGGTATGCACGTTCACCAATCACTTTGGAAAAACGGTAAAAACCTTTTCTATAACGAAGGTGCTTACGGTAACCTTTCTGAAATGGCTATTAACTACGCGGGTGGTATCTTTAATCACTCTCACGCAGTTTCAGCGTTTACTAACCCATCAACTAACTCATACAAGCGTCTGATTCCAGGTTATGAAGCACCAAGTATTCTTACTTACTCTTCTCAAAACCGTTCAGCTGCTTGTCGTATCCCTTGGGGTGCAGGTGAAGGCGCAACTCGTATCGAAATGCGTTTCCCAGATTCAACAGCTTGTCCTTACTTAGCATTCGCAGTAATGATGATGGCTGGTATCGATGGTATCCAACAAAAAACTGTTCCTGTTGGTCCAATGGATGAAGATTTATTCGAACTTTCTCTTGATGAGATCCGTGAGAAAAATATTCCACAAATGCCTCATACTCTACGTTCAGCGCTTGAGGGTCTTATTGGTGATAATGACTTCCTTAAACCTGTATTTACAGATGAGTTCATTAATGCTTACCAACACTACCAATTTGAGCGTCAAGTATGGCCAGACGAAGGTCGTCCAACTGCTTACGAATTCAAAACTACATACCAGTGTTAATATTTGCGGGCTTCGCTCGCAAATGGTGAATGGAACACTTCGCTTCTGGTGAAGGGTTCGCTTCGCTAATGGAAAGAGACTTTTTACTCTTTCCTTTTCTTCTTAAAACTCCTACTAACTTTCTTATTAATTTTTTTCTGTTATAATCTCAGTACTATGATGCACAATCCTTTCAGTAAATCAGCACCAAATATTAAACGCCGTAAAAACCCTGAGGGCGAGTATGTTTACCTGAGCACTGAAAAACTCATCAATGAAGTACGCGATAACCCTCATCATCCCGACGTTAATAGAATCCTAGATGAAATCTTAAAACGTTATGACTCCCATTCCCAAGAAATAGAAGATATGAACGAGCATCTTGAAACACGTATTCAAGATGAAGTTAAACTTCGTGAGGCTAACCATAAACTCTATGAACAACAGGCAAAAATGGCAGCTATGGGGGAGATGATGGACGCTGTAGCTCACCAATGGAAACAACCTCTAAATGCTCTGTCTTTAATGTCAGACATGCTTCAAGGTGATTTTACTTCGGGTTCAGTTACTCAAGAATATGTTGATGAATTCACGACAGACACCCATCAACAAATAGACCATATGGTTACAACGCTTAATGAGTTTAGAACCTTTTTTAGACCCAAAGACACCGAAGAAAGCTTTGGAATCAAGCGCTGTATTCAGTCTGTCTTAGTTCTTGTTAATGATGAATTTATGCAAAAAGGCATTACCGTAAACATCAAAAGTGAACAAGAAATTCTTATTCGTGGAATTGAAAATGAGTTTAAACATCTTGTGCTTAACATCATTAACAATGCCAAAGATGCCTTTGTTGAACGTGAGATAAAAGAACGTAATATTGAGATTAGTTTCTATACAGATGACACCCACATTAACCTTGAGATTGAAGACAATGCAGGGGGGATTCCTGAGAGTGTTATTCATACTATCTTTAAACCTGAAGTCACTACTAAAGAAGAGGGAAAAGGTACTGGAATTGGTCTGTACATAAGTATGCAAATTGCTCAAAAACTAGGTGGTTCACTTTCGGTTACTAACACCGAAAAAGGTGCTCAGTTTTTACTCGAAATCCTTATTAACAAAGGGTCTTTCTAAGCAATGAAAGAGAAAAACAGTTCTCGTGAAAAACTTCTAGACATCACCTTTGAAGAGATTTACATTCACGGTTATGCCGCAACTTCAATAGGCTCTATTCTTAAAAAAGCCAATGTTCCTAAAGGCAGTATGTACCACTTCTTTGACTCTAAAAAAGCCCTTGTTCTTGCCATGATTAAAGAGAGGCTGTGTCCAAAGATGGATCTCTTTTTTACTTATGAAAAACAAGAGGACTTAACAGTTTTTCAAAGTCTCAAACAGACCTTTGCTTTTATGGCTAAAAATAGAAGTTTAATTACTCACGGTTGTCCTCTTTACCGACTTATGGTTGAGCTTTCATCTGTAGACAAAGACTTTGATACTCTTTTAGTAAAGAAGTACGAAGAGATGCGAAATAAACTTGAAGCCCTTTTACAAATAGGCATAGATAGTAATGAATTTAACGAGACCCTTAAGCCTAATACATTTGCCCCCTTTTTCATTACCTCAGTTTGGGGTGTACTTTCACTTTCCCCTTCCGTTTCCTCTCCCAAACTGTTTGTAAGTAACATCAAACAACTCCTTACACTTTTAGAATTACACCAAAAAAAGTAGTTGAACTTTCTGAACAAACCTAATGTTCTCAGAGGGTTCAATTAGACCAATCAGTCTAGTTTAAGAATCTTTTCATTACAATACTACTAGACCATTTAGTCTATTAAAAGGAATCCTATGTTTATAGTTAAGATAAATCCCCCTGAAGAAGCACAGAAACTTCTTAAAAGAGTAGAACGTTTTATTGGTTCAGTACCTCCGCACTTTACCCTCTTTGCCACCCTTAATTTCAAACGTTTTGAGATGTTCTTAAATGAGATTTTTTATCTTTCTATGCACAAAAGCATTAACCCTGACTTTTTCGCCTTTTTACGTTTATATGTTGCTTCTAAAGAAGGTTTTGAGTATTGCTATAAATTCAACACTGTACTTCTTTTAAAAAGAGAGTACACGCAAGAACAGATAAATAGTTTTGAAAAAGACAAGAGTGCCCTTCCCTTAGATGAAAAGCATTTGGCACTTTTTAACACTGCAGTAAAAGCACTTGAAAAACCAAAAGAGTTTGGAGCTGAAGATATTAATGAAATAAAAAAACTAGGTTGGACTGATGCAGACATATTTGATGCAATTGACCACGGAGCTTTTTTATATAAATTTTCTAAAGTTTTAAAAGCTTACAGTAAAAACTGATACTATATACCTATGAATATAAAAACCATAGAAGAACTCGTAAGAGAGAATAAAAAACTAGTCGAAGTTGAGCTTATGCTCACACCCCAAGAGTTACAAAAGTTTGCCAATTATTGTAAAGATAATGATATAAAGTTTAATGATTGGGTTCGTTCTTTAGCCGATGAAGCATTAGGCTAGCTTATGCACTTTTACATAAGCTTCTAAAAGCTTCTGATGATTGTTAAAACCATCAAGTCCTAGACCAGGAGAGTGTAGTCCATAAAAGAGTTCGTCTTGATTAATTAGCTTAACACAAAGCTCTAAAATCTCTTGTGTGTACATCATTTCTAAAGAAGGGGCATACTCTTCGTAATCTTTTAAATCATCACTGTGTATCTCTAGTAAGGCATCTAAACAACGATAAAAGCTTCTGTCTTCATCACTGGTATGTAAAGACCAAGCGTTCCATTCTAATGCCGACTCGATGTCCCCCAGAGCTAAGGCTAACATAGCTTTAAGTTCACCGATTTTCAGGCTTTCCCATTTTGTATTTTCATCAGGAATAATCCCAATAAACTCGGCTACATTTAACATATCATTAAAAGTACCCTCTTCAAGAACATCAAAAAGTTCTTGCCAAACCTCTTCATCTAGATTTTTTAGATTTAAAATAGTCTCTCTAAAACGAGCGCCCTCATTATTGTTCGACCAAAGTAGATCTTCAATAGGATAAATTTCTGACATACCTGGAACTAAAATACGACAAGCATAAACACCGGTATGTTCATAATCAGCAATATAAATCTCAAAACCATTCTCATGAATAATCTTACTTAAGTACTCTTCTTCGGTTGAAGTATCACTGTCATGGTTCCACGCTACAAACTCATAATCTGCTTCTTCTTTAAAAAACTCATACGAAAGCAGACCCGTCGCATTTACAAAATGTGTCTCTAAATTACCGGCTTCGGCAACCTCATCAAGATTAAAGGTAGGCGCTTGAAAATCATCTAAATTATTTAAATCTCTTCCTTGAAGAAGCTCTGTTACTGTTCTTTCTAAGGCAACTTCAAAACAAGGGTGCGCACCAAAAGAAGCAAACACAGAACCATCTTTTGGATTAATCAGTGTCACCGAAATCACAGGGAAAACACCCCCAAGACTTGCATCACAAACACGTAAGTTAAAACCATGTTCTTCAAGTTGTCCAATCACTGCCTTACTCTGCGAAAACTTTTCCAATACTTCTAATGGAATAAGTGGAAGACAAATACCTTCAGCAATAATCTTATTTTTAACATAACGCTCAAAAATCTCTGAAAGTGCTTGAACCCGTGCTTCGCTAACCGTATTTCCTGCTGCCATACCATTACTCACATAAAGGTTGTTAATAAAATTTACAGGAAAGAAAACTTCTTGTTTATCAGAAACTCTTTGAAAAGAAAGGGCACAGATTCCTCTCTCACCTGCTCCTGAGTTTAACTCATAAATACCAGAAGGAAGAAGTTCTGCATTAGGGTCAAAGTACTGCCAAAGCACTTCATCTAAAAGCCCTTCTGGCATCATCTCATCACAAGTATTACTAAACCATTTTTCATTGGGATAGTGTACAAATGCTGAAGAAGAAATCTTTTCACCTAAGTAATAATCAGCAAAGAAGTAGTTACATGAAAGTCTTTCAAAAAACTCACCTAAAGCACTTGCTTCAGAAGAAAGTTTTGATGCCCCTTTTCCATTTGTAAAAAGTTGAGGACACGTACTGTCATGAATATGTAAAGAGTAGGCATACGGCAAAGGATTTAAAGAAGAGGCTTCTGTAATGGTAATACCAAGTGTTTCTAATTTAGTATACATTGTTGAAATTGTAGATTCTAAGTCTCTGTCTTTTCCTTTAATAAAGGTCTTCATTATGAACCCATTTTCAGTATCTCTCGAATATCTAAAACATCTTCATACTGAACAAAGGCAGGTTCTTTAGTATGACGTGTGTAATGCGTCATTCTGTCAGCTAACTCATTACCTTCTGCACCAGCATGTGCCTTAATATGTGAAAGCGAAATTTTAGCGCTAATGGTGTTGTAAAGAAAGTAGGACTTTTTAATGATTTCAAGGTTTTTAATCTCCCCACCTTTTTTAGTCCAGCCCTTTGCTTCCCAGCCTTTTGCCCATGTTTTAATACAGTTTATAGAGTACATAGAGTCACATTTAATCTCAACCTTATTTCCCAAAGCGGACTCTTTTTCTGCTCTTAAGAGTGAGTAGTAAAGTGCATTAAGTTCTGCTGTATTGTTAGTTCCATTACTTTCAAAAAGCCCGTACCAAAGCTCACTTACCTTGCCTGCTTTGTACACTGCAACACCAGAGCCAGAAGCTCCTGGATTAGGAGAACAGCCACCATCACAATAAATTGTAATATCTCCAACGGTAGGAACAATAGGCTCTTGCACTTTTACTCTTCTGCTTTCCCCATTTACCATTAGCGAAGCGTCCCCTTCCCCCTTCCCCATTTCGCTCTTGCGAAATCTCTGAAGAGCCTTGTAGTTTTTAATAATTTTGTCTTGGTTTGTTTTAGCACTTATGTCCTTAAGTAAAACAAAAAGTTCAGCTCTTGCATCAGAGATATTTTTCCCTAAGGCTTTGTCTTTCCAGTTCTCTTTTTCGATATCAAGCAAGGTCAATTGATTATCGCTTATTTCTGAGCTTACACCCAAGGCTAAAAATTCTTCAGTTACTACTTGCATAACACTCACTTTATTAATATTTGATGTAATTTTAGCCTAATCTTGTACTTGAACGGCTTTTTCTTATCGCGGTAAAAACATAAACCCCTATTGCAATAATAAAACAGAGTATTGAAACTACAAAGAAGAGTTCTTGAATACCTATGTAACTGATAAGTGGTTGAAAAACAATTGGAGAAAAAAACTGTCCAAAGAAGAAACTTGAAGTTAAAATCCCAATCGCTTTTCCTCTTTGGTTTGCCTCCACTAAAGATAGGAGCCAAACATTAATATTGACAAGAACGAGACCAAAACCAACACCCATAAACACAGAAGCAAAATAGATTTGGCTTACTAAACTTACTTGTGAAATCACTAAAAGTCCCACCCCAAAAAAAAGATACGTAATGACAAAAATTCCCTGAAAACTAAAATGACTTTTCAAACGACTGTACTGCCGTGCAACAAGGGCATTAATCAGCATAGCAAAAGCAATAAAATGACCTATATCACTCGGTGTTCCGTGAAGGGTACCGATTACTAAGTAAGGCATCTGTGTTGGAAGCATGTAAAAAAGCAACATTGAAAAAAAGCCCGTTATATACACCGGTAAAAGACTTGCCTTAATCTCACCCGTCTCTTTTAACTCTACAAAATGTATCTCATTAGGCTCTTTAAAAGCAGTAAATATTAAAGGCAAAAAAACAATAGGTAAAGCATAAATCAAAAACGGGTACATCCATCCAAAGTAAGCCAAATAACCACCTGAACTTACAAAAACCACGCCACCAAGCCCCACAAGCATACCTTGCAGTGACATAAACTTGGTACGCTCTTCACCTTCAAAGTAGTCCGCAATTAAGGCTAAAGACGAGGTCATAATTAAGGCGACTGAAAGACCCAACACTGCACGCCCAGCTAAGATAAGGTAAAAGTTATCAAGATAAAAGCCTGAGCTTCCCCCTAATATAAACAGAACTACACCAAGATACATCGGTTTCAGTCGTCCAATCTTATCTATTACAACTCCTGAAATAGGGGCAGAAATAGCAACAATCAAAGAAGGAATAGTTAACATTAACTTAGACAAAAACTCAATATTTGGGATGTCACTAAAGTGTGAAGAGATAAGAGGAAGTGTTGCTACAACAGAGACTCCAGACATAACACCCATGGTCGCTAGTAGTAAAAGAGTGATTTTTATTTTTATAGGTACATGCTTATTCATAAGAATTAGTATACATAAAGTATGTGTGAGTTTTGTTGTAAAAAGGCTAAGGAGTAGAGTAATGACATCCCTTAACTTACGATATAATCAAACTATGAAAATAAAACAGAGTAATCAATTTTTTGAAAATATTTATAGAGAGTCTCAAGGAGATGAAGAGAAAATACCTTGGGCAAAGATGCAGACGGACAAGCACTTAGAAGAGTACCTTAAGATGCATATAGGGGAAGGGAATGCCATTGTTATTGGATGTGGCTTAGGCGATGACGCCGCGGCTCTTGAAGATGCAGGGTTTACTGTTACCGCAATTGACATCTCAGAAACAGCGATAGATTGGGCAAAAGAACGTTATGACTACACTGACATTAACTTCTGTATTCAAGATATTTTTGAACTCCCTAGTGATATGCTTGCTCAATACGATTTTATCTTTGAGTCACGTACCATTCAATCTCTGCCCCTTAAATTTAGAAATCGTATCATTGAAGCTATCAGCTCCTTAATGGCACCCAGAGCAAAAGCCCTTGTTATTACTAATGGAAAACAAGAGGGTGAAAAATTCGATGGTCCACCTTGGCCTTTAGAGTACAATGAGCTAAGACTATTTGAAAACCATGGCTGCAATGAACTAGAGTTTAGTATTTTCGAATCTGACAATAAAACTTCAAAACTCATGTTTCGCGCGCTCTATCAAAAACAGAGTGAACTTTAGAGAAACCAAACAAATTATAAAAAGTAGATATTTACCCAAAGGAAACCTATGTTAAATTCAGTAAAAGCACGTTTTGTCTTTCTTGTTATCACAAGTTTACTTGCCATGCTCATTCTAATTTTAGGCTTAAAACTTTCTCTTGATAAACTCTCACTTCTAACAAAACTTGATAAAAAAATTGAAAATATTCATTCGGGACTCTTTCAACTTCGAATGGATGAAAAGAACTTTTTTATTCGTAGAGAGCTCACCTATATAGATGACTTTGAGAAAGACTTCATAAGCTTTCAAGAAGAGATAGCCACTATTAAAGTCCTTGTTCAAGAGCTCTCCTTTAATGGTAAAAAACTTAACATCATCATAGAGTCAGCCAAGTTATATCAGGAAGCTTTCAAAAATATTTCGGATGCATATATCCTGCAAGGACTTGACCACAACTTAGGCTTAAGAGGGACCTTACGAAAAGATGCTCACGCCTTAGAACAGCTAATTAGTAAACCCAAATTAAAGATTTTACTTTTACAGATGCGACGTGCAGAAAAAGACTTCTTTTCACGAAAAAAACTTAATTTTTTTACAGCGCAGAAAAAATATTACTCTAAGCTCAAAACACTACTTACAACACAAAAAGAGCAGACGCTTTTAGAAAACTATGAAAAAAGTTTTACTAAGGCCTATAACTTACGTCTAAAAATAGGCATCGATAATAATCAAGGATATGTGAAACAGATGCTTCTGTCTGCACAAGAAATTGAGCTTCAAATTGACAAAGGGACTCAGATGATCACCCCTTATATCCAACAAGAACGTGAAAATTTAAAAGATACCACCTACACAGTTTTTATATTCACAGCTCTCTTCTTAATTCTTATTATCTTCTTTAGTGCACGAAAGCTCACTATAGCTTTTGAAAAGTTCATCACCTTTTTTAAAGAAGCTAAATCTTCACACTCTCGTCTTCATGCCAATAAAGCAGACTTTACTGAATTTACTAAACTCTCAGTTTATGCCAATGAAATGATAGAAGCACGCGTCAAAGCCGAAGATGAACTACATGATTTAAACCTTCATTTAGAAGAGCGTGTAGAAGAGGGAATAAAAGAGATTAAAGGGCTCAATCAAGAGATTGTTGACACCCAAAAAGAAGTGGTGTTCACTATGGGGGCTATTGGAGAGTCACGTTCAAAAGAGACAGGAAATCATGTTAAAAGAGTTGCTCAATACTCCTACATCTTAGCTAAGAACTATGGTCTGTCTCAACATCAATGTGATGTGCTAAGAGAAGCTTCTCCTATGCACGACATCGGTAAGATAGGAATCCCTGACGCAGTGTTAAATAAACCAGGACGTTTTAATGATGAAGAACGAGCCGTCATTGAAACCCACACAGCATTAGGTTACGAGATGCTTAAACATTCTAAACGTGAACTTCTTCTTGCCGCAGCGACCGTCTCTTATGAGCACCATGAGAAATGGAATGGTACGGGGTATCCACGAGGTTTAAAAGAAGAAGAAATTCATATATATGGTCGAATTACTGCACTAGCAGATGTTTTTGATGCCTTAGGTTCTGACCGAGTTTATAAAAAAGCTTGGGACGATGAGAGAATCTTCACTATGTTTAAAGAAGAACGAGCAGAGCACTTTGACCCAAAAGTGGTAGACTGCTTTTTTAAAAATCTAGATGAAATTTTAGAAGTAAGAGACAGATATAAAGATATCTACGAAGAAGTTTGATACACTTTTAAAAAGGATAATTATGTCACATACACTTATACACAATCAAGACGAATGCAAATATGAATACCATATTGATGGGTATTGCGCCTACATTACTTATGATGACCAAGAGGGAAAAATGCACTTAACACATACCATTGTTCCTGAAGCTCTTGCAGGAAAAGGTCTGGCAAGAATGCTCTTAGAAGAGGTTCTTCAAGAAATTAAAAAAGCCGATAAAAAAGCGGTTTCAGTGTGTTCATATATTGTTAAGTATGAAGAAAAACATCCCGAGCTTAAAGACTTATTTGCTTAGCTTTTTAAATAAGAGGCTTCATTTTCTTAAGCAAGTCTCTTTTTCTTAAACTATATTCACGCTTTATCTCTATTTACCCCCTTCATTTGCTATAATTACGCCATCAATATACATTTAACTATGTCCCTATTGAAATTACAGTTTACTACATGTGAAGCATGTAAGTTTTAAGAGGAATCCTTATGAAGGAATTTGTACAGAAATATCGTCCTTATCCACAGGTCGATTTACCCAACCGAGAATGGCCAAACAACACAATAGATAAAGCACCAATCTGGTGTAGCGTAGATCTACGCGATGGTAATCAAGCATTGATTACACCTATGAACATGGACCAAAAACTCGAACTGTACAAACTCTTAATCAAACTTGGTTTCAAAAACATAGAGGTAGGTTTTCCATCTGCATCAAAGGTAGAATTTGATTTCTTACGTCGTTTAGTCGATGACAATTTAATCCCTGATGATGTTACCGTTCAAGTCCTTGTTCAAGCAAGAGAACATTTAATTGAGAAAACTTTTGAGTCTTTAAAAGGTGTTAAACATGCCATTGTTCACCTTTATAACTCAACTTCTGTGGCACAAAGAAAGATTGTTTTTCAAAAGACACAAGAAGAGATTATAGACCTTGCGGTTGCAGGTGTTGAGTTAGTTAAAAAATACGAAGCAAACCATGAGGGAAAAATATCTTTACAGTACTCACCTGAGTCTTTTACAGGAACGGAACTAGAGTACGCAGCTAAGATTTGTAATGAAGTTACTGCATGTTGGGGAATCTCAGCAGAGAGAAAGGTTATTATTAATCTTCCTGCAACAGTTGAGATGGCAACACCAAACGTGTATGCTGACCAAATTGAGTGGATGAGTAGACACTTAGATAACAGAGAACATATCTTAATTTCAACACATACACACAACGACAGAGGAACTTCTGTCGCGGCAACTGAGCTTGCGCTTTTAGCAGGAGCTGACAGAGTTGAGGGTACCCTTCTTTCTAATGGTGAAAGAACAGGTAATGTTGACATTATCACCTTAGCTTTAAATATGCATACCCAAGGTTTAGATGCTGAGTTAGACTTTTCTGACATTACAACCGTTTTAGATGTTGTAGAGCGTTGTACGGACATGAAAACACATGAACGCCATCCTTATGTTGGGGAGTTAGTTTATACAGCATTTTCAGGTTCACACCAAGATGCGATTAACAAAGGTCTTGCTTACCAAAGAAGTAAAGATGATGAGTTTTGGGAAGTTCCTTATTTACCAATAGACCCTGATGATTTAGGACGTAACTACGAAGGTATTATTCGTATTAACTCTCAATCAGGAAAAGGGGGAATTGCTTATCTTCTTGAAGAAGGGTATGGGTATTCTCTTCCTAAAAAGATGCATCCTGAAGTAGGAAAAATCGTTCAAGGCATCACCGATGTAGAAGGTCGTGAACTTAGTACAGAAGAAATTTTTGAAATCTTCAAGTCAACGTACTTAACTCAAGATGAGCCATTAAAACTTATCAATTTTACCGCTGCTACAAACAAAGACAGCAGTGTTAGTTGTGAATTAACCTATAGCTTAAATGGCGAAAAAGTTGTTGCCCAAGGTCAAGGGAATGGACCAATTGATGCCTGTAAGAAAGCCTTAGAGAGTGCATGTTTAACAGAATTTACTATTACTGACTATTCTCAACATACCCATGGAGAGAAATCATCAGCAGAGTCCATCTCTTATATTCAGATAGAAACAAAAGATTTAGAAACTTTTTACGGAGTAGGTGCAGACACAAATATCTCTCTTGCTTCCGTAAAAGCAATCTTTTGCGCACTAAACCGAGCGACAAAGGCTTCATAGCCTCTGTCATTTTCCTCCTCCTCAAAGCATTAACTGTTTAATTTAATTTTCATTTAACACAACTTTAGCCATACTCTAACAGATATAATTAAAGGTTAACTCATGACAAAGACTCTTTTAGCAAATATTAATGCCATCCCACCTCTTCCCGAATCAGTACAAGAAGTAGAACGTATCTATAATGACCCCGATTCAAGTTTAGAAGATATGCAACGTGCCATTGAAAAAGATCCTATTTTAACTGCTAGTATTTTACGTATTGTAAACTCTCCTATGTACGGCGTCACTAGAAACATTACTAATGTTTTACAAGCTATTTCTCTACTTGGAAAAGGGACAGTAAGAACCTTTGTTTTAGAGAGCGCGGTTAATGCAAGTTTTGAAATCAACCTCACTCCTTACAACATGACAAAAGAACAGTTTTCTTTGGCGTGTAATCGACAGTTAGCCGTAATGATTAACTGGTTAATTCGTCGTGAGCCTAAAAATTTGGCGATCTTAGCACCTGCTGCTTTTTTAGTTGACCTTGGTAGAATTGTTATTAGCAAGACCTTAATGGATGATGGGAAAGTAGATATTATTCAAAAAGCTCTTGAGACAGGTGGAGATATCTCTCAAGCAGAAAAAGTAGCTTGTGGGGTACAAGCAACCGATGTAACAGCAACACTTTTTCATTCTTGGAACTTAGACCCTGACACTATTCACCTCATTCGCTACAGTGATGATCCTGATGGAACTGCTCATGAAGAAAAAACAATGGCAGCAGAACTCAAGGCGGTACGTGAAACCGTTTTACCTAATGGTGAGATTACGGAAGCATCTATTGCCGAAGCCAAAGAGACGATTGAAGAGTTTGGTTTAGACCTAAAAAGTTATGAGAAAGCCTTAGATAAAGTTTTAGAAGTTGCGTAAGCTTTCTAAAACGTAAAACCTACCACCACTTCTAAGTAGGTTTCAGTATCAGAAAAGAAGCCTTCTGTACTATCATACTTCTCTTGGACTACGCCTGCACTTATCAGTAATCTATCTTGAACAAAAGCAAGTCCTGCTCTATATCCATAAGCATTTGTGTCATCATAACTACCTCCCAATCTGTTCTCACCATTAATAAATATGCGTCTCACTAAAAGACCTGCATAAGGATGAAATTGTTCATTAAGACGAAAGAAATAGGTGCCTTCTAATGTCACTTTGTCAATATCAGGATCTCCTGAAAACCATTTTTCATAGCCAAGTCCAACAGACAAGTCATCAATAACAAAGTAACTTCCACTCACACCAACAACGGTATAGTCTTCATTTCCAATAGAAGCTCCACCTAGCTTAAGACCCACTGACTTACTACCTTGAGAGAACATATCTCCCATTAAACTTGAAACAATTAGTAGCGCTAGAAATATCTTCTTCATTTCATTCTCCTAGAAAAGTAGTTCTTCATCATCTTCTTGAAGATTTTGAATCATTGGTGGCTTAGAGGTCTCAGTAAAGTACTCTTTTTGTTTACCCACATAAGTAGAAATCATACCCTCGGGCACATCAAACTTACGCTTTGTTTCAGGATGTGTTTTTAAGATCTCTTTATAATACTCTGCAAAAGCAGGAGCTGCCGTACGTCCACCCTGCTCCCCTTTAAACATTGGAGTATTGTCATCATTTCCATACCAAACAACAGTCTGAATTTCAGGAGAGAAACCACAAAACCAAGCATCTACACCCTTATTAGTCGTTCCTGTTTTCCCCGCAAGTTCAATACCCCAGACCTTTGCACGACGACCAGAACCTTTAGTAACAACATCTTTCATAATATCTATCATAATAAAGGCTTGTTGCGGTGTCGTCATCTCTTCTTTAATGTTTTCATATACAACTTCTTCACCAAAAGAGTTCTCAACACTGCGAATTAAAATCGGTTCAACCTCAGTTCCATAATTTGAAAGCACGGTGTAATAACGCGAAAATTCTAAGGGTGAAACCGTAATACTTCCAAGGGCTAAGGACAAGTCCGGCGGAAGGTTTTTAATGTGAAACTTTGAAAGCGCACGACGCATTGTTGTCAGACCAATGTCAGTTACAAGATTAATAGTCGCAAGATTTCGTGAGTGAATAAGTGCCTCTCGTAAAGAGATAAACCCTTTGTAGTCTTTCCCATAATTTTTAGGTTTCCACTTCTTCTCTTCCCCATCAATCTCATAATCATAAGTACGAGCAATATCAACCAATTGAGAGGCTCCTGAGTACCCTAAGTCAACCGCTACTTGGTAGATTAAAGGCTTAAATGCAGACCCAGGCTGACGTTTTCCTTGGGTGGCACGATTGTATTGAGAAACCTTATAGTCAACTCCACCAACAAGGGCTAAGATATCTCCCGAACTGGGTTCAATTGAAACTAAAGCACCATTAAGTTTATCCATAAGCGTTTGGTTAAAATCGCCTGCTTCATGAGCCCGTTCAATCGCAAGTTCTTGCCCTTTTTTAAGTGCAACTCTACCCGCTTCTTGCATACGAATATCAATAGAAGTATAAATCTTATACCCACCACCTTTGACATTTTTAAACTCACCTCTAAGTTGGCGAAGAACTTCATCTACGATGTACGGCGCTCTATTTTGGGTTAAGGTATCATCAAACACTTCAGGCTCTTCAGCAAGTGCAAGGGTATAATCTTCATCGTCAATCCAACCTAACTGATGCATACGCGTAACAACACGATTACCGCGTCCCATAGCTTGTTCATAGTGACGAGTTGGAGAGTAATAAGAAGGCGCCTTAGGAAGCCCCACTAAAATTGCCATCTCTTTTAAATTCAGGTCATCTAAGTCTTTATGAAAATAACCATCGGCTGCCGTTTTAATTCCGTAATATCCATGCCCATAATAAATCTGGTTTAAATAACGTTCTAAAATTTCTGCTTTAGTAAGTTCTGCCTCAATTTTCAAAGAAAAAAGAAGTTCTTTAAACTTACGTGAAAATTTCTTTTCCCGTGTAAGTAAGGTGTTTTTCACAAGTTGCTGGGTAATGGTAGAAGCACCCTCAACCAGTTTTCTAGCCTTAACATCTTTAATTATCGCACGAAAAATTGCATCAATATTAACACCTGGGTGTTCAAAAAACATTGTGTCTTCAATGGCAATAAGGGCTTCAATAATTTGAGGAGGAATATCTTCAATATGAACATAGTAACGGTGCTCTTTATTAAAAATATTAGCAATTTTATCGCCATTTCTGTCAAAAATCTGCGTAGTTAATGTTGGATGGTAGTCGATTAAAGTGTTGACTTGGTACTTAACTTGGTTGTAATAGTAAGCGACCCAACCCACTCCAGCTAAGACAAGTACTGTAAAAATTATTAAAAACTTTTTCACGTTCTAAATTCCCTGTTTGAAAAATTTGATTCTATTAATGTTCTTGTGTATTGTGACTCTGGTGATAGAATAATCTCTTTAAGATTTCCAGCTTCAATAACCTCACCATTTTTAATGATACATATCTCTTCACACAAAGCTTGCGCACTGTGCATATCATGCGTAACAAAGAGCATTTTAAAACCCATTTCTTCTTGTAGCCTACGTAAAAGCTTGATAATAATCTCACGATTAGTCGGGTCTAACGCTGTTGTCGGTTCATCCAAAAGAAGAAGCTTAGGGCTTGAACTCAATGCCATTGCAATAATGACACGCTGTAACTGCCCCCCTGAAAGCTCAGGAGGAAAACGTTCACTCAACTCAAAGTCTAAGCCTAACTCATCAAAAAGTTCTCGCATTCTTTCTTTACTTGCAAAAAACTGCTTAGAAATCTTTGTTAAAGGAGACAATGCCGTAAAAGGGTTTTGAGGAACAAAGGCTAAGGTTTTTCCATTTTCCAAGCTAAATGAACTCTCTAAGTCCAAATCTAAAACCATACTGTCCGGCAACATTCCTAAGAGTGCTTTGAGTGAAAGACTTTTTCCCGAACCACTCTGTCCTACTAAAGCAAGAGACTTATTAATGCTAAAATTGATATCAACAAGCATCTCATTTTCATGCTTAATATAGAGTCTTTTTATCTTCATAAGAGATATTTTATCGTATTTCGCTTTTTATTAGTTTACAAACTGTTAATAACTCATTTTTACTCACACTTAAACGGGCAATAAGCCTTACAATAGCGGACTCTACTGTAGGTTGACGAATTGCACCAACTAAATAGTTTTCTTTTAAAATCAAGGCTTGAATTTCCATAACTTTTTTATTATTTCCAATTTTAATAGGTACAATAAGCCCCTCTACTTTTATCTCTAAAGTATCAAAAATTAACTTTTGATGACTTTTAATCTTTTGAGATAAGGCTTCAGAATTTTTCAAAATATACTCTAAAGAAACATGCCCTAAAGCCGTGTCAAAAAGAGAAGGCGCCGTTGCGTAAATAATAGGTTTTGCTCGGTTAATTAAAAAGTCAATAATATGTGCACTTGCCAAAATATACGCACCAAAAGAACCATACGCCTTACCTAAAGTTCCCATTTTAATGTAGTTCTCTTTAACAGGAAGATTATAATAATCAAGAATTCCCATTAGTTTTTTACCAATAACGCCCGAAGAGTGCGCCTCATCTAAAATAAGAAGTGCCCCATACTTATCTGCTAGATGAATAATCTTCTCATTCAAAAGATCCGCATCCATAGAGTAAATCCCTTCAACTGCAATAATCTTACGTTTAGCCATTGAGTTCTTAAGCATCTCTTCGAGTTCATCTGCATCATTATGAGAAAAATAAAAAGTCTTTCCATCATTAAGTTTAGTTGCCATCACCCCAGAAGCATGATACTTCTCATCCATAAAAAGTTCATCCCCTTTGCGAATAAGTGTCTCAATCAAAGCAATATTTGCATTAAAGCCCGAACCTAAAACAATGCCCTCTTCAAAACCATTAGCCTCACACAAAGCCTCTTCAAAAGCCTTATGAATAGGATGATACCCATTGACTAACATCGAAGCCTTAGACGCATGAGAAGAGTAAGAAGAGACTCTTTTATAGGCTTCATCAATAAGCTCTTTTTTCTCAGCTAAACCAAGATAATCATTAGAAGCTAAGTCCAATAAATTTTCATCAAAAAGACGGCGTTCACGGTATCTACCCGAACGCTTTAGTGCCAAAAGTTCTTTTTCATAAAAATTCATATCTGTTTTCTTTCTCATCTGTGTATAGTATTTAGAAATTTTATCTAAAATTAAAGTATAAACGACTTTATTCTTTTCAATTAAATCCTCAACTAATCAGATACAATTATTAAAAGGGGTCTTTTATGCTCAGTGACAAAATGTGTGATTTGTACCGAAAGCTTCCATTATCTATACTTATTTTCAAAGATAAAGAGCTTGTACATATTAATAAATATCTTCTTGAGATGTTCTGTATTGACGAACTTCTTATTGAGCTTAAAGAGGTTAAAACTGAGATTTATTACCACATTTTCGAGCATGCATATGGGGTTGAAATTAGTAGCGATGAAGCACTTTTAGAACAACTTTTAAAACAAGAAGAGTTAAACTACAAACAACAAAACATTCAAATTGACCTTTTTTATGAGGAAGAGTTTACCGTTTTCATCCTCACGCGCATTAAACCAAAGGAAAGCTCTAAACTTGTTAATCTCACAGAGAATCTCTCTAATGAAACTAAAATTTATGACATTTTTTCAAAAACACAAAGGCGCTCATTTAGACTTTTTTCTATGTACAAAGGGCTTCATATTAATTCCGATGCCTTACTCATTGAAGTAGATGATGAGCACTTAGTTTTTAAGGTTTCTAAAAAGCATCTGTGTAGTTTTAAAGACAACAATGAGTTTATTATCACCCCTCATATCAACAGTAAAAATGCTATTATAAGTAAGGCAACTAAGGTCGATACCTCTAAACAACTTCTTTATCTTTCTCATCTTCAAAACAGACCCTTAAGTGCAAAAAATCGCCGAACTATTCGGGTTAAGCCTCATACTAAACCTATTAACATACATGTTCATCAAGAGGTGTTTTCACTTTACGATATCTCTCTGTTTTCACTTTCGTTTCTTGTTAAGAAGGAGAGTACTCTTTTTAACGAAGAGAAAAAGGTTTATGAGATAAGTTTCACTCTAACAGATGGCGATACTACCTCAGAAATCACACTTAAAGCACAGGTAGAAAAAATTATGCCCCATAAGAAAGAGCGAAAAATTGTTTTAAGTTTTCTAGATAATGAGCATGCAAGACAACATATAAAACATTACATAAATTTCAGACAGATGGAAATTTTAAGAGAGCTAAAAAGTGTTGTTGAAAAAATCGAGTTAAGTTAACCAAGGCAAGAGTTTTTCAACACTTAAACCCATAGCACACGACTCATAACCCTTAACTTCTTTAATGTAAGCCTTACAAAAGCCCTCAACCATACAAGCACCAGCCTTACCTTGCCACTCACCTGAGTCTAAGTAGCTTTGCAAGTCGTCGTCTTTAAAAGTATCAAAAATGTAGTCTGTAGTAGAAATATCAATTAACTCTAGTTTTGAGCTTTTGTAAATCATGCACGTAACAATAGAGGTTACTTTTCCACTTTGTGTAAGTAGAATCTCTCGTGCTTCTTCAACACTCTTTGCCTTACGTAAAATCTTACCTTGAGCTGTAATTACAGTATCTGAACAAAGAATGGGCATATCATTAAAATCATAAGCTTTTAGAGCAGCTTGAAATTTTCCAACAGTAGCTTGATAAACAAAGTTTTTAGGGGAGTCTGCGACAATGTCGTCTTCTTCGAAGTCAACAGGTGACTGAACAAAATCAACCTTTGCCTTACGAAGAAGAAGTGCTCTACTTGGAGATTGAGAGCAGAGTCGAATTTTCTGAGAGCCCATCAATACTATTTTATCCACTAAAATCCTCCTGCAAGGATAATTTTTTTACGTGGCATATCGTAGTTTAGTAGCCATTTCTAAGCGTTACACCCAGATAGATAGCAATAATTCCAAGGATTATATTTAAAGGAACCATGTACTTACCGATAAGTCCTAACTTAGCTTTAGCGGTTGCTGCATCATTTGCCTTCAGTGCTCTCTCTGCCTTGTTACGAAAGAACATCATTAAGCCTAAGTTAGCTGCCATAATCATCCAGATAACTTCTTTTAGATGCACTAAGTTATATAAAAACATAGCCGTATCATCAATGACATTTCCACTTGCATCTACTGCTGCTGCTCTAAAACCTAAACCAACTGCCATAATTACAGCAGTAATAATAAGAATTAAAACAAAAGGTGTTACAAGATAAAAAAGACGCTTTAAAGCATGAGCTACTCTTTCCATTCTGAAAAGAGGGTTTTCTACATGTAAAAATGAGTGATGTGCCGCAAAACGCATCGCTACCATTCCACCCACCCAAATAACTGCTGAGATAACGTGTAAAAATACCACCTGCGTTTTAAAGTCAGCCATTAACATATAGATAAGATCTTTCATTATGACAACTCTGCTTTAATGTACTCTAATGAAGCCGTTTTTGCCTCTTCTAGTTTAGAAGGGTCTTTTCCACCGGCTTGTGCAAAGTCAGGACGACCACCGCCACCACCGCCAAGAATTGGAGCAATTTTCTTAATCCAATCACCCGCTTTGGCACCTGCGCCTTTAACCCCAGCAGCAATCATAACCTTGTCACCTTTAACTTGAAAAAGCATCGCACATAAAGATTCATTCTCATTTTTAAGTTCATCAATTCTAGTTTTAACATCGCCAGACTTAATCTCTTCTACTACAACTGTAACACCATTAATAGACTCAGAACCTAACTCTTCTTTTGAAGCTGACATTGCTTCTTGAACTTCAAGCTTAAGTGTTTTTACTTGTTCTTTTAGTTTAGTAACACCAAGTACAACATCACGATTTTTCACTTCTGTTTCTACTTGTAAAAGTGTATGTCTCTGCTCTTTAAAAAGGTTATAGGCTGCATTTCCACATACGGCTTCAATACGACGAACGCCCGCAGAAACACCTGACTCTTTTGTAATCACAAAGGTTCCAATAACAGCCGTGTTATCAATGTGCGTTCCACCACAAAGTTCAACACTCGCGTCACCAAAACTTACTACACGAACCTTATCACCATACTTTTCACCAAACTGAGCTTTTGCACCTGAGTTCTTCGCCTCATCAATGCTCATCTCTTTTGTTTGACCCTTAATCCCACGAAGGATTTGGTAGTTAACTTGCTCTTCAATCTCTGCTATTTCAGCACTTGTCATCGCTTTTGGATGTGAGAAGTCAAAACGTAAACGTCTTGCATCATTTGAAGAACCTGCTTGTGAGATATGGTCCCCTAAAAGCTCATAAAGTGCTGCATGAAGAAGGTGTGTCGCCGAGTGATGTTTTTCAACTTCTAAACGGTTAATGTCAACCACAGCTTTTATTGAGTCATTCGTTGAGAGTGTCTCTTTAACTTCAACATGAGAAAGATTCAGGTCAAAAAACTTTCTGGTATCTGTTACTGAAGCGCGGTTGTCGAGTTGACCAATATCACCAACTTGTCCACCTGACTCTGCATAAAAAGGAGTCTTATCTAAAAGAATCCATCCTTTTTGGTTTGAATGAAGTTCATCTACAATTTTAAAATCTTCACTTAAAAGTGCTTGGATTTTTGCTTCATTAGCAGTTGACTCATAACCTGTGAATTCATTCTTTCCAAACTTCTCTAAAAGGGTTTTAAAATCACCCTCATTCGCTGCATCTCCAGAACCTTTCCATGCTGCTTTTGCACGAGTACGTTGCTCTAACATTAAGGCATCAAACTTAGCTGAGTCAAGTTTAA
>Ga0256826_1000700_pt1 | contig 20524 bp, 18 predicted proteins | sample CV79metaG_FD_185975 | JGI IMG/M metagenome (GOLD analysis project Ga0256826, IMG submission 185975) | Hydrothermal vent microbial communities from East Pacific Rise, Pacific Ocean - CV79 | ecosystem: Environmental > Aquatic > Marine > Hydrothermal vents | place: Pacific Ocean: East Pacific Rise...
GTTATTAGAGCCTCATACTCTGTCTCTAAACGTAATCCTAACTCTCCTTGCTCTCCAATAAGCAATGCTCCTCGTGTCTCAAAAAAGTAAGGGGCTAAACCTTGAATGGCTAAGACTCCCCATGTTTTAGAATCTATCTCATTTTTATCGTAACCCACTCCATATTGAATATCCCAATAGGGGGCAATCGCTCGGCTATAGACCAACTGATTTTCACTCTCCACACTTCCACCTTGTGGCTTTTCCCCCTCACTGTAGAAGTAAATTTTATTTAAATCGTACCCTACCCATATATTGGTGTCCCATGCCATATTTTTTTCGTTATTTTGTTGCTGTTCCCACTCATCAATGGTAACTTTTGCAAAGAGTGGGTCATCGCCCATTCCTGCGTTGCTTCTTAAGGTTAATAAAGCCATTGAGATGGCTACTATTTTTAGTGTGTCTATTAAGTATTTCATAACTTTTTCCTTTTAAATCTCTATTCCAATCCCGTAGGTTCGATTTCATCGAACGAAAGCACAAATCTTATAAAAACCCTTGTTCGATAAAATCGAACCTACAAATGCCAATTTATTTAACTAACCACAACTTTTCTAAACATACCACCCATATGATAGAGCAGATGGCAGTGATACGCCCACTCCCCTTTGGCATCAACGGTTACTTGCATACTAATTTTTGATGCAGGTTGTACCACAATCGTATGCTTTCGCACCAATCTTCCATCGCCTGTCTCTAAATCACTCCACATTCCATGTAGGTGCATTGGGTGGTTCATCATGGTATCGTTGATATAGGTAATGCGTAGCCGTTCGCCGTAATGAAACTGTAACGGTTTAGAGTCAGCATATTTAATGCCATTAATCGACCACATATAGCGTTCCATATTGCCTGTGAGTCTTAATATTATCTCTCGTTGAGGTGCTTTGGTATCAACCACACCATCCAAACTTTTTAAATCAGCATAGGTTAAAACTCTTCTGCCATTATTTCGTAACCCTGCCCCTGCATCACTCAAGCGATATTGGGGGTTTTTAACCCTCATGGTCGTCTGAACACCTCTTGCTTCGGGAAGAGAAGTAATAGGAATCTTCTTTTTCATTGGCATCTTCATTTTTGAATCTTTTTTCATATCCATCCCTTTCATCTTACTCATATCCATTCCCATATCAACATGAGTTAAACGAGGTACTTCGTCCATTGGTGGAGTAGAGGCGATGGTACTGTTTGAAGTTAAAGAACCAATGGCATAACCTGAACGGTCAAAACTTTGGGCAAAGATGGCATAAGCCTTTTTATCTTTTGGCTCAACAATCACATCATAGGTCTCTGCAACTCCCATTCTAAACTCATCAACGCTTACAGGCTCAATATTGTTTCCATCGGTTGCAACCACCATCATTTTAAGATTGGGAATACGAATATCAAAAAAAGTCATTGCTGAAGCATTAATAAAACGCAATCGAATCTTTTCGCCCTTTTTAAAGGGTGCTTTATAGTGGCTATTGGGGGTATGACCATTCATCAAGTAAGTATAGGTATACCCTGTAACATCCGATAAATCTCGGTCGCTCATACGCATCTGATTCCACATTTTTCGTTTAGAGAGTGCCGAAAAGAACCCCTCCTCTTTCGCTTCTGAAAACAAATCGCCCACTGTTCGCTGTTTAAAGTTGTAGTAGTCGCCCATTAGTTTTAATTTTCGGTAGATTGATTCGGGTTTTTCATCGCTCCAATCAGAAAGAGCCACCACATAATCACGGTCATAATCATAAGGGTCTTTGACTTTTGGTTCAATTACAATTGCCCCATAAACTCCTGTCTGCTCTTGAAACCCTGAGTGAGAGTGATACCAATATGTTCCACTCTGTTTAATGGTAAAGGTATAGGTAAAGCTCTCTTTTGGCTTAATCCCCTCAAAACTAATATTGGGAACACCGTCCATATTAGTAGGCAAAATTATTCCATGCCAATGGATAGAGCTATCAACATCTAAATCATTATAGACATGAATGGTAACCGTTTCGCCCTCTTTAAAGTGAAGTGTGGGTGCAGGAATTTGACCATTAACCGTGGTGGCAATGGCTGTTGTTCCTGTAAAACTTACGGCTGTTTTTCCAATGACCAAATGAAACTCGGTTCCATAAAGGTCTTGATTTTTATTGATAAGTGGTTTAATATTTCTAGCCTCAAGGCTACCCAAACCCGAAGCAAAGGCAGAAGCAACAGCTACCCCTTTTACAAAGGTTCTTCGGTTTATTTTTTTATTGATATGTGACATCTTCTACTCCTATGGTTGAAGTTATTTATAGGAGTAGTATAGTGGTTTTTGTATGGAGAGTGTGTGGAGTGATTTTTTGCACAGAGACAATAAAACAAGGAGCTATCTCATTTTATGAATCAGCAAAAATTCTTTTGAGTTCATTCTCGGCAGGTAGGCTTTGGGCTATCTCTTTTGGGAGTTGTGAGTAACTATAGAGTACCACACCCATAGGCTTATTTACAATCTCAAGAGCGTAAAGTCAATTTTAATTTTCTCTTCTAAAATGCTTCGACTCCAAGCATTCTCTTTGGTTTGGAGTAGATAAAAATCTCTTTGGGTTTTATCTTTGACTTTACTAAGAATCAGAGATGTATGTCCCCAATGCAATTTCGCCACAGCTTGTGGCGAAATTTGATTTTTCTCTATTTCTTCATAAATAAACTTCATTCTTTGTAGGTTTCTCTCTGAAAAACCTTTCATTCCAATAAACTCAGCTTGTAAATCTTTGGAAAGTTGTTTAATAACAGAAGTACCCCACCCTGTTTTAGTTTTTTCTGAGATAGTCTTTCCTATGTCCAAATAGGCTAAAATCATCTCAGAGTTTACAGCTGAATAACTTCTATATTGAGCGTGAAGAATTCGCTCTTTTAATACTTTTAATATTGAGAGATAATCTTCTATTTTTATACTATTTTTCATCTTTTAACCTCTTCTATTTGCTAAAATTATATCAAATCTCTCTTCATACTCTTGTATTAAAGCATTTTATAATGGCTTTAGTAGTCAATCCAAAGATGATTCAATCCCTCACATTCAAAATATTTTTCAACAGTGTTGGTTTAGATTTTTTTGGGTGGAGTCTTTTTTAATGGAAATTGGGATAGTGGAGTTATAATTGGTTGGATATTATGGAATATAATGATGTGGATATGATAGACTTAATTATTAAGTAGTTTAGACTAAACACTTTTTAAGGGAGATTATTTTATGAAAATAACAAAAATCAAAGTAACAAACTATAGGCTCTTAAAAGATTTTGAGCTTGATTTAGAAAATGAATTATCATTAATAATTGGAAAAAATAACTGTGGTAAAACTTCACTTCTTTCTATTTTAGATAAATTTATAGGTAGTAGAAAACCTTTTAAATTTGAAGATTTTAATAGTGATTTTAAAGATAAACTAAAAAATAAAATTGAGTTAGGTGGAGAGCTTGATTATGGAGGTATTTCTTTAAAATTATTTATTGAGTATGATGATAGTGAAAATGAACTATCCAATATCGGTAATACTGTTATGATGGATTTAGACCCTGATAATAAAATTATTGTTTTAGCTTTTGAGTATAAAATAACTAATTTTCAACTTCTTAGTGTTGATTATAATACTTTCTATGTTAGAGAAAAGCAAAAGAAAAAAGAAGATGAGAAATATAAAATAAAAGACTTTTTCTATTTTATGAAAAAAAATCATAAAGATTATTTTGAAACTTCAAAAAAAAGTGTAGAGTATAATCATATAACAAAAGAAGAGAATGACAAAAACTTTATAAATTTAGATAAAGAGAAAATATCTATCGAAAATATTATTAATTTTAAATTTATTGATGCAAAGAGAAAAGTATCAAATACAGAGCCTGAAAAATCATTATCTTCCCTATCTGCACAAATTTATAAAAAAACTGAGACTAATAAAGAAGAGCAAGAGACTGTTGAAAAATTTCATGATGCACTAACTCAAACAGATAATTTATTAGATGATGTATATGAAAATCTTTTTGAAGAAGTTATTAAGGAGGTTAAATTATTTGGTGGAATGCAACCGAATGATTCTAATATTAGAATCACATCTACACTACAAGATAAAGAGTTGTTAAGTAGTAATACAACTGTTATGTATTCTCATGATGAATCACATGAACTACCTGAAAGTTATAATGGTTTAGGGTATATGAATCTTATTAGTATGATACTCGAAATCAAGATATTGATAAACGAATTTAAAAGAGAATTAGCTGAAACTCCTGCTGATATAAATTTACTTTTTATAGAAGAGCCTGAGGCTCATACTCATCCTCAAATGCAGTATATATTTATTGAGAATATTAAAGAACTTATAGGTAAAAAAATTGATAGTAATGGTATATCTAAAAATCTACAAACAATTATTACTACTCACTCTTCTCACATTACATCAAAAAGTAACTTTAACGATATTAAGTATTTTAAAAGAGAAGACAATCAAATCATTGCCAAAAATTTGAAAGATTTAGAGGCTGAATATAATAATGATAAGGATGAAAAAGGACGACAACATTATAAATTTTTAAAACAGTATTTGACTTTACATAGAGCAGAACTATTTTTTGCAGATAAGGCTATTTTTATTGAAGGGGATACTGAAAGAATTTTACTTCCTGCTATGATGAAAAAAATTGACCAAGAAGATACTCATATCAAACACACCCCTCTTTTATCTCAAAATATTTCAATTGTAGAGGTTGGAGCATATGCTCATATTTTTGAAAAATTTATTGATTTTATTGGTGTTAAGTCTTTAATTATTACGGATATAGATAGTTATTACTTGGATAAAGAAAACAAAACCATACAATGTCCAGCTTCTGATATTAATGCAACAAATACCTCTAATGGTTCATTAAAGTCTTTTTATGGGGAGACCCATGATTTACAATATTTTATAAATTTAACTATTAATCAGAAAAAATTGAAAAAAGATGGATTGCATTGGGTTCAAGATGACAATGGTTATTTAGTATGTATTTATCAAATTATAGAAAATAATTACAATGCTAGAAGTTTTGAAGATGCTTTTTTTCATGTCAATAGAGATTTTTTTATTAATAATATAGGTAATTTCCCAATGGGAATTCAAAATAAAAAATATTTTTCTGATATGACAAAGAGTGTTTATGATTTAGCTATAAATTGTGTTAAGAAAAAACCTGCTCTTGCAATGGAAATTCTTTTAAATAGTGATACAGACTTTTCAAACTGGAATATTCCAAAATATATTAAAGAGGGATTAGAATGGTTACGAAACAGTTAGAACCTGAGGTTGAAGAGATATTTGGATTAATAGAAGAAGGAAAAAACTTTTTACTTAGTGGTGGAGCAGGAAGTGGAAAAACTTACTCGTTGGTTCAATTTATAAAAGAGGTTATAAAGAGAGAACCTACCATTAGAATAGCTTGTATGACCTATACCAATTCAGCAGTAAAAGAGATTGAAGAGAGGGTTAATCACTCTAATTTGCAAGTAACTACGATACATGATTTCTTATGGAATACTATAAAAAAATTTCAAAAAGAGATAAAAAAATCATTGATAGAATTAATAAATGATGATAGTATTGATAAAATTTCTTCTCATGATGGTGAAGCTATTAATGTTGATTATTATGATGATGTAAATAAGATAGAGTATTTAGAATTTACTAATATTAAAGATGGGATTATATCCCATGATGCTATTATTGTTTTAGTAAATTATATGTTTAAAGAGTATCCTAAATTATCTGATATATTGAAAGATAGATTTAACTATATCTTGATTGATGAATACCAAGATACAGATGAAAAGGTAGTTGAGATACTTTTAACGTATCTAAAGCATAGTAATCGAAAAAATATTATTGGCTTTTTTGGAGATGCTATGCAATCTATTTATGATGATGGAATAGGAGATTTAAATGAATATATTGATAGAGATGTTTTTGAGGTGCAAAAAAAGCAAAATAGAAGAAATCCAAAAGCTATTATTGAGTTAGCAAATAGACTTAGAACAGATGGTCTTGAACAGCAACCATCTATTGACAATTCAGCTCCAAATATGGATAATAGAGAGATAAAAAAAGGAAGTATTAAGTTCTATTATTCAACTAAAAAATTAGAAAATTTAGATGTTGTCAAAGCTAAACTTGATTGGGATTTTAAGAATGTAAAAGAGACTAAAGAGTTAAATCTAACACATAATCTAATTGCAACGAAAGCAGGATTTCATGAGTTGATAGATATATATGATAATGATAAAATTTTAGATTATAGAGATAGGATTGTTAACTATATAACTAAGGAAGAAATTGATATAGATTTTTCTGAATTTACTTTTGGAGAAGTTATAGCAAGATTATTAGAACTAAATCCTAAAGATGAAAAGAAAATAAATCCAACTAAAGGTATGCAGGAATATATAGATAGCAATATTGAAGTATCTGAGTTGGCAAATAGTTTAGTTTATAAATCATTGAAAACAGTAAAAGTAAGTAAAAACCATATTTTAGATAAGGATAAACGAGATTCATTAATCAAAATATTATTTACTATTCATAATAATGTTAAACTTTATAGGGAAAAAAAATATAATGAATTTTTGAGACGAACAGAGTATCAAATTAGAAGTATACAAGATAAAAAGAATTTAAAAAATATTATTGCTACTTTAGAAGATATGAATGAAGAATCTATTGAAAATGTTATTACTTATGCTAGTGATAATGGTTTATGTAATATTAAAGATGACAAGTATAAGAAATTTATAGAGGAAAAGGCTTATATTTATAATCAAGTAAAAGGGTTAAAATATAAAATTTTTCAAGCTTTGTATGATTATGTAGAAGGGTATACACCTTTTTCAACTCAACATAAAATTAAAGGTGCAGAGTTTGATAATGTATTAGTTGTTTTAGATAATGGAAATTGGAATGATTATAGTTTTAATTATTTATTAAATCCAGAGTTGTTTGATAGTTTAACTAAATCTAAAAAAAAGTCATTTCCTAAAATTTTAGAACGAACTCAAAAAATATTTTATGTTTGTTGTACTAGAGCAAAAGAAAATTTAGTGGTTTTTTATGATAGTCCATCAGATGAGGTTATTGAAAAGGCTAAAGAGTGGTTTGGAGAGAGGAATGTGAGGAAGGTGGGTTAGTTTTATAATAACGAAATTACTATAGATAAGCTTTTGAAAATTAAGAAGTGGCAAAGATAGCAAATTCTAAAATATACGTAAATAAAGAGCTAAAATTTTACTCTTCCATTTTGGTGTTCCATGCACATAGTCTTGATTACAGAGTTTGCTATATTTTAGCCAATCTTTTTTACTTTTTAAATTTAGGGGATAATCAATATGTATGGGGTCTTCTTTTGTGAACATACCACCCCATCTTAGGTTCTTGTCGCCTCTAATATCATTAATAAAATTTTGTATATTTTGGGGTAAGTTCATAAAATTATTGAGTTTTAAATCTTTTGAAAAATATTTAATATTATTGTATTTCAGATTAAAGTCTATGGCAAATCCAGCAAGATGAGATAGTTTTGTTGCTTTTACAACTGTTTTACTTAAAATTTGTCTGCTATTTCTATAACTTTGATTAACAATTAATTCAACCCGATTTTCTTTAGCATATTTATCAATAGTACGCATATATGGTTTAAATTTATGATGAATTAATATCTGTTTACCTCTAAAACCCTTGATATTTTTGCTTTTAAACTCTACCAATGTATTTAAATTGTCAAGCTTTAGATATGTCCAAAATTGATAATTATAATAGCAATAGAGCATAGAAATAAGAGAAAAAAAGATAACCCATATAAAAAATCTTAATATTTGTTTCATTTTAAATTATATCCATTCCTTTTTTCTACTCTCCATCCACCAAAACAAACTCCACGCCATCTTTTGAGCCAATAAGTAGATAGCTTCTAAGCTTTGGTATAGAGGCTATTTTATCAAGTTTTAGATAGCCCTCTACTTGTTTTATTCCCTCTTTTTTTATAGAGTTATAATCTTCTTTTCCTTTTATCCATTTAAGTTCAAACAGATAATTATTTGGGGTTCTTGGGTCTCTTCCTATTAGCAAAATATCGGGGTATTTATTGTTTTTTTCGGGTTGGGAATCTATGAAATAAAACTCTGCAAAGCTTAAAAGTGCAAGCAAAATAACATGAAAATGTTTTTCGTTAAATCCTTGATGGTCTCGGTTAGATAGAGCTTTTATGGCAATATTTAACTGATTTTCAAAGGGAGCTAACTCTCCAAGAGCCAATTTTATTAAAATGGTATTAATATCAGTTGTAATGTTTAGAGCATTTCTTCGGTCTATCTCTACAGCAAAGTAGTTAAAATAGAGCATTTTTATGACATAGTTTGGTATCTGAAATTCAAATGTTCCTCCAAAAAGTTCATCTTTTATTGTGATAAAGCCCATTGAATAAAGAAGAGTTATAAAATCTTCTTGGTTGAAAGATTTGCTTAAATCGTATCTGTCTTTAATTGAACCCACTATAGAATTGTTCTCTATAAGTTTTTCGAGAATTTCGTAATTTTTATCACTATCTCCTATGTTAAAAAGCTTCATAATTGTTCTGTAGTCAGAGGCTACGTTACTGTCTAGCATTTTGATTGGGAATTCACATCGTTTATAATCGAATTGAGAGATAAAATAGTTTACTAATGTAGCGTTATAAACTCTCTCATCTGCTTGATGATTAAAAAGATAACCGTTATACCAAATTTTAATTTTGCTAAAAAGCCTCTTTTTATCTATTGATTTACAAAGTTGGAATATTGACTCATTCAAAGAGTATTCTACCTCGTGCTGTGTGAATCCAGCCATAGCATTAAATGCTTCATGATGTGAAATATTCGAGACAATATTAAAACCACTACTCAAACTGTCTAATGTGATTGGTGTAACTCCTGTGATAAACATCTGTTTTACAACACCTGTTTGTGTTGCTCCTTTTAAGACTTCGTAAAAACTTCTTACAAAACCACCTTTACTTACCACTGTTAAGAACTCTTCCATACTATGAGCCAAAATAGCATTGGCAAATTGGTCGTATTCATCTATCAAAAGATAGACGGTATCGTCTTCAATCGCACCAAAAAAATATTTCATTAAACCTGTAGGACTTTTTATAGAATCTAAGGCATCAATATGTTCTCGATAACCATAATTTTTAAAATAACGAATAATAGAGAGTTTAATATTCTCTTTAAATCCCTCATAGATAAGCTCCATTCCATTATCTGTATTGATTCCACTAAACTCAAAAAATAGAATTTTGTAGCTACTCTTTAGAGGAGTTGGTGTTTTCGCAATATAAGTGTCTTGAAAAATTTCATCAAATTCACTCTTTGAATTTTCATCGTAATAGTATTGAAGTGTCGAAAGAAAAAGGGATTTTCCAAAGCGTCTTGGGCGTAAAAAGATGACAAAATTTTCATTCAAATTTTCTAATTGTTCTATATATCGAGTCTTGTCTATATATAAATAGTCATTATTAATTTTTATTTTTCTAAAATTACTCTCTCCATATATTATCTTTTTCATTTTATACCTTTTTTATAGTATAAAAGTATATCATATATGAATCTCTAAACCCTAAATTTGTTTAGGTATAATAATGACATTTTTAAACTACGGAGAACAAATTGAGTATTCAAGACACACTAAATGAAGCCAAAAAAGAGTTAACAAATGATGAGCAGATGTTGGCTTCTGCTTTTAAATTAGAAAAATTATATAAAAAACACAAAGTTAAACTCTATTCAGTACTTACGATAGCAACTCTCTATTTGGTAGGAACAGCAGTTGTAGACAATATAGCCCAACAGAAACTTGTCTCTGCAAATTCGGCATACCTTACATTGACTAAAGATTCAAAAAATGAGACTGCATTAAATGAATTAAAAACCAATAACCCTGCACTCTTTGATTTGTATACCTATCAAGAGGCAATTAAAAGTTTGAATAAAGAGAGTTTAAAAGCTCTAAGCACAAGCAATAATAAAATTATTGCTGATATAAGTAATTATCACTTAGCTGTACTCGAAGGAAAACCTGTTGAATCTGAGCTTTATAACGAGTTTGCTTTGGTTAACAATGCTTCTCTTTTAATCAAAGAGGGAAAAATTGATGATGCTAAAAATGAATTGGATTTGATTGACGAAGAGTCTCCTGTCTATAATATTTCAAAGATGATTAAACACTATACTATTAAAGGTCAATAATGTATAAAAAAATTCTATTAGCCAGCTCTGTAGCTGTCGTTATATTTTCAGGATGTAGTTCAAAACAGTATTATGATCCACAACAAACATATAATGCATCCTCTTCTGCTATGGGCGACAAAATTGTTCACTACTCTCGGGATGGTGCAACATTGGCTAGTGGAGATGTACTTACAAGAACTCAACGTGTTAGCCTCAAATTAGAGAAAGGTTTTCATTTTATTAACAATACCAAAAACGCTGCATTAACTGCTGATGCTTATGGTCAATGTAATATTGTAACCCAAAAAGGAACAGTTGATACGATTAAATTTCCTCAAGCTCTTGTAGCAGGAACACTTATTGGAAAATTTCTTGTTTATGTACTGCAAAATAATCATTTTGGTGTGTATGACCTTGAAAAGAAATCCATTGTCTACAGCAATAAAGCTCAAAAAGCATTTGTAATTGATACACGCATAGCAAACCCTTTACAGATAGACAGTTTGGTTATTATTCCTACTCTTGATGGAAAGCTCACTATTTTAGATTTAAAAACATTAAAAATATCAAAAGAGATGTATGTAAGTACAGAGACTTCGTTGAACAATATTATCTTTTTGGGTCGGCTAAATAATACATTGATTGCCTCAACTCCTAATAAAATTTTATCCATTTCCAATAAAGGTAAAAAAGAGTTGGACACAGCTATCTCTGAAGTTGTTATTCAAGACAAAGAGTTGGTTGTTTTTGCTAAAGATGGACGAATTTTAAAATTGAATGAATCCCTTTCGATTCAATCTGAAAAGAAATTCAAGTTTGCTCATTTTTCTGTAGCAACTGTTTATAAAGATACGATTTATGCTTTAGATAAACAAGGCTATTTAATCGTTTCAAATTCCTCCTTTTCTCAATATAGAGTCTATAAAGTTGAAGAGGTCGAAGGCTATGCCTTTATCTCGCAAGGTAAACTTTACTACAATCAACAGATTATTGACTTAAGCACACTAACCTATAAATAAAAGGCTTTAATGAAAGAGATTCTTCATCGTTTACAAGAGCATAATCTGCTCTTTAAATCACTAAAACCCATAAGCATCAAAGAGTTGGGGTCTAGAAAAAAACTAAATCTCTACTTGGGTGTGAATTTAAAAAAATATTATGCCTGCATTATTCATATCCGTAAAAAAAGTAGAATATTAAGTAAAGAGGCTCTGGAGATAATGGAGTTTCATACAAAATTGGAAAAATTTAACGAAAGTAAAATAACAAAGAAGTACATCTATATTCAAGCCCCCCTCTGCTCTAAAGCCAAAGCCCTTTTCAAAGAGCAGAAATGGACAGTTTGGGAAGATAAACTTTAAACTCCTGTATAGCTGTAGAGAAGAGCTGTTTTTAATTTAGAAAAGATACGCTCTTTATCTTGTGGTTGAATAGCAAAGCAACCATAACTACGTCCTGCATTCGAAACATATGGTGCTGTATGTAAAAGAATTTGTCGTTTCCGTGCATTTCTATTCTCCCATTCAAGTCCATCTATAGAAAGATATTTGTATCTTTTTTTGGTTGTAATGCCCTCTTTTTCTCCTACTTTAAAAAATCCTGTAGGGGTTTTATAGGAACCTTTACTGTTCCCTGCATCAATAACACGACCATATCGTTCCCCTGAATTCACACCGTGTGCTACCAAATAGCTACTTACCTCTCCTGTATGTAAATTGACAATATACAATCGTTTATGCAACGCAATTTTAGTATAGTCAGCAACAGCAATATAATCGGAAGAGAGTCTTTTTTTATGATGATTTTTTTCGTAAAAAGCAAAAGCATCAGCTAAAGCTTTTTCACTTACATCAGAGTTTCTTTTAGCTCTTTCAAAAACTTTATGTAAATGAGGAACCGTTTCATAAGCACTTCTATAATATGTATTTGTCGCCTTAGAATTTGTAAGAAATAAAAATAGTGTAAATGTTACTAAAATTAATGTTTTCATCTGAACCTCTTTAAATAAAATATTTTTTAACGATTTAAAATAATATTATTATTTATATTAATATAAGGTTAAGAACCATTTAAATGTATAAATATTTTTTTATGTTATTTTAACATTCTTTAATTTCAATAAAAAACATAGCCATATTTAATTACATAAGCGTTAGAATACAGCAAATAATAAAGGAAAACAATGCATTATTTAAAATCGTTAAATGTCCAAGTATTCTTAGGAATTCTTCTAGGCATTCTCTTTGGTATTCTCTTACCCACGTTGGCATTAGAACAAAAACTTGTCGGGGACATGTTTGTTAGCTTACTTAAAATGTTGGTTGTACCATTAGTCTTTGCATCCATATATACAGCACTTACAGGTATTGGCTCTATGGAAAAACTTAAACAGATTGGATTAAAAACAATTGGTCTCTATCTGCTTACAACAGCTCTGGCTGTCATATTAGCTATTATTGCTATGAATCTATTTCCTATTGGAGAGTTTTTAAGTCCAGATAAGCTTAATATTCCTAAAGAAATTAGTAACCTTAAACCATTCTCTTTTCACGATATGTTTATGGGTTTTATTCCTTCTAATGTTTTTAACTCACTAGCAACGGGTCAAATGATGCAAATCATCATATTTGCTATTTTTTTAGCTTTGGCTTCATTTAAATTAGAACAGAAACATCAAGATGTACTTTTTGACTTTTTCACCTCTATTAATGAAGCAATGTTCCATATTGCTAAATGGATTATTAATCTAACTCCAATAGGAATATTTTCACTCATTTCTTATATTATTGCAGAACAAGGGATTAATGTTATTCTAAATTTATGGGCATATGTGCTTGTTGTTTTAGGGGTTATTCTTCTTCATGGGTTAATTACACTACCTTTAGTTTTAGCATTTTTTGCAAAGATTGCCCCATACAAATATTTAATAAGTGTCAAAGAATCAACCATTATGGCTTTTTCTACTGCTTCATCAGCAGCTACTCTTCCTGTAAGCTTACGAGTTGTTCAAGAAAAAGGAGGAGTTAGTAAAGACTCAGCATCATTTGTTCTACCTTTAGGAGCAACGGTCTCAATGGATGGGACAGCAATTTATTTAACAGTTGCTGTACTCTATATTGCTAACTTATCAGGAATGGCTATGACCATAGGAGATCAACTCCTTTTAGGGTTTACCGTTGTTGCACTTAGTGTTGGTGTCGCAGCTCTACCTTCTGCTTCATTAGTTATGATGGTAGTTATTTTAAATCAAGTAGGATTATCCGAAGTATATGTCGCAGTAATCTTGGCTGTTGACCGTATATTGGATATGGCACGAACCTCTCTTAACGTCACCTCTGACTTGGTAGTTACCAAAATAGTCGATGAATTAACACAAAGAAAAGCATCATGAAAAAATATCTACTACTAATAGCTGTTCTACTAATAACAGCGTGTACCTCTGAACCTCAACCCTCTTCTTTTGCTGGCATTGATAAAAAGGACAGTAAAGAGATGAAATCTCTAAAAATTTCACTTTCAGAGTATACAGAGGCAACCATTTCAAATGACATTAATACCTTAGTAGGGTTTATCTATCCAAAAACCTTTGCTATTGTTCCAAAAGAAAAAATGATTCAGATGATGAAAAAAGCCTTTAGTTCTGACAATCTACCAAGAGTTAAAGATGTACATCATACAAAAATAGAAGCCATCAAAAAATATGATGAAGGAATCTACTCAATCATTACATCGTCAATGACAACCGTTATAAAATCGCCTAAACCTGATAATCAAAAAGCTGAAGCCTACTTATTAAAAACCCTTCAGAAACAGATAGGTTCAAGAGGTACCGTAAGCTTAGATAAAGAGAAGCATCTCTTTAATATTCAACATAGTAACAAGACCATTGCTCTTAATGAAGAAGGTTCTTGGAAATTTATCGGATTTAAACAGGCTAAAAAATACATTGAAAAAGGAATTTTCCCTTTAATGCTGATTGATAAACTTAAGTAAACAAATGTCCTATCCAAAGTGATGCTTCCGAAAGCATCACTTCCCACATATTATTCTCTCTCTAAGCATCTTCTCTTTCATTTAATAATATTATTTTTTATTAATTTTTAATACTTTAAGTAAAATATAACATTTCTAGTTATATAATAATTTTAAGATAACACAAAGGATATAAGATGAAACATTTATTATTAATCTTAACATTTACTATTTTTTCTTTGGCATCAAATCCATTTGACACCTTAACTCAAAGCCATACTCCTAAATCAAAAAGTATCAAAACAAAAACTTCAAGAAGATTTTATTATGCATACCAATCAGCATTAAAAGGAAATATCAATGCACAATTTGATGTAGCCATGATGTATGGAACAGGTTCAAATGTAAAAAAAGATGAAAGAAAAGCATTTACGTGGTTGCATAAAGCTGCGTATAATGGTCACGTAGAAGCAAAATATTTAATGGGTGTTTCATTCAAACAAGGTACAGGAGTAAGAGTACAAAAAGAGTTGGCACGATATTGGTTCAGAAAAGCAGCAAAAGCTGGTCACACTAAAGCAATATTCCAATTAGCCGAGTTGGAAAAAACATTCCAAAGAGGAACATCAGCACGCTATGCTTCAAATGATTTTTAAGAGAGAATAAAAGCAATGTACCCCATTATCCCCAAAGATAACAATACAACAACAATAAAAATCATCTCTTTATACACTTCAAAAAATGAGACTTCAACAGGCTTATGAGGTAAATTTAATTTTTCTGATAATGAGGCAACCGTATAGCCTGTATTTTTCATCAATAGATGCTCAATTTCATATGTTGGTTTAGACAAGGTTTCATTTGAAACAATATTAAAGTTTGCCCATCTAGCAATATTTGATTTAAACTTTTGTAACTATTCAGTCTTAAAAAGCAAAACATGCTATAATTTTCTAATGATTTTTATAGCACCAGTGTATCAACACTTGAGCCATATAAAATAATACTACAGTAAACAACTATTTAAGGTCAAACACTTATGTCAAAACACCCTACTCTCTTGCAACAATTTCGCTCTTTTTGTTTTCAAAACAATGCTACTAACTTAGAAGATGCCATCGAATACTTTACTGTTTTTGGGGGTATGGGTTGGCGTGTGGAGATGAGTAGACCCTTGGACGAACTCATTGAAGAGAAAGTTCTAAAGAACTACCAATACATTCATGGCGATACTACCAAAATTACACGAAGTAACCCTACGCATCATAAAATTTTAACAGCTCTTGCTTTGGGCGATAGACGAGAATTTTCTGCTATCAAAAAAGCAAAAATAGATAAGTATGAAGGCGAAAACTCGATTGATTTCTTAATCGAAAATAATCTTTTAGTCTTAGATACATCAGTAGAACTTCCAGTGAAAGATGGAGATAAAGTTTCCAATAAGCTTCTTTTTGTTCAACCCTTTATGCGTTTTTGGTTTGCGACTATCTCGCCCAACTACAAAGGGATTAAAGCAGGAGAGTTTGATGAATTTAAAGCAAAATGGAACCATACTAAGCAAGGTTTTTCTGACTTAATTTATACTCAACTGGTTATGGAACTTATGCAAAAGAACTATCAAGAAGATCCAATTGTTAAAATAGGCTCTTATTGGGATACCTTGGTAGACATTGATATTTTAGCCAAGACAAAATCGGGAAAAATGATTGCAGGAACCTGTAAACATACCAAGAAGAAAGCCAATAAATCTGAACTTAGTAAATTAAAAGAAGATGCTCTAAAGGCAGAATTAAAGATAGAAAGCTTTGTAATTTATTCTAAAAATAAATTTTCTCAAGAGCTTAAAAAAGAAAAAGGAACGCATGTTCAGCTCTTTTCATTAAAGAGTCTTGGAAATTTATTAAACGAATTAACTAAAGATGATTTTTTAGTACAAAAGAATAAAAAGTATTAAGAGTTTAATTTTATAAAATAATAGCAAATTTTTATCTAAAATCTATATAATAGAGCTATGTATAAATACCTAAAAGAGAAAACCGTACTTTACATTGAAGATGAGAAAGCTATTCGTGACAACGTTACAGAACTCATCTCTGAACATTTTGCTCATTTTTATACAGCCTCTTCTGCTGAAGAAGGGTATAAAATTTTTCAAAATGAGTCCATAAACATTATTATTACCGATATTGAAATGGCAAGCATGAGTGGGCTTGATCTTTTAGAAAAAATTCGTGAAACCGACAACAAAATTCATCTTGTCGTTATGTCAGCACATACAAAAATAGAATATCTACTAGAAGCCATCCCCTTTAAACTGGAACAGTATGTCGTAAAACCATTAACCTCTAAGAAAATTCGTGAACTTTTAACAACGCTAAATCTTGCATTTTCAAGTGTCAACCTTGTAGAGTTAACGCCTAACCTTATGCTTAATAAAGAGTCTTCTCTTCTCTATTTTAATCAGAAAGAGGAGTCACTTACAAAAAAAGAACGGGATTTTCTTGCTATTTTAGCCGATAAAAAATCCATCTCCTATGATGAAATAGACCGACTTTGGGGAAATGAAGTACCCTCTCAAAATGCTGTACGCTCGATGATAAAAAAGCTTCGTCGGAAGCTTCCTGAAAAAATTCTAAAAACACGTACTGGTTTTGGATACTACATAGAGTAGCCCTTTACCCTATGTTTTCAGGAATAATCAATTTAAAAACAGCTCCATTATCATTGGAAACTTCTATTTTTCCATTAAATCCCTCAGCAATAATTTTTTTAGACATATAGAGTCCCAATCCTCTACCTTTTGTCTGCTCATTGGTTGAAAAGTAAGGTTCAAAGATTTTATTACAAAGTTCTGTAGGAACGCCTAAACCGTTGTCTTGAATGGTTAAAATAAAATTTTTATCTACCTGTTCAAGAATAATATTAATGCTTTTTGCCTGATTCTTCGTATCTTTCAAGAGAGCATCTTTTGCATTGTTTATAAGAATAATTAACACTTGCGTTAACTCATTTTTTCTTCCATAAAACTGATAATCATCTTCATCGTAAAAGATAATATCAATTTTACTCTTCATTAAACTCGGCATGGTTAGCTCCATCGCTTTCTCGACACTGTCGCTAAGATAAAATTTGTTTTTCTGGCGATGAGGGTTAAGATAATCTGAAAAATCTTCAATGGTTTGAGACATGTATTCAATAGTATCTTCTATTGCTTCTACTTTATCTTGCATGTATTCTAGGGTCATGTTCCCTTTTCTATAGGTGTTGTCAATGTTGAGTACCAATAGAGAGATGTTATTAAGTGGTTGCTTCCACTGATGGCTGATATTGCCCATCATCTCGCCTATTGTTGCTAATCGTTCTCTCTCAATATCATTTTTCATGGAGTTATTGTAGCATATTCAAACCCTATATTTATGACTTTTTTATTGACTATTAATTAATATTATATTATGATGGAGTTTATGGAAAAAATTATATGAAAAAATTAAAAAATATTTTATATTGTTCTTTTATATTTCCTCTTTTTTTGAGTGCTGATTCCTTAGAAATTCTCTTAAAAAAGAACATCTATAAGCATCCTCAAGTCAAATCTTCAGTTGCCAATTATCAATCTCGACTCCATGAATTAGATGAAGCAAAGGCAGGATATAAACCCCACTTAAATTTTTCTGCTGAGTACGGGAAAGAGAGAAGTAAAATACCTTCCAGCTTCAAAGGCTCTCGCCAACTCAATACAAAGAGCAGTCGTATTGTTGGAAGTTACAACCTTTTTGAAGGCTTTAAAACAACCAATAAAGTAGCAGAGAAAAACTCAGCTGTTGAAGTCGCAAAAAACAAACTTTTTCAAAAAATAAATAAGCTTTCATTCTTAATGATTCAAGTCTATATAGAAGTACTAAGGCGAAAAGAACTCCTAGAGATAGAAGATAAAAATGTAGATAACCATTTGGAGAGCCTAGAAAAAGTTAAACTACGACTCGAAGCTGGAGATGGATACGAATCAGACCTAAGACAGACAAAAGCACGGGTTAAATTGGCTCAAACCAATCAGCTCATTAGAGAAAGAGAGTATAAAAATGCTCAAATAAACTATCGAAGATTTATGGGAAAAGCCCCTGTTTCTTCATCTATGTCCTTACCTAAGACAACGCTTATATTCTCTGAAAAACAGATAGATTCACTCATTATAGAAGCACAAAAAAAGAATCACTTAGCTCAAGTTAAAAGTCATGAAATAGAAATCTCAAAAGCCGTATACGAACAACAACGCAGTAAAAATTATCCCTCTTTAAATGTCGAAGTTTCCAAAACATGGAGCGATAACCTCAATGGATTTAAAGGAGAGGATGAAAGTTCTAAAGTTGCCTTGGTATTCAACTACAATTTTTACAATGGTGGAGCCGACAAAGCCTCCCAACTCTCAGCTATGAAAAAATCAGAGATGAGTCTCTATGAACTGGACGACCTAAAATTGGATATTGAAGAGAGAATCCGTATTTCATTAATGAAGTACGACATGTTGGAGAGCCAAGAGAAACTTCTGAATGAACAGTTAGAACTGTTGCAAGGAACCCGTAATCTTTATGAAATAGAGTATCAACACAATAAACGAACCATTATAGACCTTTTGAACATTAAACAAGAGTACAACTATGCCAAAAGTCAAAAAACCAATGTCTATTATGACAAAATGCTAGCCTATTTCCAATTTAAAAGTACCATGGGAAGCCTCGTTAAAGATTTTCATTTAGACGATATATTGGAGAGACCATGACCAATACAAATCCTCTACTTCAAGCCTTTATCCTCCTTGCAAAGCAATATAAAAAAGAGTTAAGTATTCAAGTACTGTTCCAAGATGTACCTCTTAATAACAAGCTCTCTCACAATGAAATTTTTTCTCAAAAGAATCAAGGATTGGCAGATATTTTTTCAAGAGTAACCGAGAATGCAGGCTTTAGCTCTGTACTCGTCAAAAACATTACTCTTAAAAAAATCCCTAAAATACTCCTTCCTACTATTTTGCTCTTAGAAGAAGATCGTGTTTGTATTTTAACCCAACTCAACAAGAGTCGTTCTCATGCCAGAATTATATTTCCTGAAATTTCAGGAGAAGAGAGTTACTGGATAGAGATTAAAGAGCTAGAGAAAGAGTTTACAGGCTCTTTTTTTCTTATAAAAGAACTTATCCAAGAGCATCCTAAAACAGAAAATAAAGAGAAGAGAAAACATTGGTTTTGGAACAGTCTTGCCTACTCTAAAGGACTCTATTTTGATGTTATTCTTGCCTCATTTTTACTTAATATCTTTATGTTGGCGACTCCTCTTTTTACCATGAATGTCTATGACCGAGTTGTTCCAAATGGAGCGTTTGATACCTTGTGGGTTTTTACCATTGCCATTGCTATTGTCTATCTTTTTGATATAACAATGAAACTTTTACGCACCTATACCTTGGAAGTGGTTGCTAAAAAATCAGATGTACTTATCGCCTCTAGGATTTTTGAACAGGTACTCAAAATAAAACTTTCACACCGTTTTTCATCGATTGGTTCATTTGCCAGTAACCTCAGAGAATTTGAGACCATTCGCTCATTTTTGAGTTCAGCCTCGATAAGTACTATGATTGACCTTCCTTTTTTCTTTCTCTTTTTATGGGTTATCTTTATTATTGGTGGAAATCTTGTTCTTGTTCCTCTTTTTTCTGCCTTGTTTATTCTTTTGTATGCATTTATCATCAAAAAGCCTTTACAAAAAAGTATTAAATCCGTTGCTCACTCCTCTGCCCATAAAAATACCATTTTAATTGAAAGCCTAAGTAGTATTGAGAGTATCAAAAGTTTCTCTTTGCAAAATCGCATACAATGGAAGTGGGAAGAGTCCGTAGGAGCGATAGCCAAAGATGAGATTCGTTCGCGTCTGTTATCAAGTTCTATTACAACAGTCTCTAACTTTGTGATTCAACTCTCGACGGTAGCTGTCCTTGTTTTGGGTGTTTATGCCATCGAAAAACACTCCCTTAGTATGGGTGCATTGATTGCTTTGGTTATGTTAACCTCCAGAGCCTTAGCTCCACTAAATCAATTTGCATCGTTAATCTCGAACTATGAACAGTCTAAAAACAGCTACAAACAGCTTGATGAAATCATGAATTTACCAACAGACTATCAAGAGAATCAACGATTTATAGAACGAAAAACGATTGAGGGGGCGATTGAATTTAAAAATGTAACGTTCAAGTACCCCAATACAAAACAGTATA
>Ga0256826_1000701_pt1 | contig 20523 bp, 41 predicted proteins | sample CV79metaG_FD_185975 | JGI IMG/M metagenome (GOLD analysis project Ga0256826, IMG submission 185975) | Hydrothermal vent microbial communities from East Pacific Rise, Pacific Ocean - CV79 | ecosystem: Environmental > Aquatic > Marine > Hydrothermal vents | place: Pacific Ocean: East Pacific Rise...
AAGTACTAACTTCAATGTAAAGGAAGCTTTTGAACTAAAAGAGGTTGAAGCTAAGGTTGAAGTAGATACTAAGCTAGGGAACACATTAACTACTTCCTTAATAGTCTGTAACATCGAAGCAATTTTGTTCATATCTTCAACGAATAACGAATATTATTACTTAATGGAGTTCAGGGTGTTGGAAATTCAGCTAGAGTGATAAAAAGAGAGTTAATAATAGAAATTTTTAAAGATACAAAGAGAAAAACATAGAGGTTCGAGCTATCCTAGAAACTACGAAGGGAAATTATGGTTGATTTTTATTTTTGTAACTCAGGACTGGTTTTAAAGGAAAGATTCAGGATAGAGATTGCTTAGTTCTTCAGTGAGAAAATCTAAATCCATAAAAGTATTAGAACTTAAGATACCATTAGAAACTGTTAGGGTGATTTTATACTGACTTACTTTGTTTTGATTATCTAAATTAAAAACCATAGCACTAAAAGTACTATTTTTTACTTCAGTTATTTGATAGATAATAAATGAACTCTTATCAAGCAAAACATCTCTTGATTCTATATGTTTATTCTGTAAGTACCAGAACTCCTGCATAACGGATATATAATCTATAGTTTCTTTTAGTCCGAGTTCGAGAAGTTCAATTATTTTTTCGTACTCAAAAGCCCATAGAACTAAGTGCATATCTGAGTTTATGAAATCTTCATCTATAAGTTCAATAAAATTTTCATTAAGTCCATTCACCCTTAAAAAATCAGTTAAAATATAATCTATCATTTTTGGTGGATTAATAACACTGAAATAACCAAAAGATTCCATTTCTTTTTTTATTTCAGTATATTTTTGAACTATTGTTTCTAATGTTTTTGTTCTGAAATATAAAAACATAGTTTCTTTGGGATTTGTTGGTTGTTTTATGAGGGATGGTTTTAGTTCTTTGAGTTTGTTTAACTGCTGTTCTAGAATTTGTTTTTTATTTCTTATTTTATGTTTCATTTTTATCTCCTTTAGATAAAATATTCAGGATAAAGATTTTCTTTGGATTTTAAGTATTTTTCAGTTTTCTTTATTGTGCAGGAGTTAAAGTTATCTTTGTTTTTCTTTAACTCTTCATTTCTTCTTAGTGCTGTTGTTATTTTTGCTTCTATTACTGTTTCAAAAGGATAGTATGAAGACCAGTTATAATTATTGAACTTCATAGAACTAAAATCTCCTATATTTCTAGTTTCAACTTCACTTTCAGTATAGAATCCTTCAATGAAAAATTGATTGTTTATTTTTGCATAAATCATAAGTAAATCTCCGGGTATTTTTCTTTTATTTGGTTCAAGTTGCACTCAATTATAAAATCTATTTGCTCTTTACTAATTAGGATGGTATAACCAGGATAATCATCTTTTAAGACTTCTTTATGAATTTTATAACATTCAAATTGTTTTTCTCCATGAATTTCCTGAACTTTATATATTTCATTATTAAAATAAATGAATTCTATCATAAGTAAATCTCAGGAAATTCTACAAAAGATTCTTTAAGAGATATCTGTCCCATATTAAGCTCTATGTCCTCAGTACCCATAATAAAAGTATTGGTTGATGTAGGTTTTATTTTATGCTTAGTTATTGCACTAATAATTCCTTTCTTGAATCCTTTAGGGTTTATTTCTGCTATTGTAGCAACTAAATTATAATGTTCATTGTTTACTAAAATTAAATCGTTTTCTTGCATTTTTTATTTCCTTTAAATAAAATATTCAGGGAATTTTATTGGTTCAATAAAGGCTTCAAGTGGGATTTCAATGCCGAAGTAATCAGGGATTCCAGCACAAGTTTTTTCGGTTTCTCTCACTTTTAGAATGTATTTAAAAGTGATATCTAACTCCGAACCCTTTACCTCGAAAATACCAGGTTCTCTTTTATTTTCGTGTTCTATAAAATTGTAGTTAAGATAATCTTTTAATTGTTGCACTTCTTTATAGTTTCCACAAGAAGTACAATACAATTCACCATTAATAAAGAACTTATCTTTAACTTCTTGTGGTGTGTTTTTGTTGTATTCTAACATTAAATATCCTTCATATCTTCGAGTTCTGAGTCGTGAATTAGTTCTGAGGTTAATTCCTCAGAACCAAACCCTACTTTTTTAATAAAAGCTTTCTTTGGTAATGTAATTATACTACTAGAATCAATGTAGAAATCCTCTGTTGAAAAATTCATTTTGAATGTTCTTTTTGTTCTAGTTTTTTCTTTGTTATTCATTTTGTGCATAAAATAACCAAGTGCAACTTCACTACCAGCACCATCAAAAGACATAATAATATAAAAATTTTTAGTTAGTATTTTGTCTTTATATTTTACTTTTACTTCATAAGTACTATTCGTTTTCATAATTAAAATCCTTTTTCTGTTAATAAGATTATAAAAGATTCCACCTTAATCTAACTTAAAAACAAGTCCTTTTTTCTAATCTTCTTAGAATTTCATCTTCGTAGGAATTCTGTTGTTCCTGTTTTAGTTCTTTTAGAGTTTCTATTACTATTTTTAATGAATCCACGTAATCAAAAACCTCATCAAGAACTTCATTAAAATTTGTATCTCTGTCTTTACCTAGAACACAAGAGCAATCTCTGCTCTGTGCTTTCCTTTTGGCTTCTTCTCTTGTCATATTAAGCTGTTATTTTATTTCTAATTCTAAGTGCTAATGCTTTCTTAGGGTCTAGTTTAACAAGTGCATAAAATAGTTCTTTTTCATTGTTTTTCCACTCTTTCAGTAATGAAGTTAAAAGTTCAAGTTCTAATGAATAAAGCATACCTAGTAAAACAATTACTGATTTAGTATCTTTTCCTTCTGTTATTGCTTTTTTGCTGTTGTTGAAGAACTCTTCAGAGTACTCCATTTTAGTAACCCCTTCCATATCTTGCATCATTTTCTTGATTGATTCACCAATTAAAGGGAGTGATTCTTCATAATTCAGACCTGATTTAGTGTGCTTTCTTTCCAATTTTTTAATCTCTTTTTCTATGTCTTTAATGCTGATATTAACATTGTACTCGTTATAAAAAGTATAGAACTGAGCCCCTAACGAACTCCCTATTTTACCTCTAATAATAGGAAAGATTGATTCTTCTGGTAGATTATCAAATTGGTCTACAAATTCACCCAACTTAGTCCAAGATCTTGGTGTTGCACCAGTTTCAGATTGGTCTTTAGGAGTGAAGTGAAGTTTTGTTGTGTTGTTCATAATAAAATCTCTAACAATAGCATTTACACCATTATCTCTTGCCCAAGATAACCAAGATTTAGGGTCTACTTCAACATCAGTAATAAGAAATCTATCTAGTTTTGCTGGGTCTAATTCAGTGACGTGATAATCACCATTAGCAGGATTATCAGCCGCGATAATCTGAGTTTGAGTTCCTTTAACAAAAGGTAGAATATGATTATGTAATCTCTTATCAAGAATAAGTTGCATTGTAGCATTATGAACATCTGGTGTAGATCTTGAATACTCATCTACAAATAGAACTGTTTCTTTAGATGTTTTGCATTGAACATTTCTTTGATTTGAAGTAAGTGCATTCGTTGCATTTGGTATTTTATAGTGCTTTTTATAAAGTTCTTCTAGGACTTTTTTGTTCATATCTCTTTTATCAGCTCTGACTAGCATCTCAAAATTAGTATCTGTGAACTCTAAATCATCTAGTGAAAATACAGAAGGCCAAGCAGATTCATGAAGTTTTTGAATCCAATCTGGTTCAGCCCAATCAGTTCTGCCATCAACAATATTAGGAATACCAAGTAAATCTCCTGATTCCATTAGTGATAAAATAAGAACTTCTAAGTGAAGATTATTTGCTTTAGTGTACTGTTTTACGATGTCTGATTTCCCTATTCCATGAAGTCCTCGCATAAGAACTACATCATTAGTTATTTTAGATACTGATAAGATTGGTAAGATTTGGTTAATATTCATTTTTTAAATTCCTTGTTTAATTTTTAGGGTTGCTTAAAGCACTAGGTTGATAGGTTCTTAGAAAGAACCTATCCTCTTTTTATATCAATTTTAACAGTTCTGTTAAAAACATCATCCTCTAATGTTACTGTTCTTTCTTTGTTAAGAGTTTTTAATTCCTCTTTTGTAATGTGAATCTCAGTATAATGTTCGATGCTACCTTTTAGGTACTTGCTATTATCTATTTTGAAAACTCTTGTTTTGCCTTTTTCTGTTAGTGTTACATTTATCATTTTATATCTCCTTTTGTTCTTATAATTATATGTTCTTTAACTTAAAAGAACATTAAATGAAATACTCCGGATATTTCATTTCCATTTTCTTCATATCTATATGTGGTTTAATCATTTTGGAATCTGAGGGTAAGCCATACATCAAAGCTAGTCTTATAACTTCTTCATTTTGAATATGACAATACCTAAGAAGTTCCCAATCTTGCATTATTACTTCTTTGACCATAAGTTCAGTTTGCTTAGTGACATATTTTATGGCTAGTGGGTTTTGTTTTATTGCTACTAAACATAATTCTTCAGTTTGTTCAGTTATATAATGTAATTTAAGCCCATCATCCCGAAGTAATTTTTCTTCGGGAGTCATTCTAGATATCATCGAGGGTTTTTGTTGTTGAAGAGGGCTCACTACACAAAAGAATATTATCTAAGTTAATAGTATCTTTAGGTTCTTTTCCTGTGTCTTTTCTTAGAGATTTAATCCAATCTCTTTCAACTTGAATTTCTCTAAGTAATATTTTCCCAGCACATTCAAAGCAAAGATGAACTGAATCTTTGCTGAAGTAAGGTTCCTGGAACTCATTGCAATTAGTCCTAGTACCATTATCATGAAGTTGTACTTCACATACATCACAATAGAACTCTTCTACTTTTTTAATCATTTCTTTAATCCTTTTAATAGAACAAATAAACTTCCTGCACCTAAGATTAACCAAAATATAATATTGAATAATACACTTCCTATATAGTATATAAGAAAACCAAGAACTGCTACTGTAATAACTGCTGATTTACTAAACAATTTCCACTCCTTCAGTTGTGAAGTTAATCGAGATAGGTTTTTTCTTTGATTCTAAGAATTCAAGAAAAATAGTCTTTCCACCCCATCTATAATTCCATTTTAAATCGGGAACTTCGGAAGTGATTACTTTTCTTATTTCATTTTGTACTGCTTCTTTTATAGAGTGGTTGTCTTTAGATACCATCAGATTATTATAATCCTGAAGTTCATGAATTAAAAGTTCTTTCAAGGTAGGTTCCTTTACGGACTTCCAAGTATTCTTAATGTTGATGGTTGTCAAACAACCATCAACCATCTTAACTAGATAACTTCCTTCTTTGTTATTTTTAAGCATAGAATAAAATAGATAGTCTAGTGTTGCTTCATCTATTATGTTATCTAGGATATTACAAGTGTTCTTGATTAAATAATCTACATCATCAGGATCAACTACATCGCTAATAACTAAATCAAATTGGTTCTCGATTGTTTTCTTGAATGTTTTGTATTTCATTTTTGTTCTCCTGATAGAATTGCATAGCATATTTTGGGTTTAAGTTCAATTTCTTCATTTATGTGATATATTTTATTGTACTCGTTTCCTTGTTTTTTGCTTAAGCAACTATAAAAAAGTTCAACTATTATATTTGTTCTGGGTTTAAATTCATCTTCTAGAATAATTAGTAGATCTGTGATGTTGGATTCAATCCAATCATCATCTATAATATTCTTCAAACCTCCTTTTTTTGTTCGTTCAACTACTTCATATTTCATAAGTAGTTGCACTTGATTCTTGATTATTTTCTTGAATGTTTTATACTTCATTTCTTGCCTTTTTATCTATTAATTTTAGATATTTCTTTGGAGTTACTTCTTTCATTGCTTTTGCTAAAGAACGAATCTGAAAATAAGCAGAACCCGAATCTCTTAAATCAAAGAAGTTTTTGAGGCTTCTTAAATTAAAAGTAACAACCATATCTACTTTCCAGTTATCAGTTACTAAGTGTTTAAAAGCATCACCTACATTTTTCTTTTTCTTTCCTTTTTGAAGTTCCTTGAATAATTCTTCAGGACCTACTGAAGTTTCAAGAAACTCAAGACTAGATTTTGCTACTGAAGTTTTAATGAACTCACCTATATCCATTAAAGATTCTTGAAGTTCTAGTTTCTTGAACATTGTTTCAATTTCAATTTCTACGAATTCTTTAGTTTCCACAACAAACATATCCAAAGGAATAATTTTAGACTTGAAGAACTCAAGACCAAATCTACTGCTACGACTAGCCACATAAGCATTAATAATATCGGACATAGTATATCTTGTTGAACGAACTGATAGACTCTGAATCCTATGTCTTGCCTCTTCTTGAAGAACAGATCTTGATGTTCCTTTAATTAAAAAAGTTAAAACAGAATGTTCAAGAATACTATGATGAAAGTAAGTCCAGGCAAGAGTATCTAAAATTTCTGAACTCTCAATAGAATTAAGGTCTTCTTTGTAGGACTCTTGATAATGTTCATCCGACATATATGAACTCGCTTGGTAATCTAATCCTTTAATTACTTCGTGTTCTGAGTCTTTAAATGAATCATAACAAGTCCTAGCCGCGAACTCTGAAGTTCCGATACCAGTATCTTGCATTAGGTAAACTAGTGGTTCTGTATATTCTAACCCTGCATTAAGCATTAATAACCTCCTTAAAAATAGTAGATGCTAGTTTTCCGTCGTACATATTAGTGAACTCAGTTTTTAAAGTCTTCATCACTAATCCCATTCCTTTAACATCTTGAACTGATTCTTTGTGAATTAATTTAATTATGACTTCTTTCAGTTCTTCAGGTGTCATTTTTTGAGGAAGATAAGATTTATAGATTGCTATCTCTTCCTGAACTTCCATTCCTAATTTTTCATTTTCAAGTGCATTTTTTAGTGATTTAGAAATCTGAGTTTCACATTCTTGGTCTGTTGTTTTTCTATTACCGTTGTTCTTTCCTATGATGTTACACTCTGAGTAAAGAACAGTTAAGATATCTGCCCGTGACTTTAGTTTTGCTTTTCTTGCATTTAGTTGGTCTGCTTTGATTAAATCAATTTTCATTTTTTTCCTTTTTAAATAAAATATTCCGGTAGAACTTTTCCTACATTCCTCTGATTTCTCCTTTCCTTTTTAAATTTCCTCTGCTAATAATCCTAAGCAATTTTCACAGACAGTCACATAAGACTGAACTCCATTTATTTCTGCATCATAAGGATTGATTGATTTTTCTGCATTCATAGAATCACACATCTCACATTTTACTCCTGTTATAGATTTTACTCCAGGAGCCCATATAATAGGGTCTGTGAATAGTGTCTTACGAACTAAATCCTCAGTTTTACTGTATAATAAACCTGCTCCATAAAGTGAATTAATCTTAATTCGTTGCTTTGTAATCTCATAAGAGTTCAGTTTAAGTTCTTTTTCTAAGTTTTTTAGTTCTGCATATAGAATTAATTTACTTTCTCTTTTTTCAATGGAGTCTTCTTGTGGTTTTAATAATCCTAGCTTAGATTCTACTTTAACTTTGTTTTCTAGAAGTTCTCTTCTTTTGGTTTTTAATACTTTAATATCCAATAGAGCTTTTTTGCTGTTTTGCTCCTCTCGGAGCAAACCAAAATCACTGTTCTTGAAGTGTAGAATTTCCTGCTGTTCAAAAGTAAACTCTGTTTCTGTTTTATAATCCATTATAAATCCTTTTTAATAATTCAAGAGTGAACTTAAATCCTTTATCTTCAATGTACATTTCTAATCTACCGTCCGATAAATTAATTGTATTTTCTGAGTTGAAGTTCTTATGAAGAACAATCTTATCTCTGAGTCTAAGCAACTGCTTGAATCTTTTCATTTTGTATATCCTTAGTTAATCTTACTGTAATTATACACTAATTTTAAATAAAAAGCAAGTAAAAAAGCATTAAAACTAAATTCTTTTTAGGTTTTTGTTTAATGTTTATTTAAGTTGCAGAATAGTATAATTAGAGAGGGATTGAGTACTGAATTTTATTATTGGAAAATAAACTAGCTTAATAAGCTAGTTTAGTTACTAAATACAGCAACCCACTTATTAAGTTCGCTTAGTAAAAGCTCAAAATCTGAAGTTTCTGTCCATACAACCTCTCCTTGTTCTCCTCCATATATGTTAATAAAATAACTTAGTTCATTATTGCTTTCTAAAGTGAATACCACATTCAAATTATATTTAACTCCATAACCTCTAATTACTACATCTTGAGCTTTAGTAAGCTCAGTCCCATCTTCTACCAAGTACGAATTACTGCTTTTTACTATTTCTAGAACTTCTAGAAATTCACTTTGTTTAGTTATTGCTTTGTTTAGTTCAATTATCATTTTGTATATCCTTAGTTAATTTGTTACTGTAATTATACACTAATTTTAAATAAAAAGCAAGTAAAAAGCATTAAATAACTAAATTCTTTTTATTCGGTGGTTTAAGTTATATTTAATATGAAGTTAGTGTATAATATAGGTATAACGGGAGGGCGTAAAGAACGGAGGTAGCCCTAATTTTAAATTAAGTTTTTTATGTTATAATATAAGGTTAGACTAGAGGGTTAGGTGAAAAATCAGAGGTGAGTAGTGTTTTATTATAATTTTTAAAAAGATGAACTAGCTTAAAAAGCTAGTTCATCTTTATAATCAAATTTCCAATAATCAAGTGCATCAAGCACTTCTTCAAAATCTGTAGTTTCTCTCCATATATGCTCTTCACCATCAGCGTCATTCAAATTAATAAAATAGCTTAGTTTTTCATTTTCCAATAAAGTAAAACTTACTAAAATAGTAGAGTCGTTGCTATCACCACTTATAACTACATCTTTTTCATCAGTTATATTAAGACCATCTTGCACTTTGTGGTTAGACGTGCTGTTGTTAATTAGAGCTAGAACTTTGTGAAATTCAATTTTTTCAGTAATCACTTTGTGCATTGCTTTATATTCACTTACTCTGTCTGTTAGTTCGATTATCATTTTGTGTATCCTTAGTTAATTTGTTACTGTAATTATACACTAATTTTAAATAAAAAGCAAGTAAAAAGCATTAAAACTAAATTCTTTTTGGGTTTTTGTTTAATGTCTATTTAAGTTGCAGAATAGTATAATTGGGGAGGGATTGGACACTTAGAGAGTACTAATTTTAAATTAAGTTTTTTATGTTATAATATAAGGTTAGACTAGAGGGTTAGGTGAAAAATCAGAGGTGGGTACTGTATTTTTATTATAAATTAAAAAAATAAAAACTAGCTTAAAAAGCTAGTTCATCTTTATAATCTTCCAGAAAAGTTTCAAAATTCTCAGCTGTTTTCTGCATAGCTTCACAGCCATCTTCAGTGTGTGTATACACAAAGCTCCCGTTACTGCAAAAAATATACTTATAAACGTCGTATATCTCATATCGAGCGTCGTACACTGTTTCAGTTACTATTGTATTGTTTTCACTTTGTGTTTGTGTTAAGTTCTCTTCTTTGGCATTTAATATTGTTGCATTTAATATTTTTTGTTTGTACATTTTGTATATCCTTAGTTAATTTGTTACTGTAATTATACACTAATTTTAAATAAAAAGCAAGTAAAAAGCATTAAATAACTAAATTCTTTTTTATTTGTAATTTTTGCGTTTTTTACTTGCTTTTTATTTAAAATTAGTGTATAATTACAGTAACATTAAATTAAGGATTTAATATGCAATACAAAAACAACATAAAATTAAGTGTTTTGCCTCTAGCAAAACGGAACAAAATAGTAAACTTAATTAAAAGTTATAATGTTTACTACAATTTAAACGCTCAGATTATAAGCTCAGACGCTAAAACAATACAGAGAGTGTTAAAAGAGGTGCAATGCCCTGCAAATGCAATTAATGTTAAAGTAAACAGAGAAAGCAATTATAAAAAGTACCTTAAACAAATGGGATACCCGATATAATTTCAAAAACTAGCTTAAAAAGCTAGTTTTTATTTTTTTAATTTATAATAAAAATACAGTACCCACCTCTGATTTTTCACCTAACCCTCTAGTCTAACCTTATATTATAACATAAAAAACTTAATTTAAAATTAGGGCTACCTCCGTTCTTTACGCCCTCCCGTTATACCTATATTATACTATAATTCCACCCAAAAAGCAAGGGGAATTATGAAGTTCTTAGAAACTATCCCAGGTTGTAGATTTTGGTTTGGGTTTAGGTTCAGGAGCTTCTGTTTGTTTGGTACTTTTAGGTTTTCTAGTAATAACATTCTGCTCAGAGTCAGGTTCTTCTAATGAAGCCATATCATTAGTATCTTCTAGTTCTACTTTCTTATCAGTTATAGTATTGAATAGTTCAGTATTTTTAACCATTCTAAGCCCAATATTAATAAGGCTATCTCTAAAAATAGGATCTACTTCCTTTAATATTTTAATAGAGTTCCCATCCAAATTAATATTAATGTTCTGTGATTGCTCTTTAGCTGGTAATAGTGCTGTTGCTGTTGTAGTATCTAATCCTTCCATTGTAACTCCTTTATTTTTTGTTTTTATGAACTTCAGTTATAAGTTCATTAAATTGTTTTGTTGGTGCTAAGGAAGAAATCCTTAGCATTAAATAAGTTATTATTTCCTTTACCATATATACCCTCTAGCATTAGAAAATTCATAAGGAGCAGAAACTGTTTTAACATTAGGAGGAAAACTAACATCTTGCAATAGGTAAGTACCACCACCTGCTATAAGAACCACATCCGAAATAGCAAGAAGTTTCTTATCATTTACAAGAACACTTTGAAACATCTTCTTCACAAACTGTGATTTAAGTTCAGCTATTTTTTCAGCTACTTCATTTTGCATTTCCCCGTTGTACTTAAACTCACCTTTAACAAAGACACTTATGACTTCCTGTTCAGAAAATGTTACTGCAAACTGATTTTCCATATAACTTGTGAAGGGTTTAATAATACTAGAAACCCCGTGTCCAGGATATGATTTCATATTTTTCCTTACTGGTTTACCTTCCTCGAAATAGATTAGATTTATGGTGTTGTATCCTATATCCACCACAGTTAGTTTATCAGGATATTCTCCTTGGTTGTTATTATTAACCCAATCTATTGCACATCCTGCACCTTGAGGGATTAGCTGTGGGATAATCTGTATATGCTTTCCATTTACTTCTATGTTAGATATTCTTTCCATAAATGAATCTTTTTTACCCCAATCTACAATAGCCAAACCTGATTTAACTATTATAGGTTCATCTAATTCAGCCTGCTCGAACTTAGATAAAATATGAAATATAAGCAAAGGAGCAAACTTCTCAAGGAATTTATACTCAGAAGTAGTAAAAGCCTCTGAATCCGCCGCCTCTTTACCTACATGATATTTGTCACCTTCGAACTCATAGGTATTATTATCTCCATAAGTAGTACCTACATCTGTGGCGAAACTAATGGCTGTCTGGAATTTGCTTAATTTGTTTTTATAAGCCACTTTACACGAGCTGTACCCTAAATCTATCGCTATTACATTATCTTTCATTTTTATATCCTTTTATTATTTTCTATATATAATAGAATTTCTTCTTGAGTTGGTATGCAAGGTTCAACATACCAACCAACCATATTTAATTTTTTATGTTTATTTAAGTTCACTTTTGAGCGAACACTTGACCCCATCTTAGATTTGTTGGTTGTTTTTATTAAGGATTGATTTAACGCTTTTAAATCAACTAAAGGTATTAATTCCACTGTTTTATTTTTGTGAAGATAAAACCATCTAGATTTACTTAGTTTTGTTAATCTACTTTTCTTTTTTGTTTTTTACCAATAGTGTCTTTCCACTCTTTAGAGTTTTTGGTTGCTGAATGTCTAGCATTTCTTATTTTTCCTTTTGTTTCTTTCCACTCAGTTGAATTAAAAAGTTCACTTGTGTTTCTGCCTCGTTCTTCTAATTTAGTTTGAAATATTAATGGAGGTATTAAGTCTTCTTTTTTAATTCTTTTATTTTTCACATCTTGTTGGTGCATACCGCAAAATGCAGATAACATTTTTGAGCTTTGAACTGCTTCAGTTATTAACCAGTGAGCATAATAATGGTCTGAATATAGTAAATGAGTACCATTCCAAGGATTTTCGCTTAAATTTGAAAAAATTTCAAATAAAGAATTTGGTAGTATGTGGTGGTATGAACTTTTACTAAAATTACCATTCATTACTCTTGTTTTTTGTTATTGTTTATACAATACTCAACATATTCTTCTAATTTTTGTTTTGATTTGATTTTTATATCAGAATTTATTAATTCTGATATAATCTTACTTTTTAGCATCTTCCATTTCTATCCTTTTTTATTTTATTAAATTAAGAAGTAGTTTATCTACTTCACTCTGTTGCACTTCTTCAGGTAGTTCTGATACAAGAAGCAACTTATCTACATTGTCTAGAGTATCTTGTATTCTATCTATAACATCTGAAGTTTTATATTTTCCTTCTTTTACTTCTCTTAGATAATCTCCTTCTTTTAGTGGAAACTGAATAAATTCAGTTTTGAGAAGTTCTTCAGTTTCAAGTGCAACTCTTAAAGCGTGTGATAAAGCTTTAAAATCCGTTTTGGACTCCGTTTGTGCTGTTGAAATAGTTCTATGACCAAATTGTTTATAGATTTTCATTACTCTTTCTATGAAATAAGGAATAGAAACATTTCCTTCAAACATCTTACCCAATACTGAAATGTAGAGCACATCATTGTAGGTTCCTGAACCTCTAGGTCCTGGTGCCATCTGAAATTTAATATATTTGTAGTCCCTTTCTTCTATTTCTTCTCGGAATCCTTCAAAAAGTGCTTCTAGTTTTGAATCCTTAGTTAGAAGTTCAGGAGCAAAAGAATCAAACAACTGAACAAAAGAATCCAATTCTTCATATCTTGCTCCTTTTATGCCGAACTTCTTAGTTTGTCCAAGTGCATAGCCGATGAATGACTTCATATTCTTGTTAAGGAAAACCCTATAATTATCTTTAATTAACTTAGTGAACTCCTTATCTTCAAAGATGACATTTTCTTCAGAGAACATAGAAAAAAGTAAATCTGTTGCTCCTGTCTCTGATTTGGATAACTGACTAAAGAAAGAATATATGCTACCTAAAGAAATATCAATATCAGTACTAGAATTCTTTTCTTCTGATGTATTAGAAACATAAGAACTAATATCTTGTTTTAGTAGTATTGATTCTTTAGATGGAATAAAAACCCCTTTATAATCTGTATCTGATTTTTCATTGTTAGTCCCATAAAGTTTGGAACCTGTTTTAGCAAGGAAAACTAACCTTGCTCCTGTTTTTTCAGTAAAAAAACTTATTGCTTTTTGCACTTCTAATTCCATAGTTGAATCCTTAGTATGTTTTAATTGCTCTATCTATTGCTTTTACGAGTTCTTCATCTTCAACATCTCTAAAAATAATACCCCAGATACCTCTGTATTGGCTGTAAATTATGTGGTCAATGATGTCTTGTGTGCTTTTTTCTTCTAAGAGATATCTCTCCAGGAACCGTTTTGCTTTTCTAGTTTCAGTTTTAACTGACTTGTTGATTAATTTTAACTTTGTCATTTGCATCCTTTTTATTTGTAATATTATAACACAGAAAGCTTAATCTGAGCTTTGGTTATGTATTGAGGTAATTATTCCTTCGTAGTTCTTAATGTTTGTTTCATTCTGATTATTGAGAATTTCATTAGCTTCAATAAGATTATCTATTTCATCTTTTGCTTTAGCTGTTGCTGAGTTCCATCCTAGAACAAAATAAAAAATATCATTTTGGTTGTTTGTTTCTAAAAGAACATTTTTATTCCTATCGAATAGCCTGAACTCTGAATTGTAGTCGATGAACATTTTGTTCTCAAATAAGAATTTTCTTAGTATTTCTTTTTTCATTTTTACTCCCTTTACTCCTTTGTGATTATAAAGTCTTGTTTAGGAACTTTTAATCTTTTAATTAAGTTCTCTACATTATAACTATATACTGAACTAATACATATATGAACAAGGTCTTTAAGATATACATTAGTATTTTCAGTATACACTTTATAGTACATCAGACCAGCAAAATTAAGTCTTCTTAGGAATGACTTGTAGTCGTGGTAATGGTCTATTTCACCTTGTAGGTTAGAAAATATATAGTCCTGCATAGTTAAAGCATCTTCTCCGAATAAGTTGCATAGTTCAATAGTCTTAGATATAATTTTGTCCACTGCTATCTTCTCTACTCTCTGTCTAATTGAATCTTTTAGTTCTTTCCCTCTATTTGAATCACAAAATTCGATGAACTTTTTTTCAGTTTTTATGATATCACTTGTTATATTAGCAAAAATCCCAGTATCTAACCTACTACATTTAGTTTCAATAGTGATATCATTACCCTTGTTTCCTGGGATAGTTAAAGTTTGGGAGTTGTGGAAAGTGTCGTAATCATCTCCCCAAAAAATACTAGTTTTAGTTCCTACTAGATTAAAATATGCACCATCTCTTATTTTTTGGATTGAATTATTGAAACCACCGAAGTCATCTACCACCTTAGCTAAGGTTCGAAGATTGTTTTCAATAATACTTTTTTGAACATCTGTATTCAGGTCTGATTTAGATTCTTTTAGTTCATTTTCTATTTTAATTCTTTTTTGCTCTAACTGCATAAGATTAATGAACTCATCTCTCGCTTTTTTAGTGTTCACTTTGGATTCTAGGTTTTTCTTAACCCCCTTAAAAAACCCAAACATTATTTTAGTAAATCACTGAAGGTATCAGTAATCTTATCCATTTTATCCAGTGTCTTAGTGAACCTATCAATATCTATTTTGTTCAGTTTTTGAACTTCAGAATTCATATCTTCAATGGTACTGTTTAAAGAACTTTTTATAATGCTGATTGTTTTATGTAGTTCTTCTCTATCAGATTTTAACTTATTATCCACCTCTTTCATTTGTTCATTAAGGATAGATTTTATTTCATTTTTGAACTCACGGATTTCTTCTTTATCTTTGTTTTGCTGTTCTAAAGAAGAAATGGTTAAATCATATCTTGCTTTTCCTGCTTTAATCTTATTGATTAAATCTTTAGATTTAGTGTATATTACTTCACCTGACATAAGAACAAAGCTGAAATCATCTTTGTTTTGTGTTGTTGTTTTAATATCTTTGTAGTAGAAAGTTTCATCTCCACCTTTAAATGAAGTTAATTCAATTACTTCTTTGTCTGTGTATCTTTTCATTATGCTGTTTCCTCCATATTTTTAAGGCTTAAACCAAGTGCTTTTGCTTCTGCTTTCTGTCTCATTTCTATTTGATTTGTTGTATCCACTTCTATTTGTTTTAGTGTGTTGTAGTTTTCTATTGTAGTTTCTATATGTTTTACTCTTGCTTGAGTTAATGTTTTGTTGAACTCCTCATTTCTCTTTTGTGACTCTTTGTAGAACTCAATATCTGTTCCGTCTGAAAGTGATTTAGTAACATCAACTATTAAACCCTGAATGTTATCTGTAGAAGTTCTAGTGATATCATTAGTTAGTTCTTCTAGTGTGTTAAGCATTAAAACCGCATCTTTAATTGAATTAATAGTTCCTACAATATTTAAAGAGTTGTTAAGAGTATTTTTTAGAGTTGGTAAAGTTTTTGATATTTTCAACATCAACCCTGAGAGGAGCTCAATCACAAAGCTCAACTGATTATATATCATTTCTTTTGATATTCTATCTTGTGATTGAGCGATAATACTCATATCCAATGCTCTCATTTTATCAGCAACTGATGGAGGATTAGCAATAATGCCTTCTAAGTCTTTAATATAAACAGATAACTTAGTTTCTTGGGAAATAAGGTTGTTTCTCATTCCTTCAGCCATAACAGTTAATTCAATTAGTCTTTTCTTCTTAACTTCAAAAGAATTAAATATTCCTTCAAGGACTTCTTTAACACCTGAATCTTTCATATCTTGAGTCTGAACTTCAATAACTTTATCTTGAGCCCAATCCCCTATAAGAGGTAAAGCAGATAATTGACTATATGCTTTTGCTCTAACGGATTTCTTTTCCCCGTTAGCGAATGAAGTTAAATATGCTTTTGCTTCAATAACAGAATCACCAATTTCATTCAGTTCATCCATTTGAATACCAGCACCTACTTCGTTATTTGCTGTTTCCATTTCTTTGATGAACTTAGAGAATTCAACTTCTAATTCCTCTACTGATCTAGTTCCTGCTTCGATAATTTCTACTTCTAATTGTTTCTTTTTCATAATATAAATCCTTAATTTAATGTTTTTGTTCTTTAACTTGATAAGTTAAATTTAGAAATTGTTCCATACTTTGATTAAAGTACTAAGACTAGTTCTTTTGATTTGCTCAACAGAATTAACTTTTAAAGATGTACTCACCACACCTAAAACATTGAAATTCACAGTAGCTTCTCTGTTTAACATTGTTAATCTTACTACAAGACCACTCTCTGTTTCTAGTACTGAAGTGTTATCTGCAGGTACTTCTTTTAATAGTTGCTTAAATGCTTTTTGGTTTTTAATACTTTTTATTATATTCATAATATAAATCCTTTTGTTAATGTAATTATATGTTCTTTAACTTAATTAAAAGTTAAACCATCTATATAAAAGAACCGTCTACAAACTGAACTATTACATCTGAACTTGAATCTCTTGCTTCTTCTAAGCTACTGAAGTCCGAACTAAAAATAAAGTTCATTTGTTTAACTAAGAATCTAGCATCATCTTCTTCAGTAGCAATATGTTCTTGAAGTTCAGTATAAGCAACTTCATTAGGTGTTCTTTCTTTACTTTCTATAACTTCCTCATTTAAGTATTTTTCTGTAATCCATAGTTCTTCCATAACCCAATTAAACCCTACTAAAGAACCATTTAGTTCAAATTGAACTAAACCTGAGTTAGAACCTGTGTTGTTTTCTAATGAGTCTATGTTTTTATCTTGTAGTTCTCTTTCTATTGAGTGATTAAATGCCATAATGTATATCCTTAGTTAATTTGTTGTTATAATTATATGTACTTAATCTTAAATCTGCTTTAACTCTTCTTTTGTTAGCCATATTTGTTTTCCGTGCTGTATAGGAATATCGTAGTAACATAAACCCCATTTTTTACCTATGTTGGCTTCTCCTCTTTCTTTCAATTCAATTGCACCTGAGAATCTATTAAGAACTAGTTCATAAATGGTATTTGATTTAAGTAAATCAGCACCCTCTTTCATTAGTGTACACATCATAAGATCCGGAGTAACATTAACATCTTCTAAACCTTCTAAGGTTCCGCATCCAGGTCTAGTAACCATTCTAGCAATAGCAATTTCCATTTTTAATTCCTTTTTTAAATTAAGTATTCAGGGTATTTTTCGTTAAGTTCTTTTAACTGTTGTTTTAACTCTTTTATTTGCTGTGGGTTTATTTCATCAGCAAACAACCATTCATTATATTTTTCTAATTTATGAAGTCTTCTACTTAGAGCTTCATATTTCACTTTTACCACATTTTCAGTTACAGAATCTGTCATAATAAGTACTCAGGATACTTTTCATTGAGTTCTTTAATTTGTTTTTCAATGTTTTGCTTTTCTTTGGTTTTTTCTCTGGTTAATATTTCATAACAATTCAGTTGAAGTAAAGTCATCTTTAATGTATTGTACTTCACTCTTACTATATTTTCAGTTACAGACATTTAAAAATCCTATACATTTCTCGGTAATCGTCATTATCCAAAGGAAAACCAGACTCTGGTATTTGTTTTTTGATTGAATTAAAAAGCTCTATATCTGAACTCTGTATTTTAAGCATTTCCTCTTTTTCTTTGATATTTTTTAATTGAACTTTTTTTACTGCTGTTAAAGTTATTTTTGACTCATTAATAAGAAAGTAAAGAATCTTGAATTTATCTTCAAGAGCAACTGCTTCGTGTTCTAATTGCCAACTTACCCACTCTAAATTTAATTCAGGTTCATTGGAGTCCAAATTTTCAATTAGTTCATTTTCCATTTTAAGAAGACCTTCAGATGAAGTGTCTGCATACATTATTATTCTGTGCATTACTGAACCTTTTCATATTTTGATTTTAGTTCTAAGTACATCTGGTACTCTTTTTCAGTTTGTCTTTGATGTTTTACTTCTATTTTTAGTCTAGCAACAACTTCAGAGTCAGTTTCAGGGACTTCATTTTTAGTAATAAACTCAATATCTTGACCTCCATCGTAACCATAAGATTTAACCCTAATTAAAACATCTTTAGTTGGTTTAATTGGTATTTGTTTTGTAATTACATTTAAAAACTCTTCTTTGGTGTATTCACCTGATTCTATAGATAAACTCCCTATAATCTTTTCTAGAATTTTTGTTTTGCGTTCAGCATCCAAATCATATATTGAAGTTATATATTTTTTGGTGATGTTCATTGTTTAAATCCTTTTTTAAAAGTTAATGTAATTATATGTTCTTCTTCTTAAATTCCAATTAAACCATAATTTCCCTTCGTAGTTTCTAGGATAGCTCGAACCTCTATGTTTCACTCTTTGTATCTTAAAAAATTTCTGTTTAAATAGCTTTAATTTGTACTTTTTGTACTTTTTTATCTCATTCTAGTTGGATTTTAATATATCCCACATCTGTATCATACACTTCTAAGATTCTTTCCAATTTTGCTTCGATGTTACAGACTATTAAGGAAGTAGTTAATGTGTTCCCTAGCTTAGTATCTACTTCAACCTTAACTTCAACCTCTTTTAGTTCAAAAGCTTCCTTTACATTGAAGTTAGTACTTAGTAAGTCAAAAAAGTTAGTTCCTTCTATTTGTTCATAAGTTATATTTTCTTCCATAATTAAGTTTGTTATTTTGTTTTTCATTTTATCTATTTGAACTTTAGTTGTATCGAACATAGACTCTATTAATGAATCTTTAATCAACGATTTTATTTTAGTGAACTTAATGTATGAATTAAGTCTTACTTTTCCAGAGAATGTTACATTAAACATAGTTTGTACTTCGTGTACTTTTTGTATTGTATCTTCTTTAATTAGTTCATAAGGAATAATTACTCCATCGTGTACATCAACTACATCATCTCTAGTTAAATTCATTTTTTGAAGTAAAGTATTCATCACTTTAGTTTCTGCTAACATAAAGTCTTTAGATAGCTTACTGTATGCTTCCTTCTTTGTTAAATCGAACTCTTGCATTAATATATCTTTAATTTGTTCTACTTCAAATCTAAGGTTCCTTAACCAAGCACTATTTCCTTCCTTTTGGTTTCTGTTAGCACCAAATAGAATTTTTAGTATGTAAGTTTTAGCTTCAGCTTGAGTTATCTTTAGGTTTTTAGCTATTTCTCTTCTAAAAGATACTTTGTTTTCGTTGTTTTTAGTATAGTAATCCATTACTTTTAAGTTATGAATTTCTTTGTGTTTTAAGTATTCATTAATCATATATTTAAAAGCCATATTGTCTATGTCTAACTCTATTCCTTCTTGAAATAGCATAGTTCTAACTGGTTTACTTAGTCTATTAAACGGATTAAATATTCGTCCTGATTCTATAGAAGTACTAGCTTCAAACGTACTAGTCCAATTATTTTGTAGTGGATTAAATGTTAAAGTATCGTTTAGGTTCTTTAGTTCAAGTAGTCGTTTTCTATATCTTTTAGAGTGGTAGTCTGCACCGAATATAAAAGTTGGATTTTCTAGTTTCTCTTCGTAGAACTCTATTCCTTCTAGTATGCTTTGTTGTACTTTATTGCTTATTCTTTTATAGTGAATATCTTTAGTTGTTTTTTGTTCATTTTCTTCTTTTATTCCTTTGTTTAGAACTCTAGAACTGATGTATTTTAGTTCACGTCCTGCTTTTTTGTTTAGTTGTACTTTATCCATATAATCCATAAAGATAGTGTTGTATTCATCTAAAGAGATTTTTTTATGTAGTACATTATGAATTAGTTCATTAAAAACTTTTTTATCTATGTACGGTGCTTCGGTTTTATCTAGCTTTCTAGACCAAGAACTAGCTTCCCCTGAATATGAAGAACCTTTGAACTCCTCTTTCCATAGTGAATTAAAGATTTTATTTGCTTCTGCTAGATGTTTGAAGTACAATTCTCTGAAGTTCCAGCTTAGGACTGTATTTTTATCCTCTGAGTGAAGACTATGTCTAGTATAGAATAAATTGCTGTTTTGCATTAGTGAACATATAGTTTGTTCATTGTATACTCTTGCTCTTTTTATCTTTACCTCTTGAAGCATTCTATGTAGAACATCTGTTTGTGGTAAAATACAAACTTCTGTTTTTTTCTTTTTGTGTATGTTCTTGAAGTAAAGCTCTGGTGTAGTATCTATGAACTTTTTTATTGCTGAAGTATTAACTTCGTCAAAACTAATATCTAAAGCTTTATATTTAGGTTCTTGCTTTGTCTTTACTGATTTTTGT
>Ga0256826_1000702_pt1 | contig 20493 bp, 22 predicted proteins | sample CV79metaG_FD_185975 | JGI IMG/M metagenome (GOLD analysis project Ga0256826, IMG submission 185975) | Hydrothermal vent microbial communities from East Pacific Rise, Pacific Ocean - CV79 | ecosystem: Environmental > Aquatic > Marine > Hydrothermal vents | place: Pacific Ocean: East Pacific Rise...
CTCTCAACGCACGAGTGTGCGCCTTCGGGTAAACGTTTGACACAACCTGTACTAAAACTACACGTTTAAATAAATTTGATAAACTTCTTTACTTTAAAGTTTATCTCTCAACGCACGAGTGTGCGCCTTCGGGTAAACTTTGACACAACTTGCACTAAAAATATACGTTTAAATATTTTTCTATTTTCTTGGTCTTTTCTATATATGTTATAATAGTATGATAATTAATCATACTTAGGAGCATAATATGTTGCGTAAAACTGTTAGTATTGATGAGTCACTTCTATTTGAACTTCAAAATAATGGAGTGATGGAACAATTTAAGAATTTTTCGGAGTTGGTTAGTCAATCCCTTAGAGAAACTATGCTTCGTATCAAACGTGAAAATTATCGTAAAAGTATTGCTCAAGCGGCAAATGATCCAATGGTCAAAGCTGATATTGAAGATATTACAAACGATTTTAAATATAGTGAAAATTTAGATGTATTTTAAAATTTACTGGGCAGATTTAAATCCAACTGTGGGCAGAGAACAGTCTGGTCATCGTCTCGTACTGGTTATTTCTAATAATATTGAAAATCAAATGGATATTGTTAGTGTTATCCCTATAACATCTCGTAAGAAGGGTAGAGTGATTTATCCTAATGAGCTAAAAATTCTCCTCTTAGAAAAAGAAGCAATTTTATTAATGCATCAGATAAGGACTATTTCTAAAAAGCGTTTAGGCAAAAACATTGCAAGTATTAATGACCAACAGACGCAAAAAAAAGTGTTAGATATCTTGTGTATGCGTTTTGATACCTTTTAAATTAAACTTTTATAATGTGCTTTCAAGTTTTCTAGTACTAGATTGATATGAAGTTGTAGATCGTAGTATTCACTCATATATGATGGGGGTACATCGGTGTGTTGTTTGACGGCTTCGAGTACTTCTTCTAGGATATCAATCTCTTTTTGAGTCTCTTCTTTATCCATATCTTTCAGACGTTTGTTTATGTCATGGAGCTTTTCATAACGGCTGTATATCTTATGACGAATTTTCCAACGATATAGCGGCATCAGTCCTTTGGCTAAAGGGATAAACAAGATGATAAGAGGAATTATCAAGACCATAAGACGTTTGATTTGTGAAGCAATCCAAAATGGGAAAATTCGGTCTAACCAACCATCACCACTTTCGAGATAAATTTCGGCTTCAGGGCTCATTGTATACTCTGTAAATTTTTTAGTAGGAAAGGCTCCCTCTTCTTCAAAAACATCACCTTTTGAATGGACCTTTTTTGCAGCTTGTAAAACAAGACGAATTAGGTCCGGGTGAAGTCCTTCTTGGGCAACAAGGGTAGCCACGGTAGCAATCATATGGATGTTATCGCTGGGAATATTATCTTGAACATTGACCATCCCCTCTGCAATTTCGACTTGTGAGATATAGGCAAACCGTTTTTCATAAGCATAAGCGCGTTTGAAACTCATTAAGCTGATGCTATCATCATAAAAAAGTTCTTTTATAAGAGGGGTATAAGCTCCTGAAACATTAAAGACTGCATCGATTTCACCTTTTAAAATACCATTTTTTGCCTCTTCGTTGCTAAGATATAAAAAAGTAGTATTATCACTTGTTACACCATTCATATTTAATATTTTTTTAGCAAGTACATAGGTTCCACTATCTTTTTTTCCAATGGCAAGACGATTTCCAACAAGTTGTGAAACGTACATTACAGGACCTAAACGGTTTTGATAAAAAATCCATAAAGGTTCATAGTAGAGACTAGCAAGAGAGACAAGGGGTAGGTTCTCAAAGTTGGTATTAGTTCCACCTTGAATGAAAGCAATATCTGCTTGTCCATTTTTTAATATATTTAAGGCGGCAATAGAACCATTTGATGGGATTATGGTGAGTTTGATACCATCTTTTTCTAATAGTTTCTGATACGCTAGGGCAGTTTTGTAGTAAACCCCATCTTTTTCACCCGTAACAATAGAGATACTTTTTGGTGCAATAGGATCAAGATATTGGTATCCTATCCCAAAAAGAAGGGCAATAAAAGCAATGATGAAGAGTGTCTCTTTACAAAAAGAACATCGCATAGGCTTCCTTAGAAATTAATTTAACTATTTTAGCGTAACACGACGCAAAAACGCTATACTTCACTTATGATTATTCGTAAACAATTTAAATTTGAAAATGCCCATATTGTAAGAGGTTGCAGCACCGAACGTTGTCGTGCATCACTTCATGGTCACTCTTATAAAATCGAAGTGAAGTTTGAGTCTAACTATCTTGATAAAGGTCAGATGGTGTATGACTTTGGTTTGATGAAACAACAGATGAAAGAGCTTATTGATGGATTTGATCATTCAATTACTCTTTGGTCAGGGGATGATGCTACTTATGTAGAAGATATGAAAAAACACTCTGAACGTTGGGTTCAACTTCCTGTTTCACCTTCAGCTGAACAGTTTTCACGTGTTATTTTTATTTTAGTAGATACTCTGCTAGCCCTTACAAATACCATGAATGGTGAAAAAGAGGTGCAATTACACTCTATTGTTGTGCATGAAACAGCTACGGGTTATGCAGAAGGGTTTCGAGAAGATGCTTACTCGGAGTTAATGGGAACGATTGACTTAGATGCTATTGTGTTTTCTGATGCAGTGAAAGCCGACTGGCATGATAGTGAGCTTTGGGAAAAAGTTAAAAAAGGTGAACGTTTTACTAATAAAACAACGGTTTAGTAGGACCGCTATTGACTAGCGAGTCACAAGATCTTGAGAGGTTGATTTGTGAAAGGTAAAACGTGTTGGGATAATTTTAACTAGGTCGTCTGTATTGAGTTGAGTTACTTCAGAATGCATCAGTGCAAAAGAGTTTGACCCCGCTAGTGGTGAAATCATACCCGGTGCATACTTGTCACATACTCTAAAGTTTTCACCATTAAAATAACCCGGTACCAGAGTGAAACGACCCGGTTTACTCTGATAGTTGTTTGCCATTTTGGTATGAATGCTACCAAGATACTTTTCACTATCACCACTTAAAGCATTAATGATACTCTGTCCAAAAAGTTCAAATATCATCGCAGCAGCAAGTGGGTTCCCCGGTAGGTTGAGTACAAAAGTGCTATTGATTTGACCAAACACCGTAGGCTTACCGGGCTTAATCTCGATTTTGTCAAAGATATTATCATAATCAAAAGCAGCAAAAGCCTCTTTGGTATAATCAGCATCACCAACACTCACCCCACCCGAAGTAATAATCAAGTCAGAATCAAGTGCCGATTCAATATGTTCATGAATACTTTCTAGCGTGTCCTCAGCCGTACCAATAAACTGCACAATACATCCAAGTTCTTTACAACGTGACAAAATGGTTGGGGTGTTGGTGTTATAAAGTTGATACTCTTTGACTTGCTCAAAATGCATTTTAAGTTCATGTCCTGAAGCAAAAAGCGCAACACGAGGTTGTTTATGAACACGGATATGTGAGATGCCCTGTGAGGCGAGTAGGGTAATGTGATGGGCAGAAAGACGTTGTCCTTTAGTAAGAAGTAAATCTCCTTCACGGATATCCTCTCCTTTGAGACGAATGTGTTGACCCTCAGTAAGTTGTGTAGGAAGAACCGTTTTATCCCCATCATGTGAGGTGTTTTCAACAGGAACAATAGACTCGCAGCCTTCAGGTACGCGAGCACCTGTCATAATTTTACAAGCAAGACCATCACTAAGAACGGCAGGTGAATTGTCTCCCGCAAAGATAGTGTCGATAATCTCAGGAACCTTTCCCGCATCATCCATACGTACCGCAAACCCATCCATAGCAGAGTTGTCAAAAGGGGGTAGGTTATGTGTTGCTACAACATCTTCGGCAAGAACCATTCCTAAACTCATCTCCAATGGAAGTAGTTTAAGAGATTTTGTTTTAACATTTTCATAAATTAACTCAAGTGCTTTGGTGATTGTTACGGCCATAATTGTTCTTTCATATTTGATGCTTTATTATAGGTAGTTTGGGGTAAAATCTGCCTTTTAAATGAAACTTTTTGAGGATTAGTAATGGAAATGATGTATGCAATGGGAATCGAGATACATTTTTACGCAACAGCGCTACTTTTAGTGATAATACTTTTTAATTTAATGCGAATTTTACGTGCTACTGATATTCATGTCTATGCTAAAAAATCCGTCTATATAAACAACTTAGCAGCACTCTTTTTAACAGCAGTTATCTTTACGGGTATGATTATGATGGCAGCAAAACATCTTGACTTTACAATTGAAAATATTGTGATGATTGTTTTTTCTGTGGTGTTTATCTATTTAGAAGTGAAACGTTTGAAACAGTTGAAGTATTTGGATATCAAACAAGAAAATCCCTTAGAAAACTATCGAAGTGTTGCTAAAACGTATATCTATATAGAACTTGTGGGAACATTGCTTATTGCTATTTGGATGTTAGTGCTATGATCTACGCGTTTCATGATGAAGCAGGTAAGGATCACTTAGTACTTAAAGGTGAAAGTTACAAATATCTAATAAAGGTACGTCGTCATAATGTAGGGGATACGCTTCATTTTAGGCAACGAGACACTTTAGAAATGCTACACACTTACAACATTATTGAGCTTGATGGGCGAAGTGCTACTTGTGAACGTACCTTAAGTCAAGAGAACACTTCAAAAGCTTCAAAATCCTTACATCTTGCATGGTGTGTTATTGATGCAAAATCAGTTGAAAAAGTACTTCCGATGTTAAATGAGATAGGAGTGGCTAAGATTACCTTTATCTACTGTGATCGTTCTCAGAAAAACTTTAAACCTGATTATAAACGTTTTGAGCGTATTTTAGAGAGTTCGATGCAACAGTGTGGACGCTCTGAGAGGATGCAATTTGATGAGGTTAAAAGCTTGTCTGTATTTATTGAACTGAATCCTCAAACAGTTGTTTTTGACTTTTGTGATGCGGTTTATAGTGACACTATGGATGTGGATACGGTGTTAATTGGCACAGAGGGTGGTTTTAGTGAAAGTGAGCGAGAGTTACTCGCTTCTCAAAAAATGTTTCGTCTTGATACGCCGCTAATATTACGATCTGAGACTGCTGCTTTGGCAGTGGCTTCTAAGGTTTTATTTTAATATATTAGCTTATTTTTGTAGTTGTTAATTTGTTTTTGATGTAAAATCTTTTATTTTATCTCTATTTAGAGTGTTTCAAGAGTTGTTTAAGCTCACCTCGCACAAATTCCATTCCCCATTCCCCATTCCCCATTCCCCATTCCCCATTCCCCATTCCCCATTCCCCATTCCCCATTCCCCATTCCCCAAATCCTCATCGAGGATTTACTTCTCTTGTTTCTTAAATAAATTTAAGCTATAATTCGAGTTCACAAAAATCCGCACCCGTACGGATTTTAAAAAAATATACTGTGATTACGTATTTAGCGTGGCACAACAAGGCAAAACAATGAAAAAAGAGATTCACCCAACATCAGTAGACTGTACTGTAACATGTGCATGTGGTAACGAGTTTGTTACTAAAGGCGAAAACGACGCAATGCGTATTGATATCTGTAACGAATGTCACCCATTCTTTACTGGTTCTGAGCGTAATGTTGATACTGCTGGACGTATTGAGAAATTCAAAAAACGTTACAACATGGGCTAAGCACAGAGTTTTTACTTTATGCTTACTCTCGTTCCAACACCGATTGGAAACATCGGCGATATGTCGCTTAGAGCTATGGATGCTCTTCGTGATGCCGAAATACTACTCTGCGAAGATACTCGCGTCACCAAAAAACTTCTCCATATTTTAAAAGAACGTTATCAATTAGAAACATCTGATCAACAATTTATATCTTTACACTCACACAACGAAAAATATTTTCTTGAAAATTTAGAACCATCATTTTTTGAACAAAATGTTATTTATGTAAGTGATGCTGGTATGCCTGGTATTAGTGACCCGGGTCAATTACTAGTACGTTATTGTCAAGATAATGCTATTGAGTATGATGTCCTACCTGGAGCAAATGCTGTTTTGACGGCTTTTGTAGCAAGTGGTTTTGTTAACACTCAGATGCTCTTTTTTGGTTTTTTGGCCCATAAGGGTAGTGAGCGTGCTAATGGACTTCAAGGTGCTTTGCACAATGGGTTTACAACAGTTTTATATGAGGCACCACACCGGTTGGAAAAACTTCTAAAAGAACTTGATGCTAATGAGCCTCAACGCCGTATTTTTTTAGCAAAAGAGTTGACTAAGAAGTATCAAACCTACCTTTTTGGAACGGCTAGTGAACTTTTAAAGCAGCTAGGAAAAAATATTAAAGGTGAGTGGGTTGTTGTTATAGAAGCAGGTCAAGCACGTAACAGTAGTGTTAGTGAGAAAGATGTACTTGACTTGGATATTCCTAAAAAAACAGCTTCAAAACTTATAGCAAAGATAACAGGTGAAACACCTAAAGCATGTTATACACGATTAATTGAAGCTTCCTCTTAACTTTTAAATAAAACCAGTCAAAAAATTATTATAAAGTTTTTATGATTAACAATTATTAACATGCATTAATCACATTGATTTGATTTATAAGTTAAAACAATACCTTAAGTAACATCAGTACCTTATATTTATTACATTTATGTAAATATCTTTGCATATATGACGATTTGTCATATACTAAACTTTAATTTATTCACTACTTCTATAGGTAAATAAGCTTATATAAGGGGTGGAAAGGGTAGAATCCTTGCCATGTTAATATATGGAAAACAACCTATTTATTACTATCTGGAGCGTCATCCTCAGAAGATTAAGACACTGTATCTTGCAAAAGATGTAGATAAAAAAGAGTATTCTCGTCTTATGAAAATGGGCTTTGAAGTGAAGCGTATTCCTCAGGATGCTGCGCAAAAGATGAGTAAAAATAGTAATCATCAAGGATTTTTGGCTGATATTGACGAGATTTCTACTGTAGAACTCTATGAATTGGACAAAGCAGATTTTATTTTAATTTTAAACGGTATTACCGATGTTGGTAATATTGGTGGGATAGTACGTAGTGCTTACGCTTTTGGCGTAGATGCTATTGTTGTCTGTGGATTAAAACAACTTGCTTTGGAACCTATTATTCGTAGCTCTACGGGAGTACTTGTCGACATACCGTTAGTTTTATATCATAATATTTATGATCTAATGCACGAAGTAAAACAGGCTGGCATTACAATTTATGGAGCAGACATGAGTGGTGAAGACATTCGTGATGTGACAATAAGTGGACGCCGGGCACTGCTTTTAGGAAGTGAATCTGATGGTATTCCCTCTAGGGCTCTAGCAAAACTAGACAAAACCGTGAAAATCGAAATGATGCACGACTTTGACTCGTTAAATGTTAGTGTCGCGGGGGCGATATTAATGGACAGGATGCGATAAAATGAATGACGGGTTTGAACACTTACAGCGCTTAGGTGCACAAAAGATTTATGAAACAACACATATTGCACGACATAATGTGGAGTTTATCTTAGTAAAAGCATTTGACAAGGTTAACAAGGTCCAATTTTTTGGATTTCTCTCTATTTTAGAGAGAGAGTATAGTATTGATTTAAGTGATCTTAAAGCACAATATCAAGCCTTTGATAGTGAACACAAACCTGCTACTTCAGACATACCTGAACTACTGCCTACACACGACATGGATATAAAAAAGCGACCGTGGCGCCTTATTATCGGGGTGCTGTTTATACTCTTTTTTATTATCATGTTTTACAAAAACTACACAGACCGACCTGATTTAGCACCTAAAGAGATTAACAATACTGCTATCAACAAAGCAAAAGACAATCTAAAAATTGTTCCCGTACAAGAGATAGAAGTGATGCCCATTCATGTTGAAGAAGAGGTGCTTAATGAGCCATCAATTGTTGCAGAACCTATCATCAAATCCCATTTTAAAATTGTTCCAAAAGGGAAACTCTGGTTTGGAGTTATTGATCTAGAAACAATGAAAAAAGAACAACATATCATCACTCGAGGTTATACCTTGAATCCTGAGAAAAATTGGTTACTTGTCTTTGGTCATGGGAACTTGAAGCTTGAAAATGGTGATGAAGTACTTGATTTTAAAAACCAAAATAAACTCTGGTTTGTGTATGAAAATGGTGTTGTAACTCAAATTAATAGACGCGAGTTCAAAGCACGTAACCGAGGGAAAAATTGGTAAAAAAACTTTTACTAACCTTGTTGTGTCTTGTGGCACTGCAAGCGGATGATATACTCAATACAAAGATAGAGTCACTTATCACAAGTGAAGTCTATGAAAAAAACAAAAACTTTATCAACATTATTTTTACACCGACATCACAATACTACGATCAAAGTCATCTTGATGTTGTGAAAATTGTTGAAACGTTAAAAGAAAATGGTTTATTAAAACTTTTTTATGATAAACCTAAGCAAATTACACTCAGTTTTTCAAGTAGTGGTACCCCACTCTATTTTGTAAAAATTATGGGTGATACACTTCGTGCTATGGGATACTATCGTTATATTACTAAAGAATCTACACTTGATAAAACGGGGTTCACATGGAGTATCTCGCTTAAAAGTGAATATGCTACGGATCCTCTTTTACTTAAAAAACAGCTTAACAAGCGTGGCTGTGATATTGTTGATTTAGAACGTATAGATGCATATAATTGGCATTATCAAATTGATATGAACAATGCCCATCTCAACTTGAAAAGCCTAACTAATGGTAAAAGTGTGCATTTTAAACGGTCACTTTATGCACATTGGCTTGACGTTTCTAAAACGAAACAGATAGTAGTGACCTCACTTCGCGGGAATAACTGGTTTCCATATATCGCTTACTATGATAAGTCGATGCGCCTTTTGAAGGTTTATAAGCGGGATCAAAAAACGTGGGAAATCACTTTGAATATCCCTCGCGATACGATGTATGTTAAGGTTAGTGATATGTATACGCTTAAGAATATTAAGGATGGATTGAAGATTACCGCTAAGGGTAAGCGCTAATTTATGATTAGTTAGTCTCTTTATCGTCGGTAATTTTTTTTAGAGGTTGAGCGTTGCAGATGTTCTGGGGGAAAACAAGTGGTGACGTATTGTTTTTTAATGTAAAACCTTCGATTTTATCCCTATTTGGAGTGTTTCTAAGAGTTATTTAAGCTCAACTCGCAAAAAATCCCATTTCCCATTTCCCATTTCCCATTTCCCATTTCCCATTTCCCATTTCCCATTTCCCATTTCCCATTTCCCATTTCCCATTTCCCATTTCCCATTTCCCATTTCCCATTTCCCATTTCCCATTTCCAAACTACTATTATCTTCTTTGTGCTAAAATACGCGCAATTATTACAGAGGCATTTCTGATGCCAAAAATTAGGTAGAAAATATGTTTGATGAGATTCAATTTGGTCGTATAGACCGCTTACCAAAGTACGTGTTTGCCGAGGTAAATGACATTAAAATGGCGGAGCGTCGCGCGGGTGCTGATGTTATAGACTTTTCGATGGGAAACCCTGATGGCGATACCCCAGAACACATTCGTGAAAAACTTGTTGAATCTGCCCAAAAAACGAAGACTCATGGTTACTCCACTTCTAAGGGTATTCCAAAACTTCTTTTAGCAATTTCAGACTGGTATAAACGCCGTTATGGTTGTGATCTTGACCCGATGACAGAGTGTGTCGCTACTATGGGATCAAAAGAGGGCTATGCCCACCTTTGTTACGCGATTACTAATCCTGGTGATGTAGCGGTTGTTCCTGATCCTACCTATCCGATTCACTCGTATGCTTTTATCCTTGCAGGTGGAAATGTTGTGAAGTTTGGTCTCTCTTTTGACGAAGATTATAAAATTGATGAAGATAAGTTTTTTGAAGACCTTACGCGTGTTTTTAAAGAGAGCTCTCCACGCCCTAAGTATGTACTTGTAAACTTCCCTCATAATCCTACAACAGCGACTGTGACTCAAGAATTTTATGTACGTTTAGTAGCTATGGCAAAGAAAGAACGTTTTTATATTATCTCTGACATTGCTTATGGTGATATCACTTTTGATGGTTATGTTACGCCTTCTATTATGTCAGTTGAAGGCGCAAAAGATGTGGCTGTTGAGTCGTTTACGCTCTCTAAGTCTTATAATATGGCGGGTTGGCGTGTAGGATTTTTTGTAGGAAATAAAAAACTTATTGGCGCGCTTCAAAAAATCAAGTCATGGTTAGATTATGGAATGTTTACACCTATTCAAGTGGCTGCAACTGTGGCTCTTAATGGTGACCAGCAGTGTGTTCAAGATATTACTGACAAGTACGACCACCGTCAAAATATCTTAATTGAAGCTTTTGATAGAGCAGGATGGCATATTCGCCGTAACCAAGCATCAATGTTTGTGTGGGCTAAAATTCCTGATAGTGCTGCACATTTAGGGTCATTAGAGTTTTCTAAACGTCTTTTAATTGAGGCACAAGTAGCCGTTGCACCGGGTATTGGTTTTGGTGAGTATGGTGAAGGCTATGTCCGTATTGCATTAATTGAAAACGATAACCGTATCCGTCAAGCTGCACGTAATATTAAAGAGTTTCTAAAACAATTTGAAGAAGAGAAGGTTACTGATGCTTAAAGTCGGAGTTATAGGAGTTGGAACGGTAGGAACCTCTGTTGTCAATATCTTAAAAGATAATGCAGATATTATCTCAGCACGTGCAGGTCGTGAAATTATTGTCAAATCGGGTGTTGTTCATAACTTAAACAAAGAGCGTGGTGTTGATATCAAACTCTCAACAGATCCTTTAGATATTGTTAACGATCCTGAAATTGATGTTGTTGTTGAACTTATGGGTGGGGTTGAAGAACCTTTCAAAATTGTCAAAGCAGCTCTTGAAAATGGTAAAGCTGTTGTGACTGCCAATAAAGCACTTTTAGCATATCACCGTTATGAACTTCAAGATATTGCCAAAGATTTAGCTTTTGAATATGAAGCGAGTGTGGCGGGTGGGATTCCAATTATTAACGCGCTTCGTGATGGTCTTTCTGCTAACCATATTGAGTCGATTATGGGTATTATGAACGGTACGTGTAACTATATGATGACTAAAATGATGGCGGAGGGTGTCAACTATGATGACATTTTGCAAGAGTCGCAAGACTTGGGTTATGCAGAGTCTGATCCTACTTTTGATGTAGGTGGTTTTGATGCAGCACATAAACTTCTTATCTTAGCTTCTATCGCTTATGGTCTTGATGCTAAACCTGAAGATATCTTAATTGAAGGTATTGACAAAGTTACTCTTGATGACATTAACTTTGCAAAAGAGTTTGGTTATGTGATTAAACTTCTTGGTATTGCGGTACGTGATGGTAATGAAGTGGAACTTCGTGTTCATGCAGCATTAATCAAAGAAGATGAGATGATTGCAAAAATTGATGGTGTGATGAACGCGATCTCTGTGGTGGGTGATAAAGTGGGTGAAACACTCTATTATGGACCAGGTGCTGGTGGTGATGCTACAGCTTCAGCTGTTGTTGCCAATATCATTGATATTGCCAGATCAGGTAAGTCAACACCAATGTTAGGATTTAACCGTGATTTAGAAACAGGTTTAACACTCAAGTCAAAAGATAAAATTGTTTCAAAATACTATCTTCGTATGAATGTAGCAGACCAAGCGGGTGTTTTAGCTAAAGTAACAGCACTTTTTGGTGAGCATAATATCTCTATTCAGACTATGTTACAGCGTCCAACAGATGCTAACAGTGCTAACCTTTTAATTTCAACACATGATGCAGTTGAAAAAGATATTCAAACACTAATTACGTCACTCGAATCACTTGACTTTGTGAACACTTCAGTTGTAATGATTCGCATCGTTTAAAGTAGCGTTAATTTCTTGGGGGTAGGCTAGATAGTCACCTCCCAAACCTACACTATTCTTCCTCTAAAAAACATTTTTTATATTAATGTGATAAAAATACATTTAAAATAGGATAAGATTATGTTATGTCTACAAAAGCCCAACTTGAAAATGAACTCGTCCTACTTAAAAAAGAGCTCTCAACCTTAAAAGAAGTACAACAGTTACAATTAGAACATCCTACCCAAGATGTATCTTCTTTGAGTGAGATCATGCCAGGACAGTTTTTTGTTAAAGATAAACATCTACGGTATGTGGAAGCTAACAATGTTTTTTTAGAGGCTCTAGGTAAAACACGTGAAACACTTATTGGTCATACCATTAGTGAAGTTTTTGCAGATGTTCCTGCTTTAGCACAAGTCTATCATCAAGCAGATCTTGATCTTATCAGTGCGGGTACGCCCCAAAGTTATGAAAGTGTTCTTGCTTTAAAAGATGGTTCAGAACTTCCAATTTTAATTAAAAAATCTATTATTTATGATGTTAAAGGTGCGTTTAACGGTATTGTTGGTCTTGTTATTGATCTCTCCTCAGTGAAAGCCCAAGAGAAAGAACTTCATGAGTCTCAAGAGCAGTATAAACGACTTTTTACAAAGTCTAATGAACCTAACCTCCTTTTAAATGCTGAAGGCAGATGGATAGACTGTAATGAGGCTGCTTTAAAAATTCTTGGTATTAAACGTAAACGTGACCTACTACGCCTTACTCCAAGTCAACTCTCTCCTAAGTATCAAGAAGATGGAGAACTCTCTGTTATTAAAGAAAAAACGATGATTGCTCAGTGTGTTGAAGAAGGTTACAATACATTTGAATGGCAACACAAACATGTTGATGGAACGAACTTCTGGGTAGAAGTTGTTTTAACATGGATGCCTCATGGGGATGAGTATTTTATACATGTAAGTTGGCGAAATATTGATGCTAAAAAAGAGGTAGAAGCCCTTGTTAAAAAGCAATCACATCTTATTGAACTTTTCAATAGTGGTGATATGATACTTTTTGAGTGGAACAATGATGATAGATGGAGTGTTACTAATGTATCTGAGAGTGTTCAAAAAGTTTTCGGACATAAAAGTAGGGACTTTATAAAGGGTGATGTCTCTTACGCCTCTTGTATCCATGAAGAGGATATTGGGCATGTTATTCACGAAGTAAGTGAAGCTTTAGAAGAACAGCTAAGTAGTTTTACGCATGATCCTTATCGTATCTATACCAAAGAGGGTGATGTTCGTTGGATTCATGATGTTACAACCATCTCTCGCAATGAGTATGGTGATGTTGTTGGCTTTTTAGGGTATATTTTTGATATTACACAAATGAAAGATGCAGAACAGGAGTTAGCCTCTGTAAAAGAGCGTTTGGAGTATGCCGTTGATGGGAGTGGGGCAGGGCTTTGGGATTGGAATTTACGTACTAATGAGCTCTACTTATCACCACAATGGAAAGCAACCTTAGGTTACAAGGATGATGAACTACGCAATGAGTTTGAAACCTTTGAAGCCCATACTGATCCAGAAGATTTTAAGAAGGTAATGATCCAAGTTCAGGAGCATTTTGATCATAAAAGAGCTCAAATAGAACTCATGATTAAGATGCGACATAAAGATGGTTCGATGTTATGGGTTCAAGATACGGGACGCGCACTTTTTGACTCTAATAAAAAGCCCTATCGTATGTTAGGTTTTCATAAAGATGCAACGGCTGAGTATGAAAGAACCAAACGGTTAAAGCTTTTAGAACAGGCCTATAATTCAAATAATGATGACATCTTTCTGATTAATCCTGAAACAGCACATATTATTGATGTTAATGAACATGCTATTAATGAATATGGATATACCAAAACAGAACTTTTAACGATGAAAGTTTTGGACTTACATGCAAATACTGTTTCCCCTCAAATGTGGTATGAAATTGAGCAAGAACTTGAAAGTACAAATGAATTTGAAAAACGATTTGTACATAAACGAAAAGATGGTTCAACCTTTCCCGTACAGATTAAAGCATCTTATATGAATTTTGAGAAAGAGCGATACTTTTTAGTATCAGCGCGTGATATTTCGGCTGAAGTGAAATATGAAAAAACGATTAAAGAGCAGAAAAAGTTTCTAGACAATATTTTAGATGGTGTTTCTGATGGTGTCGTTGCCTGCGATGAAACGGGTGAAATTATCTATATGAATCGGGCTTGTTTCTTATTTCATGGGATGAATCCTAATGCCGAAATATCGCAAAATTTTAATGATTATCATATCTATAATAGCACGGTATTAGAAGCACTTACTTTGCAAGAGAGTCCTCCTTTATTGGCACTTAGTGAAGGACTTTTAGAAGAGTATGAATTTGCTATTGCTGTTCCAAGTAAAAGAGTGGGGCAATTTATTGCTAACGGTAAAGCAATTTATGATGATCATGGCATGACAACCGGTGCAGTTGTTTCGATTCATGATATTACACAGCGAAAATTAAATGAGAAGGTTTTAGAAACAGCACGTTATGAAGCTGAACTTGCCAATCGTTCTAAAACACAGTTCTTAGCTAATATGTCACATGAAATTAGAACGCCAATGAACGCTATTATTGGGTTTTCAGAATTACTTGAAAAATCAGATATGGACTCAAAACAGACGCAATATTTAAGTTCTATTCGGGGTGCATCTAAAACATTACTAGCGCTTATTAATGATATTTTAGACATCTCTAAAATTGAGGCTGGAAAGTTAAAACTTGAGTATTCGGAAGTCTCTTTGTCCAAGGTTGTTGATGAGATAGAAAACATGTTTATTCTACAAGCCGAACAAAAAGGATTGCATTTATCTACTGAATATGATGCAAAACTTCCTGATGCTTTAATTCTTGATGAGGTCCGTATTCGTCAAATTTTGATTAATCTAGTAGGAAATGCTATTAAGTTTACGCAAAAGGGTAGCATCTTGCTCAAAGTTCAGATGGCCAAATCGACGTCAGAAGATACGATAGGTCTTATCTTCTCTATCAAAGATAGTGGCATTGGTATTCCAAAAGATAAAATCGAATCAATTTTTAATGTTTTTGAGCAACAAGATGGTCAAAGTACCCGACAGTTTGGTGGAACAGGGTTAGGTCTCTCCATTTCAAAACAGCTTAGTGAGCTGATGAAGGGAACACTTAGTGTGGCTTCAACGGAAGGTGAAGGCTCTGTTTTTGTAGTAAGTTTACCTGTAGTTCAAAAAGTGAAAGACCCTATGAATTCGGTATCGATGCAGAAAACTACCCAAATAAATTATATTTTTGAAAATGCAAAAGTTTTGGTAGTTGATGATATTCAATCCAATCGATTATTACTTGATGCGGTACTTGAGGATTATGATTTTGAAGTGTTATTTGCTGAAAATGGACAAAGAGCAGTTGATATCGCGAAAAGTGAAGTTCCTGATATTATTATTATGGATATTAGAATGCCGATTATGGATGGTTATAAAGCCACGAAAATTCTAAAGGAAAAATATAAAACAAGAAATATCCCTGTGATAGCATTTACTGCTTCGGTGGTGTTTAATGATGCGAGTATTATGTATCAAAAAGGTTTTGATGCCTTTTTAACCAAACCTTTAGATGCAGATGATTTGATAGGAACGCTTGCAAACTATCTCCCTCATACCAAAAATGTTATCGAAAATGATATCGATATTGTCCTTAGTGAAATGGGAAAAGTACATCTTCAAGAGTGTCTACAGCGGATAGAAAAAGATATTATGAAAGAGTATTATCATGTGAAAAACCAGAGCAGTTTTGAAGCCTTTGAGTCATGGGCACAAAAATTGCTTTTTATTGCTACAGAGTGTGATAATAATGTTTTAATTGCTTATGCTTCACGGTTACTAAAAGCGATTGAACTTTTTGATGTGGCGCAATTAAACGAAGATATAGCACAATTTGATATTATGATAGATGGATTTAAAAAGGAGGTATTGTAATGAAACAAAATGTTTTAATAGTGGATGATACTTCCAAAAATATCCAGTTAGTAGCATCAATTCTAAAGCCGTTAGGGTATGGTCTTTATTTTGCTACGAGTGGTCAAGAAGCCCTTGATGCCGTAGCTAAAAACAAGATAGACCTTATTTTACTTGATGTTATGATGCCTGATATGGATGGTTTTGAAACGGCAAAAAAACTTAAAAGTGATGCTAATACTAAAAGTATCCCTATTATCTTTTTAACAGCTAAAACTGATGAAGAGAGTGTGAGTGCTGGTTTTGAAGTGGGTGGTGTTGACTATATTACCAAGCCTTTTCACAACAGTGAACTTATAGCACGTGCGAAAACGCATCTTCATATTGCCGATATGGCAAAACAGTTGCAAGACCAAGCCAATGCCATGCAAGAACTTGCTAACACAGACCCCTTAACTGCAATGCCAAATCGTCTGAAGTTCAACACTATCTTTGAACATCAAGTTGATCTGTGTTTACGATATAAAAAAGAGTTGAGTTTAGTTTTTATTGATATTGATTTCTTTAAAAAAGTGAATGATACTTATGGGCATAAGGTAGGTGATGCCATTTTAGTGGAAATTTCAAAAATGTTGACAGGTTGTGTTCGAGCAAGTGATTTAGCGGCACGATGGGGTGGTGAAGAGTTTGTCATTGTCTCTCCTGAGACACCTATAGATGCGGCTTATGCAATGGCTGAAAAGTTACGTAAATGTATTGAAGAGCGAAGTTTTGATGAAGTGAGTCAGATTACTTGTAGTTTTGGAGTAACCGCTTTAACTCAAAAAGATGATGCCCATAGTTTTTTAACACGTGCTGATAATGCTCTTTACGCCGCGAAAGAAGCGGGAAGAAATTGTGTTATTAAACACTAAAAAGTACATTTCTTAGAGTAAATTTAATAAAACAACACTACTACTTCTTGGGATATATTTTAAGAGATAACATTGTAAACTCACTCCATAAATTTTAGCAATTTTTTAAAAAGTTTATTTGCGTATATTCTCTTTAAAAAATTTAGCAGTGGGATAGATAAAAATGGAAAATATACAAACAATAGATAGCGTATGTACTTACTGTGGTGTTGGGTGTGATATTGCGGCACATGTAGATACTAAAGAGAACAAAATTGTTAAAATATTTGCACATCCAGATGGTGTTGTTTCTCAAGGTAAGCTCTGTATTAAGGGTAAGTACGGTTTCGATTTTGTAGATGCCGATGATAGACTTCGTATTCCTCGTATTCGTAAAAGTTTCTTAGAAAAGAACCCTAGTATTCAAGAAGTTATTGGATCAACACTAGTTGATTTAGATGAGACGTGGTACGAAACAGACCTTGATGGGGCAACAACAGCCTGTGCTATGAAGCTTAAAGAGACACAAAAGAACTATGGTCGCAAGTCTGTATGTTCTATTGGTGGGGCACGTAGTTCATGTGAAAGTGCGTATCTCTTTCAAAAGTTTACACGTCATACACTCAACACTCCTCATGTTGATAACTGTGCTCGTGTTTGTCACTCTCCATCACTCAGTGGTATGCGAGTTACCATTGGTGAGGGTGCAGCAACCAACCCTTACAATGACATCTATAACTGTGAGTTCATGATCGTTATTGGCTCTAACACAACAGAAGCACATCCTATTATCTCAAATCGTATTATTGATGTTGCGCGTGAACATAATAACTTAGCCGTTTTTGATGTACGGGAAATTAAACTCCACCGTTTTTCTAAATACAAGGCAATTATGCCACATGAAGCGAATCTTCTCACACTGAATATGTTAGCTTATGTCATCATGGATGAAGAGTTATATGATGAGTCATTTTTAGAAGATAGAACGGTAGGTTTTGATGATTTTAAAGAAAAAATTATGAATGACCCTTATGCAAATCCTGATTATTATAATGAGATTGAGGGATATGAGTATCTTTCTAAGATGATTCGAAAAGTGGCCCGTGAATATGCTCTTAAAAAGTCAATGATTTTTTGGGGCTTAGGTATTACAGAGCATATTGATGGTTCTTACGCGGTTATGGCAATGGTGCACCTTGCATTAATGACAGGTAACATTGGGAAAAGTGGTGCAGGATTAATGCCGTTACGTGGACAAAATAATGTTCAAGGTACTTGTGATATGGGAATGCTCCCTTATTATGACCCTGATTATCAAGTACCAAAAGAGGTTGGTCTTATGACACCTCAGTTAGTTGATGAGATGCTTGAAGATCGTGTGAAAGTTGTTCTTAATATTGGTGAAGATTTAACCCATATTCATCCAAACCTCAATAAAATTGACCGTGCTTTTGAAAAACTTGATATGATTTTTGTTCAAGAGTTGTTTATGACAGATATTGCTAATAGAGCAGATATTGTTGTTGGTGTTAAGTCTGCGTATGAAAAAACAGGTGTTTATATTAATGCGATGCGACGCCTTCACCTTTCACAGCCTCTTGTGAAGTCAGATCTTCCGGATGATTGGGAAGTGCTTCAACTTCTTGATAATAAAATGGGTGGTGATGCTAACTATAGTTCGTCAAAAGAGGTATGGGAAGAGGTCCAACGTGTTGCTTATCGTCGTTTTAGTGGTGCTGACTATCATCGTCTTGAAAAACATCGTAAACGCGGGTTACAGTGGCCTGTTCACACCGAAGATACACCTATTCTTCACCAGTTAGACTTTAGAACAGATGATGGTCTTGGACACTTTAAATATAACCAGTATAAGCTTCGTGGCATGATTAAAGAGATTATGGAAAACAAACTTACGGGGTATCACTTAAGTACTGGACGTACTATTGCACACTATAACAATGCGGCACAAACCTCACGAAGTCCGAACCTGATGAAACGTTATGATGAAGATGTGTTGTTAGTATGTGAAGAAGATGCTGCAGACTTTACAACACCAACGGTTATTTTAAGAAGTGCATTTGGTGAAACAACACCACTGACAATTAAAATCACAGACAAGGTACAACCAAAAACACTTTTTTCAACTTTCCACCATGCCAAAAGTAAAATCAATGCGCTTTTTGGAGATGCAAGAGATGAGGTGATTTTAACAGCGGCATTTAAAACCATTAAGGTTGAGGTAATTCCTGTTTAGACTGCTTTGTCAAAAGTAGAAGTAGCTAAAAAGTAGAAAGGAGATGGCTTTTATGAATGTATATCTTCTTTTATTAAACAACTTTTTATTGCTATTGAAAGGTAAGGATGTATGAGTCGTGCCTTAGGAAACATAGCAGAAGATAAAGCTTCGGCTTACCTTCGTCACCATAAGTTTCAAATTATCGAACGGAATTTTTATACTAAGATGGGTGAGATCGATATTATTGCTATAAAAGATACTGTTTTGCACTTTGTAGAAGTTAAGTCGGCAACTACTTATGACAAAGCTATACAAAATATAACCCCCAAAAAAATGCAACGTATATTAAGTTCTGTTGCTGTTTATCTTCAAAAACATCATCTCGAATTGGCATATAGTGTTGATGCAATTATTGTTGTTGAAGATCAGATTACCTTGATTGAAAATATCACATTGTAGTTTTAGTTCAAATGCTATTTCTTTTACAAAGCTTAAACCAAAAGGCTATTATAAAGCTATCAGAGCCGTAATTACTAAATAGGATAAGATTACTCCGATTTACTGATAAAGTCTAAATAAAGGACTTTTAACCCAAAAAACAAAAAATAATATTATTTTAAAGTAGTGGACAGTATAATAATTTAAATAAAAAAAAAGAGGTATTTATCATGGGTAAATATATTGAAGCAACAGCAGCAGATTTCGAAGCAACAGTAGCCGAAGGCGTAACAATGGTAGACTTTTGGGCTCCATGGTGTGGGCCTTGTCGTATGATCGCTCCAGTAGTTGAAGAACTAGCGGAAGATTTCGATGGAAAAGCTAAAATCGTTAAAGTTAACACTGACGAAGAGCAAGATATCGCTGTTAAATACGGTATCCGTTCAATCCCAACTATTATCTTTTTCAAAGATGGTGAAGTTGCAGATACTATGGTTGGTGCCGCTTCTAAAGAAGCTTTTACAGCTAAAATCAACGAACTTTTAGGATAATCACTCCTAATGGCACGTAAGGGTGGAGGCTTCCTCTCCGTAAGTGCTATTTTAGGTTCTTTCTTCGGCGCAGCTATGATAGCAGGCGCCTTTGCATACTTCAACTACAAATTCTCCGAATACAAATTTATTAATTTCACCGAATGGACTTTCTATAAACAGAAAACCCTTTTTGAGCCAAGTGCTGAGCGGTATATTGTTGTTTTTTACAGTTCCAATACTCCAGGGACAGTTGCCTATCTTAATAAGGTAAAAAAAACAGATTATCCTATAGTAGCGATTGATTACTATCAAAACACAGCACCTTCTGGTGACAATATTGAGTTTGTAAAATCGGGAACAAATACAACATTAAAGTTTATTCAACGGTTTAATATTTATCATACTCCTAGTGTTTTTATTATTAAAAAGAGTGGTGATGGACTTTATAAACAAGATAGTATGATACGTCAGTTGGATACTTTAGAGAAGTTGTTGGTTACAGTGGATTCTTTATAATCTAGCTA
>Ga0256826_1000703_pt1 | contig 20482 bp, 9 predicted proteins | sample CV79metaG_FD_185975 | JGI IMG/M metagenome (GOLD analysis project Ga0256826, IMG submission 185975) | Hydrothermal vent microbial communities from East Pacific Rise, Pacific Ocean - CV79 | ecosystem: Environmental > Aquatic > Marine > Hydrothermal vents | place: Pacific Ocean: East Pacific Rise...
CTATTATCTCTTTGGCTTATTTGGACGGCTATTCTCAAATTGGAATTGCTAACTATCTTGGGTTGTCTAAATCACTTATTTCTAAGATTATCAAGAGTGGAGATTCAACGGCAGGGGTGAATGGCTGGATTTGACCAATGGGCTTTTCTATCCTGATAGTTTGGCTGTTCATAAAATGCTCTTAGTGTGCTTTTCGCTATGCCGTCAGAAATAAGAAATTTATTCCAAAATATCGCGAGGCTAAAGCACTCGATTCCTTATATACAAATCGCATTTTTGGAATCGGCGTGTAAATTGGTCAAAAAAAGCTTATGCTCTGCCTCCGTTTCCAAACAGCTCTCTACCCCTTACACCAAATCAGGCAATGCCCCACCATCTGCATCGGTACTACCAAATCTTGTTAGGTTATCCCCCATTAAATTGGCAATGGTTACCAGTACTTTATTCCATAATAGACCATCATATTTAATATATCTTCCACCCTCTAGCCCTGCACCTGCTAATATAAAAGGTACATTTTGATTGGTGTGGTTTGATGCGTGACCTATCTCGCAACCGTAGACTACCAAAGTACTATCAAGCAGAGAATTTCCATATATATCATCGGTCTCTCTTAGTTTTTTGATAATATTTGCCACACGCCGTGAGGTTGTTTTACGTGTCTCGATATGACCTTGGTTCATTGAGTGACCAGAGTTGTGATAGGGGTGTTGTTCTCCATTATCACATGGCATATAGAAATCCCAAATATCACAACCATAGCTGTAGTTTACCACCCTTGTTCGGTCGTACTTTAGGGCTGTAATAATGGCATCTTCATGTAAATCTGCCATCAATGTAAAGGCACTGTTGTCTGCCAATATCTCATTGTTCCATCGGCTTTCACTTCGATTGGTTAAACCACCTGTGGTGGCTTTGTCTACAAAAGCATTTTTCCATGACTCCATATTGACAATGGTTTTGTCTCCTCCACTACTCTCTAGGGCAGTAAGCACATCTTTTACAGCTTTATCATGAGCATGAAGTAGAACATCACTGCTCATATCTCCTTGCATAAGCGTTGCTAACTCAGCATCTACAGCTCTTAATCTTCGCATCTCTTTTTGAAGTGATGCCAACTTTGTCTGCTCCATATCATCACTGGTGTAGATTTTATCAAGAATATTCAAAGGGTTGGTAATGGCAGGAATAATTTTTCCTGTAGCATCATACGAGAGTGAAGTAGCCCCATTTCGTATATCAGAGGCTTTATGAATTAAAATAGGTACATCCGTTTGACCACGCCATTTCTCTGCAAAATATTGGTCGATACTGCTTCGGTTTTTATCACCTCTCCAAAACCCTTCTCGTGAGCCATGCCCTGCCAAAGTTCCTCCAAGATTGATTCCCTCTAAAAATACGCACTCCTCTTTAACCTCATTAAAGGGTTCGGTCATCGCCTTAAGGTCAAAATCTCTCTCGCTTCCTGTAGGATACCAATGAACAGGGTTAATTCCATCAGGGTGTTCAATAAGAAGCAGTCTTTTTATTGGTGTATCTCTCTCTTCTCCAAAGATATTTTGAGTAAAAAGAGGTAAAGAGAGACCTGTTATCCCCAACTTTTTTAAAAAATCCCTTCGTGTTTGGCTTCTGTTTTTCATCTCTATCTCCCTACTCTTGTAATAAATGATTTTAATCCAACAATATTGGTAAACAGCCCTTGCAGGTCATAGTTTTCATCTTTAAAATCAGATGCTATCTTTTTTACTACTCGGCTGTTCTCTATATCGGCATGAGTATCACCCGATATGTATCGGTAATATTGAAGTGACATACACTCTGGTCCTCGGTCACTGTTGGCAATAAGAGTACTCACATCTTTAATACCCTCTGCACTACTCTCTTCTCCTTCATCAAAGGTTAAAAGACCTTTTAACGTTACAGAAGTATCAATTGCTTTTGCTCCACCATACTCTTCAGGATGGTTTTCACTGGTTCTATATCGTCCTGTTCCATCATATTTTTCCCAAGTAAATCCAATTGGATCAATCATACTATGACAGGCTGCACATGAAGGGTCGTTAACATGTTCGGAGTACCTCTCACGCTTATTTTCCCCTTTATGATCTTTGATTGCAGGAACATCTCCACCATTTCCAGGGATTCCTAATGGATGACACATTAACCTTGCTAAAACAAATTTACCTCTTTGGAAGGGATGAGACTCTTCAGAGTTTGCATACCTACTCGCAACAGCTCCAAGGGTTAAAAGACCATACCGTTTGTCGGTTGCAGGTAAAATCTCAAACTCATCACTATTAGATAAACTCTCTCCATAGTAGTTAGAGAGTGTGGCATTGGTAATTATCTCATCATTAACAAGCAGATTTTTATAGCTACTGTTGGTAGAACTGTCCATAACCATTCTAAAGAACTTTAGTATCTGCTCACTTTGAGCTTTTCGAACAGCTTGTGTATAGCCCACAAATTTATCAGGGTTTTTATCGGTTAAAGTATAGATATTGTCCTCTAATAACCATCTTCCAATAAAGTCATCCAGCTTATTTTTACCTGTCTGTGTCTGTGCCAATCTAACGGCTTGAGTAACTCTTGTATTACTATCTAAAAGCTTATTCTCTTCTGCCAGTTGCAACAGTTCACTATCGGGGGTTGTCCCTGCCATAGCATACGATATGGCTGTTGCAATCTCGTACTGTGTTAACTGATAAATACCTGTTTCATTGCTCTCTGTTCCCATCTCTGAACGATAGAGGAAATTGGGACTAACCAACATATCTCCCAACATTTCAGAGACACTTGCCAACTCTTTATATCTATTCTTTTCAACATCACTTAAAGGTCGTCTAAATACTTTTGTAGCAAATATATCTAAAAAATCATCTCTATTGGCGGTACAGAAATCATAATCATGAATATAACAAGCAAGACCACTCTGCCCCTCTAACCCTTTAATGTACTGCTCAACATTAGAAGCTTTTTTATTGAAATATTTTACCTTATCTTCATCTATTCGGTTCATATCTCTATCGGTATCATACCCATCTACAATATTATCTTTTGGTAAGTCAGTATAGATAAAACCTATCTGCTCTTCTCGATAACTGTTGTTGCTTATCTCTAAAAGAGAGTGTAAGGTATTGGTATACTCAATGGCATTTAGTAGTCGATAAGAGCGTTTAATATCACTTGCTACATCTTGAACAACAGCGTTATTATTCTCTTTAACCCGTGGAGCTAAAACATTAGTGACATAGAGACCAATAAACTCTAAACACTCGCCATCACAACCACTATAGTAACCCTTTGGCATCTCTGAATTTTCTGTAAACTGGGTAAAGGTGTGGTCAGCAGGGTTCCATTGTGTAACATCTTTTTTCTTTGTTCCATTCACACCATGACATACTTTACACTGGCTATTATAATACTCTTCACCATAGGCTTGAGCCGACATAATCCGTACAGGTATCTCTTGAGAGGTGCTGTTGGTCTCTCCATTAATTGCTGTAATAGAGATATTGTAGGTTTGCTCCATAACAAAATCACTGCTACCATCATTCTCTATGATAACAGAGTTACCTATATCTGTAATACTTTGAACCACAACACCATTAACCATTATCTCTATTCGTTGGGTATCAGGATTAATATAATCCCACCACGCCTCTATCTTATTTTGATTATTGATATATTTGGCATTAAATCCTCGAATGGTGTCGTTATCACCAGTTGGTACTTTTAGTCCAACAGCCAAATAGGTAGCCAATGCCTCTATTTTGGTACTATCCTGACCTATAGTCTCAACAAACATATCCCTCATACCCTCATGAGAATCGGCATGTAACCCTTTTGCATACTGCATCATGGTATCTGCAAGGTAATCTCTACTCTGAGAAGATATATCTACTTTAGCAACAGCACCCTTTCCATCGCTACCATGACAAGCAACACAATGTGTCTCAAAGAGAGATTTTCCCTCTTCAATCTTATTTACATCATAACTTGTAAATCTATTACCAATCCACTCTTGGGTTGAGTAGTACTCTGCCATCATCTCTATCTCAGTATCACTATAACCATCCATCACTCTCTCCATAGCATAAGAGAAATGTTCTTTGCTTCTGTAGCCTTTTAGGGTCTTAATCAAATAATCTTTCTCTAATCCATGAATAACAGGGATAGAACCATCAGAATATCCTTTTATATGACAAGTTGCACAATTAGAGACAATAGCTATAGCACTGTTATCAACTCCATTTTCTATACTAATAAGAGAAGGTGTTACAGTTATCTTATTAGTTGTTGTCTCTCCAGCAATATTTTTTGCTACAACTTTATACTCATAACTATGACCAACTTCTAATCCACTATCTCTATAGGTTATGATATTTCTATCTAATGTGGCTAAAGTTTGCCAAGAGCCTAAATCAATACTTCTCTGAACCAAGAAATTATCTTCATTGTCACTATTATCTAACCAGTTTAAAATAACTTCATTATTATTTATTAATTGAGAAGTTAAATCAGTTGGTGTAGATGGTTTCTCTATACCACCTATTTGACCATCACAGAGGTTACCATTCAATCTTATATCCGTTGGAATTCCCTCTTGTCCACTATGATTAACGACAAATCCAAATTTAACATTTGAACCACTATCAACCTGTGCATTATAATCTTTATTAACTACTTTGATAAAATCTTCATCAGCACTTCTCTCCCCATCCCACATATCATTGATTCGTTGTCCACTTGGAAGAGTAAAGGTAACTTCCCAACCATGAATATTTCCCAATCCATTTACAAGACTCATATCTACAACAAAACCAGTATCCCACTTATCTCGTACACCATAGGTTACTTGACAAACTCCTACTTCTGCCTCTTTTTTTATTACCGTGACAGTAAAAGTTTGGCTTTGGGTAACACTCCCTTTTGTAATCATTGCTGTGAGAACCACACTTCTATCATTATCAGCTCGTGTTACAACACCTCTACTATTAATAATATCCGTATTATCTGAACTCCAAGAGATAACAGTTCCATAACTTCCTGTGGTAACAAGATTCAAATTGCTTTTAATATTACTAGAGGCACTATTTTGAAGCTTAATGGTTTCAAAACTAAGAGCATTTTTAGCCAAAGTAACACTTTCACTATCACTCTTTTGAGAGAGAACTGTAAGGCTAAAAGTTTCTGTTTCTCTCTCACTACCTTTTACAATAGTAGCTATAAGGGTAACAGTTTTATCTCCTTGAGTTGAAGTAGGTAGAGTTACAACACCACTGTTGGTTATAAAGTTAGTATCACTTGAACTCCATGAGATGGTGCTTCCATATTCCCCACTGGTTATTAAATTTAAATTTCCAGAGATAAGGTTCTCTGAACTATTTTGACCCTTAATGGTGTTAAATATTAATCCTGCTTTATCCAAAGCCACAATCTCACTATCTGTTTTTGGTGCTGTAGGAGTTCCATAAATTACTGCCAATTTTGCCAATGCTCCTGTAAACCCTGCGTTATAGTCAACGGCCACTTCATTATCTATAAAGCTGTCTCTTTTATCACTGTAATCTGTATCACTGGCACTCTTTGGTCCACCAACCAATGCTCCTTCTATAATATATCTGTTTGGATTAGAATCATTAACACTACTTGTTCCCGATGCCCCACGATGATGAGGAAATTTAGGATAATTCTCTCCATAACCAACAACATAAGAGAAGTTTTGAGGATTATCTCCCAACATATAATCTATTTGAGACTTTCCAAAATCTATAAACTTCTGCTTTTTACTACTATCTGTAATCATATCACTATAGAGAAGAGAGATAAATGACATTCCTGCCGAGTGACGCATTGAACCCCACTGAAGAAGAACTTTAAACCCTGCAGGGGTTGTTTCTACCTCATTAAGCCATCTATCTACCTCATTCTCTATTCTTGTTTTAAAATCTGTATCATTGGTAACCTCTGCTAAAAGTAAAAGTACACCCGAATTCATATTGTCCCAAGACATTCCCCATGGGTATTCATCTGACATTAACTCTTTTGCTTTATCAAGATAACTACCTTCGTTGGTTAATTTATATAACCAAACAGCACCCCATGCCAACTGGTCTTTATTTGTGCTATAGAGTTTATAAAAGCCCTCTTGTCCAGCACCAGGGTAATCACCATCAGTTGGGTATTTCATAGCAAAGGCATAGAGTCTTTTTGCATTATCTAAAAGTTTTTGTGAATAGGTTGGGTCACTATCTTTAAAAAGAATTGCTCCCGAAGCAAAGGCACCAACCATTGCCCCACTAACAGCTCCACATCCACCATCAGCATCACAAACAAAAGTCTTTCTCTCATAATTTATATCTTCAGGAGCAACCCAATAACCATGGTCTACATTTCCATCAGATACTTGAAAATAGACCTTATCATCATCAGGAGAGTTTACATCTCCTGCTTGATAGGTATTTAAAAGATAATCAAGGGCATATCGAACTTGCTCTTTTCCATAATCTACTTTACCTGACTCTTGATAAGCTTTTGGTGTTGCTATCATACTCCAATTTAACATACCTACACTGTATGCCATTGGTAGACTAAACTTCACATGATCTCCTGCATCAAACCACCCACCATTTAAATCAACACCTACATCAGAACCATCATGGGTTGATGCTGGTTTTCTCCAATTAACTGTTGGAAATGGACCGATAGCTCTTTGTGCCTCATAAAATTTTAAAGACAACCCCAACACATCATGATATTTAGATTCTGCTGTTACAGGTGGTGGTGGGGTAAGCTCTTTGGCTGGAAGAGTAATGGTAAATATTTTACTCTCTTGCTCATTGCCTTTTACAATGGTGGCAGTAAGGATAACAATTTGTTCTCCTTGGGTTAAGTTTGGAACAGTAACAATCCCACTATCAGTTACAAAGTTACTGTTACTTGAACTCCATGAAATTCTACTGCCATAGTTACCTATGGTTATAAGGTTTAAATTGGTAGAGATAAGACTTTCAACACTATTTTGACCCTTAATTGTGTTAAAAGTTAATCCTTCTTTATCTAAAATAGCAATTTCAGCATCGGTTTTTGGTATAGTCACAGTTCCCCCAAAAATATAGGGAATAATATTCATCTTAAAGTTTAAATCTCCATGAATTGCATCATCTACCTCATCAACTGCTCCACTACCTACCAAACCTAAATGGTACTCGTTGTTCATAAAATATTGATAACCACCATAATCATGTCTCGGATTATCAAATAGAGCCATTGGTGCAAAACCAAAAAGACCATTTAATTTTAATCTATCTTTTATCTCTGAAAGTTTTTTATAGGTTGCATCAGCTTTGGCCTCCCAACCACGCTTGTCAACCTCTGATAATTCAATCTTTCCATTGCTATTATTATCACTCCATGTAGCTGTAGCAATAGCTATATAAGGTAAAAATACGGGCTTATTATACTTCTCTTTTAAAAACTTAGAAAAATTATTAATCCTATCTGCCAAAGAGTCAATACCAATCTCAACATCACTATACCCCTTTGGGTTTGGATTCTCCCAATCCCCTGTATTACTTGGGTCTCGACTAAACTGAGCTACCATCTGTTGAAATGAGATAAAATCGAGTTTATCAATTAAATCATTGTAAACAATTTCAGGTCTCCCCCACTCATATTTGTCTCCTAATGCACAGTTCTCATAACCACACTTCTCAAATGTTTTATCTACTCCTCTACTTCCTGTATCTGTCATTGCTAAAGAGAAGAGAACATCGGTTGTCTCTGCTTTTATTCTATCTATAGCATCCCCAATAATAGAAGCAAATTCATGTTGATTTACATCACTAGAGAGTATATTCTCTTTATTGAATTCAGGTTCCAAAACAAGTAATTTTGTACCCTTTAGCGTATTTAAAAAAGCTATAACTTTTTTATTATCCTCGATATACTGAGATTTTTTAGTACTATCTGGCATACCATTCATAAGCTTATCACCAAAATACCAATAGTTAAAAACAGGAACAATACCACTATCCATGGCTTGTTGAATTTTAACGGTATCAAACCAGCTCTCTTCCCAACCCTCAACAAACCAATAGACCAAAAATTTACTACTCTTTAGATGCTTCTGTAAAGTATCAAATGCCAAAGCATCAAAACTTTTTATATTACTGTAACTGCTATTTTCAATATTATCATCAAGAATCAAATCTGTAGAGCTAACCCATACTTTACTACCCTCTGTAGATGAACTAAAAGGAAAAGAGGATGAGCCTCCAAAGCCAACATTAAATTCATTAAAAATAGCATTGCTTGTTGAAGGTGGAGTAGAGCTGTTATCCTCACTTAAATCAACCAACCCTGCTAAAGCACCTGTAAAACCTGCGTTGTAATCGGTTGCTACCTCATTTGCCTTATAATCACTTCTCTCATCTGCATAATCAAAATCATCTGCACTTTTTGGTCCACCAACCAATGCACCCTCTAAGATAAACTCATTATTGGTTGGCAGGTTTATATTGTTGGTTTGTGAGTTATGCGATCCTCTATGGTGTGGATTGATAGGAGGATTTGTCCCATACCCGACAACATAAGAGCTATTTCGTGGATTGTCTCCTAAAATATAATCGATTTGACCCTTAGCAAAGGCTAAATAGTCACTCTTCTTCTCTCCATCATCCAATTTTTGAGCATAGAGCAAAGCCATAAATGAAGTTGTAGAGGAGTAACGTAAAGAACCCCATTGATTAAGAAAGCTCAATCCACCTGTGGTCTTGGTAACACCTGTTAACCAATGATTTAAATGTATCTCAATCGCATCTGTATAACGGCTATCCCCTGTAATTTGACTCAAAAGAAGATTAACACCATTAGAGACATTGTCCCAACTTTGTGACCAATAGAGTCCATCAGAAGCATCTGCCACATACTCTTTTGCTTTATTTAAATAGGCTTCTTCTCCTGTAGCTTTGTAAAGCCATACAGCACCCCATGCCAACTCATCAGCATACCCACTGTAAGAACGGTAAAAATTATTGGCTTCAACATAACCGTTATTTCCTTGGTATTCATCGGCAAATTGGTATATTTTTTTGGCTTTATCTAACAGCTCTGCTGAGTAAATAGCATCATCTTTAAACAAAATAGCACCCGAAGCCAATGCAGCAGCCATACCACCTGCTACCTCACTACATTTCTGGGTTGAGTCACAAGTAAAAGTTGGTCTTTTCATGGTCATTAACTCTGGTGGCCCCCAAAAGCCATGGTCTGCTCCACCATCACCTACTTGATAATATACTTTATCATCACTGGCACTATTTGGATTTGAACCCTCATTATACGCTTGAAGAAAGTAGTCCAACGCATATTTCACCTGCTCTTTTCCATACATCAACTTACCTATTTTTTTATAACCATTTGAAAAAGACAACATTCCCCAGTTTAACATGGTGGCACTGTAACTCATTGGTAGATTAAACTTTACATGGTCTCCTGCATCAAACCATCCTCCTGTTAAATCTCTATCAACATCAGCACCATCATCCAATCCACCTGCTTTTCTCCAATTAACAGTAGGAAAAGGTCCAACAGCCCGTTGAGCCTCATAAAATTTTAAAGAGAGTCCTAAAACCTCTTGATATTTAGAGGCTACAGGAGAAACACTACTCTCTTTATCCTCTGCCAACACCATTAAATTAAAGGTTTTACTATCCCTAATATCTCCCTTTTGTAAAGTTGCCGTTAGTGTTACAGAGATATTCGACTCTCCATAAATGGCTCTTGTTACTTTACCATTAACAGCTATCGCACTACTGCTAGATACCCAAGTAATAACGCTATTCTCTTTTCCCTTTGTAATAAGATTTAAATTTGAGTATATTTTATCTTCTGTCAAATTTAAGAGTCGGATAGTATTAAAAGTTAAAGCATCTTTTGCATCACGGACACAATCTACATCACTTTTTTCTAATGCAGAAACAGTAAGATTAAATCGTTTCGTTTTTCTATATTTACCTTTTTTAACAACTGCTAAAAGTTCAACCCTTATATCTTTTCTGCCAATGGCAGGACGTACAACATCCCCAGAAGGGTTAATGGCACTATTATCGGATTCCCATGTAACCGTAGAGTCATTTTCCCCTTTTGTAATGAGATTTAATGCTCCTACAATTTTATCTTCAGAACTATTATCAAGCTTAATCATATTGAAGGTTAAAGCCTCAATATCATTTTTTACAGCAACTTCATCAGGATTGGTTGCTGTTGTAACTTTACTTGCACAATATCCAAACTCTACAGAGCCATTGGCTGAAATATCTCTGTTCCAATTTAAACCACTGGCAGTAACACTTAAGTTGCTACTTTGGCTATAGTTTGCACTCCATAAATTATTAATTTGTCCCTCTACATCAAAAGAGATTTCCCAACCTCGAATCTTCTTACTCTCGTTATTGGTTATCTTTATTTTTTCACAAAAACCACTCTCCCAATCACTATCTCTGCTTTGTGCAATAACCAATTTACTACTATCACTGGAGCTATCTTCACCTAATGTGCTATTGGCTGTTTTTGTTGCACAATATCCAAATGAAGTTGTCTGATTTGGACGTAACATACTATTCCATGAGACACCAGTTGCTATTAGTTCATCTGTTCGACTATCTTGTTGATAGTTTGCACTCCATAAATTGTTGATTACACCATCAACCTTAACTTTAACTTGCCACTTCAGACTGCTACTACTAATATTCTTAATCTCTACATCTTCACAAAAACCATCATTCCAATCAGATTTTCGAACCTGCTTAACAGAAAAGTTACTTACAATATCACTCACTTCAACTGCTTCACTATTTGTCCCTTTCTCCTCTTTTAAATCTTTTAATTTTTCATCAATTATATCTATAATATAAGCATAATTACCATCAGCTTCAAGTAAGACTTTAAGCGTCTCTAAGGTTAAATCATCATCAATATGGTTAAATTTTGCAATGTCTTTAATATCCGCTTCATTCTCATAACCAACAATCAAAAGTAGTTGACGTACAATCTCTGTTGATACATCATCAATCACATTATCTTCCCAGTTAATATCCTCTATTAATGTAACTTCATTTCTATTAACAGCATCTACAATCTGCTCTTGTGTCTTATCTAACGTCAATGCAATTTGCGTAACAACTGTTGAATCTGTACCAAAATCATTTTTATGACTCTCAAAAAGACCTCTAATATTTTTATTCAACTCTTTTACGGCTACCTTCGATGTAGCAACCAGCTTATTATCAAAACTGGCATTATTATTATCAATGGTATTCTCCAAAGCCACATCTAAAGAGACATCATTACTGTTTAACTCTTTTGCCATTAAAGCATAAACTGAAATAGAGGCTTTGTTGTCAACCAAACATTTAGAGAGAACCTCGGAAGATTGATGAATCTTTAACGAAAGTTCCAATAGCGTAGCATCTCCTACTTTTGCCAACTCTACTGGGTCTTTCATTAAATCTTCAGCACGAACATTAAGGCTCTTTGCCAATTTAGATGTTACCTCATCAAGCGTTTGGCTTCTATCCGCTTCTAACATCTCATTAATTAATGTTGTCATTGGAGTAATATTGGGACTCTTTTCACTAAATGGAGCAGTAAATATTCCACTAAACTCTTTTTTAGACTTCTTATCAAAACCACCAATACTTACCAATGGAGCTGTTTTATTAATATAGTTTGCATGACCCTTTGCTTCAGAATCAATGGTTAAAGCATAATCTCCATTCTCGTCACTTTTAGCTTTTGGTTCATTGCTATCTAAAAGTCCATTTCTATTTAAATCTAAAAAGACTGTGGCATAAATCAACTCTCCATCAATAACTCTTCCAGAAACAGCAGAAGATGAATTGTTGTTATTGGTACTGTTATTATTGTTTGTATTGTTTGGTGTTGTGTTATTATTAACATAGTTATTGTTACTATTTTTTAATGGCAATAGCGTTAAATTAAAATGTTTACTCTCTTCTACTGTTCCTCTCTTCACTATTGCTGTAAGCACTACAGAGAGATTTGATGCTCCATAAGTTGGTCGTGTTACTTTACCATCAACAGTAATAGCACGACTACTCGATAGCCAACTAATCGAACTGTTTGATTCCCCTTTTTTAATAAGGTTTAAATCAGAAGTTATTTTATCCTCTGTAATATTTAACAACTTTATCGTATCAAAAGTTAAAGCTTTTTTATCATTGGCTACAGCAAGGGCATCACTGTTATCTATAATTACAACTGTTTTTATCTTGGTTGCACAATATCCAAAAGATGTGGTCTGGTTTGGACTCAAAAGAGAGTTAACCAAAAGACCACTTGCAGTTAACTCATGAGTTGTGCTATCTTGTTTATAATCGGCACTCCATAAGTTATCAATTACTCCATCAACATCAACTCTAATCTGCCACTTTACTTTAGAGCTACTAATGTTTTTAACCTCTACCCTCTCACAAAAACCACTCTCCCATTCCGATTCTCGTATCTGTTTAATGGCAAGGTTTTCTTTACTATTATCAAACTCAAAATCTTGGCTATTTGTTCCCCTATCCTCTTTTAAACCTTTAAGCTTTAACTCTATCATATCAACAATATGGGCATAGTTTCCATCAACTTCAAGCAGGGCTTTAAACGTCTCTAGGGTTAAATCAGCATCAACAGAATTTAGTTTTGAAATTTTTGAAATATCCTCTTTATTTGTATACCCAATGGCTAAAAGGAGTCGACGAACTACCTCTTCTGAGATATTTTTAACAACATTATCTCTCCAGCTAATATCCTCTAACAACTCTATTTTATTTTGATTAATAGCATCTATAATCTGCTCTTGGGTTTTATCTAGATTTAGTGAAATCTGTGTAAGAAGATCTCTATCTTTACCAAAATCAGACTTATGACTCTTAAAAATTTCTGTGATATTTCTGTTTATCTCCTCTAGAGCTCTTTTAGTAAGTCTAACCAAACCCTGATTAAACGCCTTACTATTTTTATCTATACTATTTTCAAGAGCTTTATCCAACGAAAGCTCATCTCTATTTAACTCTATTGCAATTAAATTATAAATTGTGAGAGAGGCTCTATTTTGAACCAAACATCTAGAGAGAATTTTAGAAGCATTAAAAACTTTTAACGAAACTTCTAACAATCTTGCATCGCCTGAATTTGCCAATGCTATAGGATTTTTCATTAAATCTTTAGTATCAAGATTAATACTCTTTGCCAATCTGAATTTAACACTATCAATAGTTTGGCTTCTATCCGATTCTAACATCTCATTAATTAATGTTGTTATTGGAGTAATATTAGAATTCTCTTCACCAAATGGAGCAGTAAATATTCCACTAAACTCTTTTTTAGACTTCTTATCAAAACCACCCATACTCACCAATGGAGCTGTTTTATTAATATAGTTTACATGACTCTGTGCTTCAGTATCAATGGTTAAAGCATAATCTCCATTCTCGTCACTTTTAGCTTTTGGTTCATTGCTATCTAAAAGTCCATTTCTATTTAAATCTAAAAAGACTGTGGCATAAATTAACTCTCCATCAACCACTCTTCCTGAAACTCGTGAAGAGGAACTTTCATTAGTATCATCTGTAGGAGTATCAATATCTCCATTAGTTGAATCATTATTGTCGACATCTGTTATATTATTATCTACAACGGAACTACTCTCTCCTTCATCTCTATTACTCTGGTTATTATCCCCTACGAAGGTATCTTTTCCACCGTCTGTATGAGTTTGATTATTATCTATAATAGAGGTACTCTTTCCATCATCTCTATTACTCTGGTTGTTATCTATAATAGTAGAAGTACTCTTTTCCCCATCTCTATTGGTTTGATTGTTCTCCACCACAGTAGAGCCACTATTTCTCTCCTCTGTATCACTCTGATTGTTCTCTCCAATAGATGTCTCTTCTCCTCCATCTCTACTACTCTGATTATTCTCGAATGTTCTATTTAAATCGTTAGTAGAATCTTCTCTGTTTTCACTATCAATATCTTGAGAGTAGTTATTGTCCAAAGGAGGTATTGAAGTTGATATATTTGCATCAGAAGGTGAGCCATCACTGCTACCACATCCTGTAAAAATTAGTGTAATAAATAAGAGAAAAGAGATGATAATCTGTCTTGTATACATAAAGTGTTCCTTTTAGAGTGTCAGAGTAAGTAGCAAAGTAGCATTTTTTTATTGTAATATAGCTTTTATAAAATAAGAAAAATATTAAACCACAACATCAATATTATTTTTTTAATAAAGATGCCAAATAATACACTTTTTCCTCACAATCTAATAATTAGTCGATATAACCTTGCAAAAAATAATTAATTTTTTCATTTTTTAAGAAAAATATTTCTATATTTATGAATATTGCCTATTTTTTATACAATAAAAATTATATGTTATACAGCTTATTTTTAAAGAATGATCTTTTTTTAATCATTTTTTTATTCCATATGTTGTACCCCCTCCTGATTATTTTAGATAAAATAGAAATATAAAAATTTAAATAGAAAGAAGGAGAAGATTATGTTAGACAATCCGTCCTACATTATTGACACGTTTTTTGCCATTTTTGCAATGGTTTTAATTATTTTCATGGTACCTGGTTTTGCCATGCTCGAAGCAGGTTTGGTTCGTACCAAAAATGTTACCTCGGTATTAACAGTTAATGTTATGATTTATGCTGTTGCCTCTCTATCCTTTATGCTTGTTGGTTATGAGTATGCTTTTGGTTCTTGGGACCATCAAGATAGTATAAGTAAATATGCCTTCTTTCTTTTTCAGATGGCATTTGTTGGTAAAGTAGTCAATATTATGAGTGGTGGAGTAAGTGAGCGTTCAAGAATTTTACCATTGGCTCTATTTACCATTGCTGTTGGTGCTTTTATCTATCCAACAATTGTAAATATCACTTGGGGTGCAAACTTTTTAGAAGGAACCATGTTTGATATTTCAGGAATGGCAGACCTTGCTGGTTCAACAGTTATTCACTCAACAGGTGGTTGGGCATTATTGGCTGCGATTTTAATTATGGGTCCAAGACGAGGAAGATATAAAAAGAGTGGAGCAGTTCAGGTTATTCCTGCATCTAATATTCCACTGGTAACACTTGGTGCATTTTTACTATGGATTGGTTGGTTTGGATTTAATGGTGGTTCAGTGGGTGCAATCTCATCTAAAGAGAATGCTGACGCAGTGGCTTTAACCATTATGAATACAAATACAGCAGGTATTGCAGGGGCAATTGTTGGTTGGTTGTTAACTTACTTTACCTATAAAAAGTTTGATGTTACCATGATTTTGAATGGTGCGTTGGGTGGATTGGTTGCAGTTACAGCTGGTCCTGACCAGTATGATATTTACACACCTATTCTTATTGGTGCAATTGGTGGAGCGTTGGTCGTCTGGTTTGTCCCTCTCTTTGATAAACTAAAAATGGATGACCCAGTAGGTGCATTATCGGTTCACTTGGTAAATGGTATTTGGGGTACACTTGCTGTTGGTATCTTTGTTCCAACTGTAAGTATTATGGCTCAATTAAAAGGAATTGCTGTTGTAGGTGCTATTGTATTTCCAATATCTTTTGTTATAATTTACATTATCAATAAACTCTTTACTCTTCGTGCAGGAGATGAAGAGCAACAAGAGGGAATTGATTATACAGAGTGTGGTATGGAAGCATACCCAGAGTTCAAACGAAGTATATAATTTATAGGGTGCGTTGTAAACGCACCTTTTCGGGGCTAAAGCCTCCAATTCCAAAAAGTTATATACCATTTAAATCAAGGAGAATAAAATGAAAAAAATCGAAGCAATCATTAAACCATTTAAACTAGAAGATGTAAAAGAGGCTCTAGTAGAAGCAGGTATAGAGGGAATGACCATCTCTGAAGTTAAAGGTTACGGAAGACAACAGGGTCACTCAGAGCTTTACAGAGGAGCTGAATATGTGATTGAATTTATCCCTAAAATTAAAATAGAGATTGTAGTAAGCTCACAAGCCTTTGCAGATGTAGCAATTAATGCCATCAAAGATACAGCCAATACAGGTAAAATTGGAGATGGAAAAATCTTTGTATCAGATATTCAAAGTGTTATTAGAATCAGAACAGGTGAAGAGGACGAAGAGGCTCTTTAAAATTTAATAGTTGTAGGGTCGGCTTACCGACCATTAATTTTGATATTTGGTGCGTTGCAAACGCACCCTACGAACTTACGGCTAACTTATCATCTTCCCATGCTTTAAAATCAGGTGTAAAATATTTAATTCTAACTTTTTTAAACTCTCGTATAGAGTAGAGTGGTCGTCTTGAAAAGTGTTCAATCTCAGATGCTATCTCTTTAATAATCCCATTTGTCTCTTCGGTTGTTTTTCCATGAATCATGGTAAATAGATTGTATGGCCAATTTGGATATTTAGGACGCAAGTAGCAGTGACTTACAGCAGAGAACTCAGCTGCTTTTTTGCCCATCTCTTCACCTTTTGACTCTTCTATATCCCATACAACCATTGCATTGGCATTAAATCCAGCTTTTCTGTGATTTAAAATTCCTGCAAATCGTCTCATTACACCTGCATCTTTTAACTCATTTAAAATTTTGAAAAATTGTTCGTAAGAGATTCCCAATCTATCAACAACCTCTTTAAAAGGCTCAGCAACAATAGGAATATCATGTTGAGAAAAAGCGATAACTTTACGATGAAGAGTCGTTAGTTCAATATTTTTTCGTTTTGGTTTTAAAACTTTCTCTTTTTTTGCATCATCTCCTGTAGTATTGAGCTTAACTGCTATTTTAAAGAGTTTTAATGTAGGAAGTATAATAAAATCAAGAGCATTAGCCTCTTGAGCCAAAATCTCTACCGTTTTTCGTAAACCAAGTTTTGAATCAGGTGCAACAGCAAGGGTAAACCAAATATTAAAGGTATGCTCTCGCTCATAATTATGAGAAACCCCTGGGTGTCCATTGATAACCTTAACAGCTCTATCTATATCTTCTCTTTTTACTTTAAATGAGATTAAAGAGGAGCTATAGCCTAGACGTTTGGTATCAAAAATTGGAGAGATCTGTCGAATAATTTTATTCTCTTTCTCTTGTAAAATTTGTTTTATAATTGTCTCTTCATCTGTTCCTAACTCTTCAGCAATAATAGCAAAGGGTCTAGGAGATAAAGGAAATTTTTTTTGAATAATAGAGAGTAGTTTGGAATTCATGCTGGAGCCCCTTAGATTAATATTTTAAAATTTAAATATTATACTACTCAATTAAAGAGATTTATTTGATATAAATCAACTATTTTAAAATGTTTTTTTTTATTCGAAATATTTTTTCATAAAAGCATCACTCTTCTTCTCAAGAAAGTTCATTCTCTCTTTACCTTTTGGCATGGTTTTTCTTAATCCTCGCATCTCTTTTAGGAATGGTTCAATAGCCGATGGAATTAATTTTTCAAGATAAACACGAAGCCGTTTTGCCATAGCAGGAGATGAACCACCAGTCGAGACAGAAATGGTTAAATCACCTTTTTTAATATAGGAAGGAAAAATAAAATCACAATAGGCTGTATCATCTACCGAATTAACCAAAACTCTTGTACTTCGGCTTTCATTATAAATTAATTTATGTAAAAAAACCGTATCTGTAGCAACAATAACAATATCATAGCCCAAAATATCACCTGTTTCATAAGCTCTCTCTTCTATTGGTATCTTATGTATGGTCGTAAAATCACGAAACGCGACAGAGACCTCTTTTGAGATAACGGTAATCTCTTTTGTAAAATCAACAAGCTTCTCTAACTTCTCTAAAGCGATATATCCACCACCGACAAGCAATATTTTACGATTTTTTAAACTAAAATAGGCAGGAAAAAAAGACACTATTTACTCCCCTCCATTAAAGCCAATTTTGCTTTAAAAATATCAATACAGTTGGTACACTCTTTTACAGTATTGGTCTCAATAATCATATAAAGAGCCTCTCTATTAAGTATGGTAAGGGTATGTTTTTTAACCAAAATAATCTTCTCTTTCTTAAATTTTGTCATAATTCTTGAAAAGGTCTCAGGGGTTAAATTTAAAATACCTGCAATCTCATTATTTTTTAAACGATTAAAAATAGCTATTTTTTCAATCATCAAATCAGCAACTTTTGCTTCTGAAGAGAGAATGGTCTCTTTATGTACCAAAGAGGAGAGTATCATCACCTTAGAGGTAAGTGACTTAATAAGACCCAAAGAGAACTCTTTATTATTAAGGTATTTATAGACCTTATCAAAATGTAAAAGTCCCATTGCTCCATCTGAAATAAATTCACACGTTACAGGAAAAGGTTCTTTTTCGAAACAGGCATATTCACCAATTGTATCAGGAGCTTCCATCCGTTTTATCTGAACCTCTGAACCTTTAGGAGAAGTCTTATAGAGCCGTACAGTACCTTCAAGTAGAATATAAAGATAATCACTCTCATCTCCTTCATAAAAAACAATGCTATTTTTCGTAAATTTTTTTATATAAACACTGTCATAAAGCTCCTTATGGAACTTTTTATCTAAATCAGAAAACATCGGAATATCTGCTATATCTACCATATTTCTCTCTTAATTTTTTATTCATTATACTTAAGTTAGCTTGAAAGAATCATAAGATAGACAAATAATAAAAATATTATTCACTATTTAAAATAATATTTTTTAAAGAGAAGTAGTGCTACTGAAGAGAAATTATCACTTTGGCATTAATATCATCAAACTCCAAAATATTTTTACCTCGATGGTCATGCATAAAGTTATTAGCGCTATTTTTATCTTTAAATGCTATAAGCTCATTTCCCATAGGTCCTAAAACATCTGAACCCACAACATAAAAAGCATTTTTTGCATCAATTGCCTCTAAAGTGTAGTAATCACTAACAGTAATAGACTCTATTTTATTTCTATCGTATGGAAAGTCTACTGAAAAAATATAATATTTAATCATATCTTTTATACCATCAAAATAGTACTCTTTACCATTAAGTTTTATAACAGCTGACCATTTTGGATATTTATATACAAACATACCACAAACAGGACATTTTGCATCATGAGGAACAGTTATTTTTGAAATATTTGACTCTTCTTTTTTTGAAAATAAAAAATAACTCAAGGCTTTATAGTTTCTACTACTTAAACCCCCACAACTCTTAGCTTGTTGTAGTTTTTCTGCTATTTTATTTGGGGCTAAAGCCTTCGATTTCAAAGATAGAAGCTCTTTTTTATTACAGAGAGTATTTGCAATTTGCTCTCCTTTTTTTACCAGCTTAGTAACTTTAGCAGAAGAGAGTTCATCTGCAAAAGTTATAGATAAAAGAGTAATAAAGAAAAAAATAGCTCTCATTTTTATTTAGACTCTTCTTTTGCTAAAGCCAATGTTGCATTAAAGTTCATAACTTTTCCACCAAACTCTTTTGCAAATGCTTTTGCTTTTATTACATGAGCAAAAGCATATTTACTAACTTTACTCATTGTTCCTGCTTTTGAACTTCCCACGACATACCAAGCTTTTTTAGCATCTATAAACTTTAAATCTTCATTGTTAACAACTTGTATATTCTCTACCTTTTTTCCTTCATTTATTGTTTTAGCCAAACAATGAATTGAACAAAACTGATGCTTTTTACCATCTACATCACTCGCATGGTTTGTTTTATAAAATTTAGGTAAATTCATACCACAAACAGTACAAGACATCTTTGCTGTTCCCTCTTGAACAATTTGAGCCTTACTTACATCTACCGATTGAAATCTTGTTGGCATCTTTTTTGAAATATCACTCATCATATCTTTTACAGTAGGTTTTTCAGCATTACATCCTGCAATTAAAAATAATAAAGTACCCATAAACAATAGAGATTTTTTCATATATTTATCCTTTTTTTCCTATTATAATAACTAATAACTATTAATTTAATGTTAATTTATATTCAATACGAAACTTTTTTAAAAAAAAACTTTAAATTAAAATAATTATATGATTAACTTATATTGATGAGAATCAATCTTCTTTAAAAATAAACAAGATAATATTTATCTTATTTAAAAAAAGGAGATGCCCATGCGTCTATTCATCAGCCTATTCACACTCTTTACCATTTCTGCTGTTCAACTCTTAGCAAATAATATCAATACTTGTAAAAGTTGTCACCCCATTATCTATAATGAGTTTCAAAAATCGTTTCACAAAAAATCAACCATAAAGGATGATGCTGTTCATAAAGCAATTTGGGACAAGCATCCAGCAAAAGCAAAAGGTAACTACAAATGTACCAAATGTCATACCCCAAATGTAAAAAAAGAGAATCAAGAGCATCAAGGAATTACCTGTATCTCTTGCCATACAATAACAGATATTAAAGAGCATTCAACAGCCAATGAAAATATCTATGAGAAAA
>Ga0256826_1000704_pt1 | contig 20475 bp, 15 predicted proteins | sample CV79metaG_FD_185975 | JGI IMG/M metagenome (GOLD analysis project Ga0256826, IMG submission 185975) | Hydrothermal vent microbial communities from East Pacific Rise, Pacific Ocean - CV79 | ecosystem: Environmental > Aquatic > Marine > Hydrothermal vents | place: Pacific Ocean: East Pacific Rise...
ATATACAGGCTCTGGTGGTTGCGAAATATATATTCCAAACGAAAATGCCCAAGCATTATGGAATCAAGTAATGGAAGCCGGTGCCGAGTTTGGAATTAAACCCATTGGTTTAGGTGCTAGAGATACGCTTAGACTGGAAATGGGTTTTTGTCTTTATGGTAACGATATCAACGACAACACATCTCCTATTGAAGCAGGTCTTGGTTGGATCACCAAATTTATTGATGGAAAAGATTTTATTGATCGAGAATATATGCAGTCTTTAAAAGATGGTGCTCTAACAAGACGATTACGTGGATTTGAAATGATTGATAGAGGTATTCCACGCCAGCATTATGAAATTTGCGATGCCGAAGGAAATAATATTGGAGAAGTAACTTCTGGCACCCAATCACCTATGATGAAAAAAGGAATTGGCATGGGCTATATTGCAAAGGATAGTGCAAAATTTGGAAGCGAAATCTTCATCCGAATTCGTAAAAAACTACTTAAAGCTGTTATTGTAAAAATGCCCATTTTTAAGGCATAACTAAGACTATACTCAAAAAAGAGCCGTTTATAATAATTATAAACGGCTCTTTTTTGAGTTTATTAACTGTTAACTTATTAACCCTCGCCCCTGTTTGTTAATTTCACCTTTAGCTTTTAAATCAGCAACTACATTATCCAATATTCCGTTAATAAACACCTTGCTCTTAGGTGTACTAAAATACTTACTCAATTCAATATACTCATTCAAAGAAACTTTTACAGGAATAGTTGGCATTTCTATAACTTCCGCAAGAGCCATTTGAATCAGAATTTTATCAATAGTAGCCAAACGATCCATTTCCCAGTTTTTAATCTTGGGTTTCATGAGTTCATTATATTTCTCATTATTGGCTAATACCTCTTTGAACAATTGCAAGGCGAAAGCTCTATCCTGACTCTGTGTTAACTCACCATCATCTTTAAATAAAGGAGGAAGCGCTTTATTCTCACTCCACCCAACTTTATAGGCACCTATTATCATCAGCCCCACTTCTGAAGCTAAATTATAATCATCAGCCCAATGCAAGTTCTTTTCGGCAAATAAAGAGTGTAAGCTTTCATGAGGAATCACTATATCGTTTAAAAATAATTGAGCAAATTCTTTATCTCCTTTATAAGTCTTTTTCTCGGAAGCCATATAAGCTTTATAAAACTCACTTGCCAGTAAATTGGAATAAATTTTACGGATCATTTCAGGCTCGTTAACCCAATTTATAGCTAAAGCTTCTGCCTTTTTTTGGTAATCGATATTACTTTGCAGTTGCAATAAAAACTCGTTGTCGATAAATCGTGTATTGGGATTCAGCTCCTCAGGACTGGGAAAATTTTTATTTTTAGCATCTTCTTGGCGCTGCTCAGCATAATCGCGCACTTCCAGCAAAACACTTAATTGGTAAATAGTAAGGTCGTAAATTTTATCTAACTTTTGCATAAGTTGCTTCTGACCAGTAAAAATATCGGTATTATCCGATTGAATGGCTGCATATAAAGCTTGCAGCACTTTAATTCTAATATGTCTTCTATTTAGCATTGTCTATTTTTAAGAACTTATTTCGTATTTGCTAAAAACGCCACCCTTGTTTATGATTACTTCACAAATAAAACAGCATTGTTTAATCGGCAAAAATACTTCTTTTTTTTCTTAGGTTTAACAATATTTTTATTGTTTCTCATCTCAAATACATAGCATCCTAAAAGCAATGCGTCAAACTATTTGATACTCACTCATAAAGACATCAAAAAACAAGATGCAATTAGCTGATATTTTTTACTATATTTGCAGCCCAAAAAATTGCCCAAAAAGGATGGCCAATTGGTAAAATTTTTATAAAATCATTAGAAAAAAGAATTAGATGAATATCTCAAAAGAAAATACTGGAGATTTAACAGCAATTATCACTGTAGAAATTGTAGAAGCTGATTACGCAGAATTAGTTTCAAAAGCGCTTAAAGAATTAAGAAGAAAAGCAAATATCCCAGGCTTCAGATCAGGAATGGTTCCTATGGGGATGGTGAAAAAAATGTACGGGAAATCTGTAATGGCAGACGAAGTAAACAAAGTTCTTTCCGAATCTCTTAATCAATATATTGTTGATGAAAAGCTTGAAATATTAGGCCATCCTATCACTAATGAAGAAAAACAAGAGCAAGTTGATTTTGACAAACAAAAAGAATTTGTATTCCATTTTGACATTGGTTTATCTCCTGAAATTTCTTTAGAATTAAATAAGGACATTCATGTCCCTTATACAAAAATTGAAGTTGCCGATACAATGGTTAATGACTATTTAAAAGATATGCAGGAGCGTTTTGGTGAACATACTCATCCTGAGAAAATAGAAGAGTCAAGCAAAATTTCCGCTTCTTTCAAACAATTAGATGCAGAAGGAAACCCTCTTGAAGGAGGAATAAATGCAGATAATGGCAGTTTTGCCATGGAAGATATTGCTTTAAAAACTATTGCTAAAAAACTTATTGGCAAAGTAGTGGGCGACAAAGTAATTTTTGACCCAATGAGAGCCCTTAAGAATGCTGCCAAAGTTTCTGCTATGCTTTCCGTAGCAAAAATAATGGTTGAAGATTTAAAAGCAGAATTTGAAGTGGAGATTAAAGAAATAACCTTTATTACTCCAGCCGAAATAAACGACGATTTATTTAAAAAAGCTTATCCAAATACTGAAATAAAATCAGAAGAAGAATTGAAAAATAAAATTAGAGAAGATGCATCTAAGCAATTTGAAAGCGAAAGCGACAAACTGTTTTTAAGCAAAGCTGTAGATACTTTAATTGAAAAAGCAGCAATTCAACTTCCAGATGAATTTATGAAAAGATGGATACTCCAAAATAACGAAGGTAAATTAACCATGGAACAACTAGAAGTTCAATATGATAGCTATGCTAACTCATTAAAATGGCAACTCCTTCAAAACAAAATTATTAAGGATAAAGATATTCAAGTAAGTCAAGACGATGTAAAAGAACATATTAGAGGATTTATTAGCGGTCAGTATTTTGGAGGAATGGAAAATAATGAAGCCTTTGCCAGCCAAATGGATGGTATTGTTGATAACGTAATGAAAAATGAAGAAGAAGTAAAAAAGGTTTATGATCAACTTTATGACGCAAAAATGTTGACCGTATTCAAAGATTCCTTATCTTTAGATATGGAAATGCTTCCTCTAGATGACTTTATTAAAAAAGCTAGTGAAGCTCCTCAAGCATAAAAAATGAGGAAAGCATGATGATTTTACATAAAACTATGGGCCGATAATGCTTTATCATGCGAGCCATATCGATCCAAACAAAAATGATAAACCGATGAATTCAAACGAATTTAGAAAATACGCCACCGGGCATATGGGAATAAGCAGCCTTTCATTGGACCGCTATTCATCAATTGCACAAAACTATATATCTCCTACTATTATTGAAGAGCGCCAGCTTAATGTAGCACAAATGGATGTTTTTTCAAGGTTAATGATGGATAGAATCATTTTTCTTGGTGTACCTATTGACGATTATGTATCTAATATTATTCAGGCTCAATTACTGTTCTTAGAGAGTGCAGATGCTGAAAAAGACATTCAAATATATTTGAATACTCCAGGTGGATCTGTATATGCAGGACTTGGAATTTATGATACTATGCAATATATTCAACCAGATGTTGCTACTATTTGTACAGGAATGGCAGCCAGTATGGGAGCAGTATTGCTTTGTGCCGGAGAAAAAGGAAAACGAACTGCTCTTAAGCATAGTCGTGTCCTTATTCACCAACCTATGGGTGGTGCTCAAGGACAAGCATCGGACATAGAAATTACAGCTAGAGAAATACTCAAACTGAAAAAAGAACTCTACCAAATAATCAGCAGTCATAGCGGACAAACATTCAAAAAAATTGAAAAAGATGGAGACCGCGATTTCTGGATGACTTCAGCAGAAGCCAAAGAATACGGAATGATTGATGAAATTTTGGGTAAATAATAGCTATCATGGCAAAAAAACAAACACCAAAAGAAACTTGCTCTTTTTGCGGAAGACCTAAAGAAGAAGCAGGCGTATTAATAGCCGGTTTCTCTGCACATATTTGCGATTCCTGTGTAGAACAAGCACATATTATTGTACAAGAAGAAGGATTGGTTCAATCCAAAAACAACGATATTTCTAAGGAAAAGCTGCCAAAACCAAAAGAAATAAAAGCTTTTCTAGATGAATATGTCATTGGTCAAAATGATGCAAAAAAAATTCTTTCTGTTGCAGTATACAATCATTACAAGAGAATAAATCAACCCAACAGCAAGAACTTCAAAGACGTTGAGATAGAGAAATCCAATATGGTAATTGTTGGTAAAACAGGCACTGGGAAAACTCTTCTAGCTCGTACTATAGCTAAAATACTTCATGTCCCATTTGCCATAGTAGATGCTACTGTTCTTACTGAAGCAGGATATGTTGGCGAAGACGTAGAAAGTATATTATCAAAACTTCTACAAGCTGCTGATTTCAACGTGGAAGCTACTGAAAGAGGAATCATTTTTATTGATGAGTTAGATAAAATTGCCAGAAAAAGCGACAACCCAAGTATTACAAGAGATGTGTCAGGTGAAGGTGTTCAACAAGCCTTACTAAAACTATTAGAAGGAACTGATGTAAATGTTCCACCCCAAGGAGGAAGAAAGCACCCCGAACAAAAAATGATTAAAATTAATACCAAGAATATCCTATTTATTGCAGGAGGAGCTTTTAATGGTATTGAAAGAAAAATTGGTAGCAGACTACGTACAAATATGCTGGGTTATGGCGCAAAAAAATCTGTTGGCCAAATAGATATGGACAACCTCTTAAAATATGTTGCTCCGGGTGATTTAAAAAGCTATGGTTTAATTCCTGAAATAATTGGACGTTTACCTATTCTTACATACCTAGATCCATTGGACAGAGATGCCTTAAAACGAATTTTGATTGAACCTAAAAACGCCCTAACAAAACAATTTGGTAAATTGTTTGAAATGGACAATATTGAACTTAGTTTTGCAAACGATGCTATTGACTATATAGTTGATAAAGCCATTGAGTTTAAGATTGGAGCCAGAGGGCTAAGATCTATCATTGAAGCTATTATGACCGAAGCAATGTTTGAAGCACCATCGGCCAATAACAAATCTGGCAAACTAAAAATCACAAAAAAATACGCTCAAGATAAATTTGAAAATCATGCTATTGCCAAACACCAAGTGGCATAATTGTTTTGTTGAGTTTTATTTTGAAATAAGAAATTTTCAAAGCTGTTCTTTATTTAAGAGCAGCTTTTTTTGGGGCATGAATTTTGATTATTTTAGCTCTTTGAAAAAACCTATGATGCTGTTTTTTTTAAAATTGGAACATTTATAAATAAATTATACTCGTTGATAGGAATACACAAAAATAAGCAAATGAATATTCGCAAGTTAATTACCTTCATGTTAATTACTGTTGCCAGTACAGTTTTTGCACAGTTGCCCAAAGAAGGTTTACGACCCGCTTATATTGAAAATGGAGATACTATTTTTGTGGAATTTCTGAACGAAGTGGAAATTACAGCTCCGCTTATCTTTAGTAGTAAAAAAAACGCAAAACGATATAGTCGCTTAGTTTGGTATGTAAAAAAGGTATATCCATATGCTAAAATAGCAGGAATAAAAATGCGAGAGTATGAATTACTTTTGGAAAATACAAAACGCAGAAAAGACAGAAAAAAATTAATGCGACAAGCTGAAGCAGATATGAAAATACAGTTTGAAGATGACTTGAAACAACTGACCTATATGCAAAGCGAAATTTTGTTAAAACTAATAGACCGAGAAACCAGTACTTCACCCTATTTGGCTATTAAAATGCTTCGAGGCGGTTTTAGAGCTACCTATTATCAAGGATTTGCCCGCTTTTTTGGTTTTAACCTAAAAGACAGATACGACCCCATGGGCAGAGATAAAGAAATAGAAGATATCGTTATACTTATTGAACAAGGCAAAATTTAAGAATAATAATCTTCCACAAAATCACTTTATCTTTCAATATTATTTCAACACAGCAGACAGCTCTGTGAAGTTAAAGGGCTTTCGCAATAAACCATCCATCCCCGCAGCAGTACATTTAGATTTTATCCCTTCAAAATCTTCAGCAGTATGTGCTATAATTCTCACACGACCTTTTTTGTCAGAATCCCTTTCAATTTTCCTCAGTTCTCTTGCTACATCGAAGCCATCCATACCAGGCATTTTAATATCTAATAGAACCAAATCATAATCACCAATTCTATATTTTGCTATAGCCGATCCTCCTTCACGCGCCACTTCTACATGATGTCCCATCCTATCTAAACTCACTTTTGCAACTTTTTCATTTATCAGGTTATCTTCTACAAGTAAAATATTAAGCTTGGATGAAGGAACTTTTTTAACCTTATCTTTTATTTTAAATCTTGCAGGAACTACTGCGCCAATTTCATTAGCCAAATGAGATAATACAATTGGTTTATTTAAATATCCGGAATATCCCGCTTCTCTCAGGGTTTCTTTATGATATAAATTAGCAGAAGCAGAAATTAAAATAACTTCTGATTTAAGAAGTGGTTTCAATGTTTTATACTTCCTTAGTTCCATTCTGTCCGTAATTTCTCTAAAATCACGCTGAACCAAAATTAAATCATAAACTTTATTGGTTTTGTTCTGATCAAAATATTCTATCATTTCGCTTGAAGTGGCAAAAGCCAAAGTTTCAACACTTAATGTTTGCAAATATCCCAATAATATCTTTCTGCTAATATCATGCTTTTCAATAATAACTGCTCGCAAGCCACTATAACTAACACCTTGATTATTATAACTAAAGCTCATTTTTTGTGAGGTTTTTGTAAACACAGCACTAAACCAAAAAACACTCCCTTTGTTTTCTTCACTTGTGAAACCCATTTCTCCACCCATTAACTCACAAACACGTTTGGAAACAGCCAAACTTAATCCGGGGCCATTATAATCTAAAAATCTGCGTTGATCAATCTTTGTTACAGTATTATATAAAGCATCTTGCTTCACAGGGCTCATTCCCATACCAGTATCTTCAACTCTAAATTTCAGGCTAATATCTGTTAAACTACTATTATCTGTTTCAACATAAATAACCACCTCCCCTTTTGATGTATATTTGATAGAATTATTAACCAAGTTCAATAGTATTTCTTTCAACCTAACCGGATCACCCAATACCAATGAAGGAATACCCGGCTCAATATACACAGCAAAATCCATTGGTTTTTCTTTAATATCACTTCTAACAAATTCTGCAATTCCATATACAATGTCGTAAATACTAAATGGGACTTCATCTAAATCGATATTATCCGATGCCAAACGAGCACGATCCAACAAAGAATTAACAGCAGTTAGTAAATTACTACTACTAGTATTTAAATCCGTTAAATATTCATCTTGTTCTTTGTCGAGTTTTGTTTTCTTTAATAAGTCTACTAAACCCAATATTCCATTCATTGGAGTTCTAATATCATGCGATATAGAAGACCAAAACTCCATTTTTGAAGAATTTACACTTTGCAGCATAGCATCTCTATCCTTCTCCAAATGCTTTATTTTTCTTAATAATAGTAATACATACACCACAAGCACACTTATTACTATAATTAAAACCACTGTTAAAATAGCTATATCCGTCATATTCCAAGTTTACAATTTCACGATGTTAAGATACGAAACATAAAGCGTTTGATCAACTATAAAATCGCTACTTTTCAACAAACAAATCTGAATAATTCATAGCTTTTTCTAAGCATAAAAACCAGTGATTACAAGCAGTATACAGAAAGCATCCAATACTCTGAATTTCAGCGTAAGGAATTAAGAAATATTAGGAGTTAATTATCATGAATAAGTACAATATTTTTACTAAATTTGCCATCCTAAATTTGAAAAATAATTTTATATAAAACATAGAATAATGGGAAATGTAAAAAACGTATATCTCTTTGGAGATAAGAAGGCTGATGGCGATGCCTCAATGAAAAACCTATTGGGTGGTAAAGGTGCCAACCTTGCCGAAATGAATTTAATTGGAGTACCGGTTCCTCCGGGCTTTACAATTACTACCGAAGTTTGTACCCTTTATAACGAAAAAGGCCGCGATTATGCAGTTAGTCTTATCAAAGACGAAGTTGAACAAGCTGTAGCAGACGTTGAAAAAATGACAGGTACCAAATTTGGTGATGCCAATAATCCATGTTTACTTTCTGTTCGTTCTGGTGCCCGTGCTTCTATGCCAGGTATGATGGATACCGTTCTTAATTTAGGATTAAATGATGCCGCTATTGAAGGTATTTCAAAAAAAACTAATAACGAACGTTTTGCTTGGGATTCTTATCGTCGTTTTGTACAAATGTACGGAGATGTAGTATTGGGAATGAAACCTGAGTCAAAAGAAGACATTGATCCTTTTGAAGAAATCATTGAAAAAATCAAAGAAGAAAAAAATATTGAGAACGATAACGAACTTAGTATTAATGATTTAAAGGAAATGGTAAAAAGGTTTAAAGCTGCTGTTAAAGCTCAAACCGGACATATTTTCCCCGATGATCCTTGGGAACAATTATGGGGTGCTATAATGGCTGTATTTGATAGCTGGATGAATGATCGAGCTATTTATTACAGAAAATTAAACGACATTCCTGCAGAATGGGGAACCGCAGTAAATGTTCAAGCAATGGTATTTGGTAATATGGGAGCTAATTCAGCCACTGGTGTTGCCTTTACTAGAGATGCCGGAACTGGCGAAAATATTTTCAATGGTGAATATTTAATTGATGCTCAAGGCGAAGATGTTGTAGCCGGTATTCGTACTCCTCAACAAATCACCATAGAAGGCTCAAAAAGATGGGCTGTTCTTGCTGATGTTAATGAAGAAGAAAGAGCTGCAAAATATCCTTCTTTAGAAGAAGCCATGCCAAAAATTTATGCAGAGCTTAATGCAACACAAAATAATCTTGAGCTTCATTATAAAGATATGCAAGATCTTGAATTCACTGTTCAAGATGGTAAACTATGGATGCTACAAACAAGAAGCGGAAAACGTACCGGTGCTGCTATGGTAAAAATTGCCATGGATATGTATAAAGAAGGTATGATTAACGAAAAAGAAGCTCTTCTTCGAGTTGAAGCAAATAAACTGGATGAATTATTACATCCTGTTTTTGACAAAGACGCTCTTGCTAGTGGAAAAATACTAACTAAAGGTCTTCCTGCCTCTCCTGGAGCTGCTACCGGTCAAATCGTTTTCTTTGCCGATGAGTGCGAAAAATTTGAAAACTCTATCTTGGTAAGAATTGAAACATCACCTGAAGATTTAGAAGGGATGAATATAGCCAACGGTATTTTAACCGCTCGTGGTGGTATGACATCTCATGCTGCCGTTGTGGCACGCGGAATGGGTAAATGTTGTGTTTCTGGAGCAGGTAGTCTTAAAATAGACTATAAAAAAAGAACCATGATTGCCGATGGAAACAAATTTAAAGAAGGTGACTGGATTTCGTTAAACGGTACCACTGGTGAAATACTGGAAGATAAAATTGCAACCATTAAACCAGAATTAAGTGGTGACTTTGGTGAGTTGATGACTTTAGCAGACAAACATTCTGTTATGTTAGTTAGAACTAATGCCGACACTCCTCACGATTCTCAAGTAGCTCGTGACTTTGGTGCACAAGGTATTGGCCTTTGCCGTACAGAGCATATGTTCTTCGAAGGTGAAAAAATTATCGCGATGCGAGAAATGATTTTAGCCGATGATGAAGCAGGAAGAAGAGATGCTCTTGCTAAATTATTGCCACTTCAAAGAACCGATTTTGAAGGAATCTTCCAAGCCATGCATGATCTTCCTGTTACAGTTCGCCTACTCGACCCACCTTTGCATGAGTTTGTTCCTCATGATGAAAAAGGTCAAAAAGAAATGGCTAAAGTAATGGGAGTTACTGTAGATACCATCAAAGAAAAAGTAGAGAGTCTTTCAGAATTCAACCCTATGTTAGGCCATCGTGGTTGCCGTTTAGGAAATACTTACCCCGAAATTACCGAAATGCAAAGTCGTGCTATAATTGAAGCTGCATTAAACTTAAAAGTTCAAGGTATTACTGCTAAGCCAGAAATCATGATTCCTTTAACAGGGACCAAAAAAGAACTTAAAATGCAAGAAGAAATAGTAAGAGAAATAGCTGAAAAAGTATTTGAGGAGAGAAATGATAGAATTGACTATATGGTTGGTACTATGATTGAAATTCCAAGAGCTGCATTAACTGCGGATGAGATTGCTGAATCTGCCGAGTTCTTCTCTTTTGGAACTAACGACTTAACTCAAATGACATTTGGTTATTCAAGAGACGATGCAGGAAAATTCTTACCGGTATACTTGGACAAAGGAATTCTTGATAACGACCCCTTCCAAGTACTAGACCAAACTGGTGTTGGTAGCTTGATGAAGATTGCCGTAGAAAAAGGAAGAAAAACTCGTCCAAATATCAAAATTGGTATTTGTGGTGAACATGGTGGTGAACCAAGCTCTGTTGAGTTTTGTAATACTTTAGGATTCGGTTATGTTTCTTGTTCTCCATTCCGTGTACCTATTGCACGTTTGGCAGCCGCTCATGCTAATATTAAACAAGGTGCTTGGGACGCTGAAACAACAAAAGAAAACTTAAAAGAAAGCGCCAAAAATATTGGAAACGCTATCAGTTCCGAGTATGAAGTAGTTGAGAAAGAAGCCAAGAAAATGGCTAAAAAAGCTCGTAAAGAAGCTGAAAAAGAGTTGAAAAAACTAAAATCAGAAGCTAAAAACATTATTAGCAAATTCGAAGACGAGATTAAAAACTTGAAAAAGAAGAAATAAGTATTCATTTTCTTTTCAATTAAAAAGCTGTCCATTTATTTGGACAGCTTTTTTTTTAAACTAAGCTAAATTTTTTGGTACGGTTTTGGATTAATTCAAACCCAAATCAGAAAAACATCACATCATGAACTATAAGTTATATTTCCCCATTTTAGGTCTTTTCATTGGAATTTTAATTTTTTCGTCTTGTAGAAAAGAAAACAGACCCGCCCAACTTAATACCGATACAAACAGTATTGTATTTATTCAAGGAGAAACAACAAAATATTTTGGTATCGTTAATACCGGAAATGCTGCTATGGACTTTCGCATAGAAGCATCAGAAAGTTTTGTTGAAACATTTCCTAATAATGGCATTTTGGGTTTTAATGATTTGGCAAAAATTAAAGTCTCTATAAACACTGATGGCTTGGATTATGGCTTGCATGAAGCTAGCATATACGTTACCAGTAACGGAGGCACTCAGCTAATTAAAATACAAATAATTATTCCTGAACCTACTCCTCCAAAGCTTTGGTGGGATATTGACTATATAAAAATACCCAGCAATAAGGATAAAGATTTCATCACAATTAGAAACGATGGCCAACTAACATTAAACTACACAATAGGTTCTTTACAATCTTGGATGAGTTTTTCTCAAAATAGCGGAAGCCTCCAAGCAGGGGAAGAACAGGTAGTTTGGGTTTATGTAGACAGAAGCGGACTAAGCAATAACCTTTACTCTGGGTTTGCAAACATATTAACAGAAAATGCCGGTAATGCCAGAGTTAGTATAGACATGGAAGTAGGAGTATATAGCGTAAGCTTCTTTAACCCAACATACACAGATATTAATATTAACGTACCGGGAATGGGATCGCAGATTATTCCGGTACTTAATAGAGTCAGTTATATATATAATTCTAATCCAGGAAACCTCATGTACCAAGCATCTACTAAAGGTGAAACAGTAAATGGGCAAACACTTGGACTATTTATAAGTTGGCAAGATAATATTAACCTAAGTGGTGAGATTTCTCCAATTTTTGATCTTAATATTAACGAGGATATTTTCTTCATGAGTGTCATAAATTACGGAGCGCACGAGCTAAATAAATGGAGTATAAATTACGATACCGAATATCAATTTGATGAAGATGTGACCATACCAAACGATCAACAAGAATACTATTTTGGTTATTATGATGCATTGGACAAAACATCAATATATGCTGCCATTATAGGGACCAATAATGATGCAGTATGGAAAAATGGTACTGAATTTGATTTTCCCTGGGTGCTAAACCAATCCATTGTTTTAGAAAGTAGTTTAAAATCATCTGGAATAATTAGCAAAAGAGAATTCCCAAATTCTACAAAACAGTCTGCATTATTAAAATTAAAAAATACAACAAGAAGCAAGTTGAGAAGCAGGAATTCACAATCCATACTTAATAATAAATAACAGAATTTTAGTGCAAGAATAATCGAGATATATAGGAATAATAAACTCTTATTAATATTTCTACAATAAATATTTTCGATTTTTTTTACTTTTTTCTTATCACTATTTTAAGCTATCTTTGCGCACCTTAAAAAACAAATATCCATGGATAAAAATTCGATCATTGGCTTAGTTCTCATATTTGCCATATTTGCCGGCTTTTCTTGGTGGAATGCCCCAACCGAAGAAGAACAATTAGCCTATCAGAGAAAAATTGATTCAGTTGCTCGGGTGCACAGTCAACAAAAATACGAAGACTCCATTCGAAACAATCGAATAATAGATGAAGTTATCACAACACAAGCAGAAGATTTAACTGAAAATCAGCAGACAGACAGTAGTGTCATCAAACTTCAGCAAAAAGAAAAATTTGGTGCATTTGCTAATTCAAGTGTTGGTAATCAACAACTCATCCATTTTGAAAATGACTTGGTGAAATTGGATTTCACTCCAAAAGGAGGACGAATTTACAGTGCAGAATTAAAAAACTACAAATCCTACGATTCCTTACCACTAGTGCTTTTTAAAGGAGACACTACTAAGTTTGGGTTTGTGTTTTCCGCAGCAAACCGGCTTATTAACACTCAAGACCACTATTTTAAAACCTATGTAAACGGAAGAGAGTATAATGGACAAGACATTCTCATTCAAGATAAGGATAGTGTAAATATTAGCATGCGTTTATATCCTGATTTTGAGTCTGGTTATAATACAAACCAATACATAGAATTTGCCTATAACTTGCATGCCGACAGTTATATGTTTGATTTCAATATCAGAATGAAAAACATGGAAAACTTGATAGATGTCCGTAACGGATACATTGATTTTAATTGGTTAGTAAACTTAAGAAATATGGAAAAAATTGTAGACCGCTTTAATGGTTCTGCTATTTACTACAAATTCCACAAAGACGATGTTGACGAATTATCCGATAATAAAGATGAACAAGAAAATTTACCAAGTAAAGTAAAATGGGTAAGCTTTAAGCAACGCTTTTTTAGTATGAGCATTATTGCCGATGATGCCTTTTTAAATGGTGAAGTAAATCAATTCACCGGTTCTTCCAAAGACCCCAAATATGAAATGACCGCTTCAACAAATTTAGCAATTCCTATAAAGTCATCCCAAAATATGGATTTCGGAATGCAAATTTATATGGGCCCCAATGAGTTTAAACGTTTGGAATCATTTAATTTAGATCTCGAACGACAAATACCTATTGGTTGGGGATTCTTCCTTTTAGCATGGATAAATAAATATATTGTAATCAATGTTTTTCATTGGCTAGGCGCTTGGGGATGGAATTATGGAATAGTTATTTTGGTTCTTACATTATTACTAAAAATTGTACTATTCCCAATTGCCTACAAAACATATACTTCGTCGGCAAAAATGAGAGTTCTTAAACCAGAGATAGATGCTATAAACGAAAAGTTTAAAGATAAAGATGCAGTGAAGAAGCAACAAGCTACCATGGATCTTTATAAAAAAGCAGGAGTGAATCCTTTGGCCGGATGTGTACCAATGCTGTTGCAAATGCCAATTTTATTTGCAATATTCCGTTTCTTCCCTTCCTCTATTGAGTTAAGACAAAAATCATTCCTGTGGGCTACTGATTTATCTTCCTATGACTCAATATGGAATTTTCCAAACGGTTTTGAAATCCCTTTTTATGGCGACCATGTTAGTTTGTTTACTTTACTTATGACTATTTCTACTTTGATTTATACCAAGGTAAATAATGATATGATGGGCTCTAGTTCCAATCAAATGCCGGGCATGAAAACCATGATGTACCTAATGCCTGTTATGTTCTTGGGCTTGTTCAATAATTATGCTGCCGGATTGAGCTATTATTACTTTTTAGCAAACGTTTTCACATTCTCACAAATGTATTTAATAAGAAAAACAATTGATGAAGATAAAATACATGCACAATTACAAGCTAATAAGAAAAAACCTGCCAAGAAATCAAAATTCCAGAAAAAACTGGAAGATATGGCAAAACAAAGAGGTGTTGATCCTAAACAACTGAAAAGAAAATAAGATAAAAATTATCATTAATAAAAAGCCTGTTCTCAAAAAGAACAGGCTTTTTATTATAACACAACTTATATAAGCTGTACCTATACTTTCAGCTTACAAAGCAATATTACAGCTCATCGTCTCCTATTATAATTAACCTTTACTTGTTTTCTCAAGGCTTTCTCTTTCATTACCGAGAAACCAAATTTACCAATATGATTGCCTAATTCAAAATAATGTCCATGCGAATAAACCAATGGATTGGCACGAAACAAATCAAAGGAACCACTCCTCTCATCTAAGTATTTTTCGTCAGCTTGAACATGGACAACCTCAGCTGTAAACATCACATGAGACCCCAATTCTTTTACATCAACTACTTTACATTCAATATTTACCGGAGACTCTACAATAATTGGAGCACTCACTTTTTCTCCTTTGCGTGCTGTGAGCTTCATCGATTTGAACTTATCATAATCCTTACCCGATTTTACTCCACACCAATCGGTTTGAAAAGCCAAGTCCTTAGTCGTTAAATTAATCACAAACTCTCCTGTTCTTTTTACAATCTCGTAGGAGTGCCTACTTTTACGAATGGAAGCATAAAGCATGGGCGGATTCGTATTCAAAGTACCTGTCCATGAAATAGTAATGATATTATACTCTTTAGGTATATCGCCACAACTTAGCATAACAGCAGGAAGTGGATATACCATATTTCCGGGATTCCACTGTAGTTTCCCATTTTTTATTGCTTGATTTTGCATCGTTCTTATTTTAAATTCAAAGATAGAAAAAATGCTTTGTCCTGATTATTTATTTAGATTTGCTCAATGATTAGAAATCTAAGTTTGAAAGAAAAAGTTTGTGAGAGTTTTTTTGCAAATAATTTGCAAGATGCTATTAAAATCACTAGTAAGATAAATGCTTTTGGAGAGCTAAGATTTGATATGAGCAATCTTGAGATTAAAGATTTATCGAATATTAAAAAACTACATTCCAAACCTTTAATTTTTACTTGTCGCAAAGGAAAACTCACAGAAGAATTAAGACTTCAAGCATACCTTAAGGCCATTGAGCTTAACTTTAAGTTTATTGATTTAGATATTTCTCATGATTTGGATCTATTTGAACAAGTAAAGACCTCTTTGATGTCGGTCAAAACTAAGCTAATCATTTCTTATCACGATTATCAAGCAACTCGATCAATTGAAGAACTGAAGCAAGTTGTAAAACAATCATCATTATGCAAACCTGATATTATAAAAATTGTAAGTACAGTAAATTCAAATAACGATATTGAAATTTTAGAGAATCTGCAAAAGGAACATGCTAAAACTATTTGCTTTGGTATGGGAAGTTTTGCAACCGAAAGCAGAATTCGAAGCTTAAGAAACGGAGGAGACTTTACCTATGTGGCCTACGATAAGAAAAAAGGAACGGCTAATGGACAGATTGATTATCACGATTTTGAAAAAGCATATACCAAATATAGAGGAGTTGAGAAGGTAAAGCTAGCCGTTATTGGTAATCCAATCATTCATAGTAAAAGCCCACAAATTTTTAATATGCTTTTTAATGAAAATAATGTCCAAGGAGTTTATGAAAAGCTTGAGTTATCTGAAGTATCAGAATTTTTAGAGATAAGTAAATACTATGACGGATTTAACATTACAGCACCTTTCAAGCAAAGCATCATTGCCTATTTAGACAAGCTTTCGGGAGCTGCACAAAAAATTGGTGCAGTAAACACTATTTTTAAAAAGAATGGTCTTAGTTATGGTGACAATACCGACTTTATTGGTATATTAAAAGCTATTGATGAATATATTCCCATTTCTACAATAAAAAATTGCTTAATTTTAGGTTCGGGTGGTGCAGCCAAAGCAGCAGCTTATGCTATGAGCATTTCAAATATACCAACTACAATTTGCAATAGAACACATACAAAAGCAGAGCAATTGGCTCAGGATTATAATCAAAAATCTGTTCATAAAAACAAATTGCATTTGCAAGACTATCATTTAATTATTAACACAACTCCTCAACCTTTCCATTTAATTAATAACGAATCCTTACAAAAGGAGCATGTTGTGTTAGATGCCATTTATCATCACTCCTATTTTGCAAAAGAACAATTTCGTAGTTTTATACTAATTGAAGGTGAAAAATGGCTGAATGAACAAGCCAAAGCAGCTTACAAATTATTTATTCCCTAAATTGGGTACCTCCTGTTTTTAATTAAATCCACTTAATTTAAAATTGACCAATTTTAAATTAGCTTCAATGTTCTATGTAATTTCCCTTCCACTCCAAATAATACTTTATGTTTGCTTAAACTAATAACACTTATTAATCTTATGAATAGCTTTGGAACTATATTTCGAGTATCAATTTTTGGGGAGTCGCATGGACCTGCAGTAGGAATATTAATTGATGGATGTCCGTCTGGTATCGAAATTAGCGAACAAGATTTTGAACTGGACTTAAATCGACGAAAAGCAGGAGGAAAAGGGACAACACCCAGAGTAGAAGATGACAAAGCGAATATTGCCAGTGGATTTTTCAATAATAAAACAAGCGGAAGCCCTATTTCAATTGTCTTTCATAATAAAAATATTCGCTCATCTGATTATTCTTTGGTAAAAAGCATTCCTCGCCCGGGTCATAGTGATTTCACTGCAATGATGAAGTATAAAGGATATAACGATTGCCGTGGTGGAGGTCATTTCTCTGGAAGAATTACACTTGGTATTGTTGCTGCAGGTGTTATTGCAAAAAAAATCCTTAGAGGTATTACATTCACAAGCAAACTTATAGAAGCTGGTGGTAGTAAAAACATTGAACAAGCAGTTGATAAAGCCTTGAAAGAAGGCGATTCAATAGGAGGACTCATTGAATGCCAAGTAAATAATTTACCCATTGGTTTAGGAGAACCTTTTTTTAATAAAGTGGAAGCATTAATCGCTCATTTAATTTTTGCTATTCCTGCTACAAAAGGCTTAGAATTTGGCAGTGGTTTTGAAGCAGCTAAAATGATGGGGAGCGAACATAACGATGTTATTCTAAATGAAAAAGGAACTACTAAAACTAATAATGCCGGCGGTATTAATGGAGGATTAACAAACGGAAATCCTCTTGTTTTTAAAGTAGCTGTTAAGCCTACAAGTAGTATACAAAAAACTCAAAAAAGTTATAGCATCAAGGACAAACAAATTACTGAATTATCGGTAAAAGGTCGCCATGATGCTTGTATAGCTTTGCGTATGCCGGTTATTATTGAAGCTGCAGCTGCTATTGCATTAGCTGATCTTTTTTTAATAAATAAAGGATTACAATAAAAATGTTGACCTACTTAATGTATGGGTTATTTATAAACTAACATACCTTTGCCAAACTGCTTAGCAAGCCTAATTCATTAGTACTCAATAAATTTCTAGTCCAATCCTTTAAAGAACAAATCCAATCCTTTCTTATTCTCTTCTTCTATCATCATAATGAATAAACTAAAATTTGGCAAAAACCCAGCCCACTTTTTACGCAACTGATAAAAAGTATTGAAATCTGTTGCAAACTCTCCTCTCATATCGGCAATATCCATCACTACAGTATTAAACTTTTGAAACAAAGGGCCGGCAGAGGCCATTAAAGCATCATCAATAGTTATCATTTGCAGTATTTTTGTTAAATGCTTTTCATTTCTTATTTCTAAAGCAGCAATAATCATTTTAAATATTTGCGAATAAAAATATTTCAACTTTAAAGGATCATTTATTAATTTTGTTGGAATAATCTCCCATTTTAAACTATTAAAATACTCATTTAATTCATCATGCTTTCCCAAAGATGCCAAAGCAAAAGCTCTCACGGAATGAAAGGCATAAATATCAAAATTCCCCATATCTAACAGAATTGCTTGCGAGGATATATTAAATAATGAACTGAAGATAGCTTGAAGTTTGGCTTGGTCGTTTACAGCTTTAGCCATATGCCAGTATAAGTTAATCCACTTGTAATATATGTCAGCTCTTTGATTTTGATTGGAAAACTGTAAAGCTTTTTTCATCCAATCATCTATTCCCAAACTTTCACCAAACAAGGCAAAAATACCGGCTTTTGTCTGGCAAAATTCCACATAATGGTTTTGATCTTCAATTTCCCAAGTTGGCTCCACAACATTTAATAGCTTTTGGAACTCTTTAGGCTTATTCATACTCTTCGCCTGACCCAACTTTGAAATAAACTCAATATAAAAAGATTTAAAATCACTCATCATTAACTTTGTTTTATTAACTTGTGTATTAATTCCTCTAAAGCACTCATAAAATACAGACTTGCATCTGCATTGTAACAATCAGCGCCTTGCGCTTTATTTTCATTAAACCAAATAGTATTCCATCCAGCATTATGGGCTCCCAGAATATCTTTCTCACAATGATTCCCTATCATTATTATTTCATTGGGATTCAATTTTAATTCATCTTTTATAGACTCAAAAAATTGAATATTCGGTTTTTCTACTCCGATATCCTTTGAGGAGAATACAAAATGAAACAAGCCCTTTAAACCAACTCTGTCCAAAGCATCGTTAATATCGTTGGATGATGAATCACCTGCATTACTTGCCAAAATAATAATGTATTTATCTCTTAATTGAATTATCGCATTTTTTACTTCGGGAATAATAGCAACAAAGGGCCAATCTTTCATGGCACCTTCAAAGGGTAAATCACGCATAACCGTGTCGCCCCAATCAAATACTATTGCTTTAATTTCCATAATACTCACGTATTTTTTCAAAAAATATTTCTGGAGTTTTAGCCAGTTTACGTCTACTATAATCAAAAGCCAATATACCTGTACTGCCTGTTAAAACAAGCTTGTTATCTCTTGTTCTACTGACTTTATAATTTATATTGAAAAGCAAGCCTTTTACTTCACCTAAAGATACTTCTACAATTAATTCATCTCCTCTAAACACTTCTGCTAAAAAGTTTACATGAGCATCTTTCATTATTATTCCTATTTGATTACCAATATTTAACTCAGAAAATCCCATGCTTTCAAAATAAGCAATTCGAGATTCATGAAACAAGCTTAAAGAACGATCATTACCCATATGTCCGCCATAATTTATATCGGCTATTGCCACTCTGTATGGCCATATAAAATTTTTCATATTCTATTGACTATTTAAGTTTTATATTTACTTTCATTTCTTTTTTTCCAATGTATTTGTGATATTATAATCCCTGCTAACATAAGACCAGCTCCAATCAAGGAACGAATACTTATATCTTCATTTAATATAAGCCAACCACCAAACAAAGCAAAGGCCGATTCAAAGCTAAGAATAATGGCAGCTTTTTCGGCGACTACTTTTTTTTGTGCAAAAATTTGCAACGTATAAGCGATTCCTACAGAAATAAACCCTCCATAAACAATAGGAATTGCAGCATCTTTTATGCCTTCCCAAATAATATCTTCAATAAATAAAGCAACCAATAAACTAAGTATTGCAGTAATTCCAAACTGAATAATAGATAAAAGTATAATGGATACTTTGGGTGCATACTTTCCTATTAATATGACATGAACAGCCCAAAAAGCAGCACTTATCAGAACTAATGTGTCTCCCCAACTAAGTATTAATTCCCCCTGTATACTCAAAAAATACATACCAATAAAGGCAATAAAGGCTCCAACCCAAACTGTATAAGGAATTTTCTTCTTAAAAAAAACAGAAAATAATGGGACTAATATTACATATAAGCTTGTAATAAAACCACCATTAGCAGCTGAGGTATACTGCATCCCAATTTGTTGTAAACTTGCAGCAATAAACAAAATCAAACCTAACAGCAATCCTTTTCTTAAAACAGCCACATTAAAGCTGATAGCACTCGATTGATGGTAATTTTTATTCCGATAAAATATATATAGGGGAATTAATGAAAAGCTACCCAAAGTAAACCTAATTCCATTAAAAAGATAAGGCCCTATAAATT
>Ga0256826_1000705_pt1 | contig 20450 bp, 20 predicted proteins | sample CV79metaG_FD_185975 | JGI IMG/M metagenome (GOLD analysis project Ga0256826, IMG submission 185975) | Hydrothermal vent microbial communities from East Pacific Rise, Pacific Ocean - CV79 | ecosystem: Environmental > Aquatic > Marine > Hydrothermal vents | place: Pacific Ocean: East Pacific Rise...
AAGGGGTATCACTATGAAAAATATATTAATAATATTACTAGTATTTACAATAAGTTTAAATGCAAATATAATTACAAGTAAACAGTTGTTTAATAAAAATATAATAAAAGCAAAACAACAAAATATAAGTATGAGTAAAACATTTTATGCTACAACTACATATGATGAAACAAAAGTAAATGATATAGTACTAAGATATTCTGGTTATATTAAAAATTTAAATGCAAATTCTACACATAAACAAATTAATAAAGGAAACCTACTATTTAAAGTGTATTCAAAAGAGCTTGTTTCTGCATTTGATGAGCTACTTTTAGCTATAAAGTATAATCAAAATAGAGTTCAAATAAGAGCTATAGAAGATAGATTAAATTTAATGGGTATTAGTAAACAAACAATAAAATATGTAAAACGAACTAAAAAAGTTCCATATTATATAAGTACATATTCAAAATATACAGGTGTAGTTATAAATAAAAAAGTAAATGAAGAATCATATGTAAAAGCAGGGCAGACATTGTTTTCTCTTGCAAATTTATCTGAGATTTGGGTAAATGCTAATATTTACCAAAAAGATTTATCTTTTATTAAAAAAGGGATGAATGCAAATGTATATATTGATGGTGTAGGAGTATATAAAGCTAAAGTTGATTTAATACATCCTATATTAGATAATAAAACAAAAACAATACCAGTAAGAGTTGTAATACAAAATAAAAATAATAAAGTTTTTCCAAATATGTTTGCAAAGGTACAATTTATACAAAAGAAAATACCTATGATAACTTTACCTAAAAGTGCAGTTATAACTAAAGGTGCTAAACACTACGTATTTAAACCTATAAAAGATAGTCAATTTGAACCAATAGAAGTACAAGCAAAAAGAATAAATTCAAAAATGTATCAAATAACCTCAGGACTTAAAGAAAATGATGAGGTAATAAACAATGCTTTATTTATGTTAGATAGTGATGCTATTACAAATGGTCTTTATGATGAAGACGATGATGACTGGTAAGTCAAGCAAAAAGTAATAGGAATATAAAATGATAGAAAAAATTATAGATATAAGTATCAAAAACATATTTATCACACTTGTTGGTATATTTGCTTTGGCTTTTAGTTCGATTTGGGCATTTAAGACAATATCTTTAGATGCCTTGCCAGATTTATCTCCCCCTCAAGTAATAGTCCAAGTAAAATGGGCTGGTCAATCGCCACAAGTAATAGAAGAGCAAATAGGGAATGATTTAGTATCAAACCTAATGTCTTTGCCAAATATTAAAACAGTAAGAGCTATGAGTAGCTTTGAAAATGCTTTGATATATATAATATTTAAAGATGGTGTTGATATATATGATGCTAGAACAAGAATACTAGAGCAACTATCTCAGTTAACACCATCATTTCCTAAAAGTGCTAAAGTTACATTAGGACCAGATGCTACTGGAATAGGGTGGGCTTTTGAGTATGCACTAAAGTCTAAGACAAAATCTTTAGATGAGTTAAGAACTTTGCAAGATTATTATTTCAAATATGCCTTATTAGGTGTAGATGGAGTTAGTGAAGTTGCCTCACTTGGTGGATTTGTTAAAAACTATGAGATAACACTTGATATGGATAAGATAGTACAATATAATATTTCAACGAAAAGTATAAGAGAAGCTATAAGTAAATCAAACAATGACAAGGGTGGAAGAATAATCCTAGAAAATGGATTTGAGCAAATTATAACAGCAAGTGGCTATCTAAAAACAATAGAAGATATAGAAAATATCACTATACAAGTAAATAATACAATTGCACTAAAACTAGAAGATATAGCAAATATACAAATAGTACCAAGCAATAGAAGAGGAATGGCAGATTTAAATGGAGAAGGTGAAGTAGTAGGTGGTATAGTAGTAGTAAGATATAAGCAAAATCCTTATGAAGTTATCAAAAATGTAAAAGCAAAGTTAAATAGTTTGAAAATAGAAGATGTAGAGATAATCACTACATACGATAGAGCAAAGCTAATAGATAAAGCTATTAAAACTTTAAAAGACACTCTAATTGAAGAATCAATTATTGTTGCTATCGTTGCAATATTATTTTTATTTCATTTTAGATCTGCACTTATAATTATTATTGTTTTACCTGTAACAGTAGCTATTACATTTTTACTTATGAAGCTATTTGGTATTGATTCAAATATTATGAGTTTAGGGGGAATTGCAATTGCAATAGGAGCTATGGTTGATGCAGCAATAGTAATGGTAGAAAACGCCCATAAACATATACATAAAGCTCAAGAAGAACAAGGAAATGGAAAAGAGTTAAGCTATAAAAAAAGAGTAGAAGTAATAATATCTTCTTCAAAGCAAGTAGGAAGACCTATATTTTTTGCACTAATTTTAATAGTAGTATCATTTTTACCTATATTTGCACTTACAGGACAAGAAGGACGACTATTTACACCTCTTGCGTATACAAAAACATTTGCAATGCTAACAGGGGCAATACTATCAATCACACTTGTACCAATACTAATGGTATTTTTAATGGGTGGAAAAATCAAAGATGAAAGTAGTAATCCACTTAATAAGATGTTTACATTTATATATCTACCTATACTAAAAGTCTTTATGAAGTTAAGATATATTGTATTACTAATAGCAATTATAAGTCTATACTTCTCATATACACTATATGAAAAACAAAAGTGGGAATTTATGCCAATGATGAATGAACAGACTTTTATGTATATGCCAGTAACTCCATATGGTATTAGTATAGACCAAGTAAAAGAACTAACTCAAAAGACAAATGAAATCATAAAATCATTCCCTGAAGTAAACACAGTATTTGGAAAAGCAGGACGAGCAGATACTGCAACAGATCCTGCACCACTTGCTATGATAGAAACCATAATCACTTTTAAACCAAAAGATCAATGGAGAGAGGATATGACATACAAAAAGCTTATGAGAGATATGGACAAAGCCTTACAAATACCAGGGCTAATAAACTCATGGACATATCCAATAAGAGGAAGAATAGATATGCTTCTAACAGGTATAAGAACACCTCTTGGAATCAAACTATATGGAAATGATCATAGTAAGTTAGAATCTACAGCTATTGCAATAGAACAAAAGCTCAAAAAATACTCTGGAACTCTAAGTGTATCTAGCGATAAGGCAAATAGTGGGTATTATTTAGATGTAAAAATACAAGATGAGATGTTAGCTAGATATGATATAAATAAACAAACAATACTTAATATAATATCATATGGTGTAGGAGGAGCTAAAGTATCAACAATTATTAATGGTCTAGAAAGATACCCTATAAGTATAAGATATGATAGTTTTAACAGAAGTGATATAGTAGCATTAAAACAACTAATGATAAAAACAAAGTATGGATTCTTCCCGCTTGAAATATTTGCTACTCTATCGTATAAACAAGGACCATCAGTAATCAAAAGTGAAAAAGGTATGAATGTAAACTTCATATATATAACACCAAAAGAAAATGTATCAAGTAAAACATATAAAGATGAGGTACAAATGCTACTCAATGATATAAAACTCCCTAGTGGGTTTTATTATGAATGGGCAGGTCAAAGTGAATACTTAGAATCTGCTATGAAAAGACTAGTATATATAATACCTGCTACTTTTGTAATAGTATATATACTTATATACTTTGCATTAGGTAGTTTTATACAAGCTAGTATTATATTTTTCACTCTTCCTTTTGCCCTTGCAGGTGGATTACTATATATAGATATATTGAACTTTAATATATCTATTGCTGTTATAGTTGGATTTTTAGCACTTCTTGGCGTTGCTGCTGAAACATCAATAGTAATGATAATATATCTAAAAGAATCAATACAAGATAAGTATAAAGAACTAGGAAATAGTATCACAAAGATAGATATCAAACAAGCAATATACAATGGAGCAGCCCAACGACTTAGACCAAAGCTTATGACTGTATTTGCAATACTTGGTGGACTAATTCCTATTATGTATATAAATAGTGTTGGTAGTGAAGTGATGCAAAGAATAGCAGCTCCAATGATAGGTGGTATGGTAAGTTCAGCAATTTTAACTCTTGTTTTGATACCATTGATAGTTTATATTATAGAGTCAAGAAAAATGAAGGAAATTAAATGAAAAATATAGAAGGCTGTGGGCTAGGGCTTAGAGAAGAGTTTATATTTGATTTAGATAAATCAAATAATAAACCAACATGGTTAGAAGTAGTACCCGAAAACTGGATACATACACCAAAACTATATCAAAAAATATTTGATAAAATAGCCAGTGAATATGAGCTTGTAGCACATGGACTATCTCTTTCTATTGGTTCTCATGAATCTCTTGATATGAAGTTTTTAAAACAATTAAAAGAATTCCTTGATAGATATGAAATCAAAAACTACTCTGAACATTTAAGTTTTTCTAGCCTTGATGGAGTTCAATCATATGAGCTTTTACCATTACCTATGAGTAAAGAAGAAGTGTCAAATATAAAAGACAAAGTAAATCAAGTACAAGACTATTTACAAAGAGAGCTTATCTTAGAAAATGCAACATATTATTATGTACCAACTTCAACTATGAGTGAGATAGAATTTATAAATGAAGTTTTTGATAAAACAGGTGCAAAGATGCTGTTAGATATAAATAATGTTTTTGTAAACTCATACAATCATAAGTTTGATCCATACAAATATATAGATCAAATAGATTTTTCAAAAGTAGCATATTATCATGTAGCTGGACATTTAGAATATAAAGAAAACTTATGGATAGATACACATGGAACACCAGTAAAAGATGAAGTGTGGGACTTAGCAAATTATGCACTAAAAAAGAAAAAAGCACCAATACTTTTAGAACGAGATAATAATATACCAAGATACAAAAATCTGATAAAAGAATACAATAAAATGAGAGATATTTATGAAGCCGTATAAGATTCAAAAAGAGTTTTTAAGTACAGTTTTAAATAACAATAAGACTATACAAAATAAAGATCAAGAAATATACCAAGAGCTTATATTGTATAGATTTAAAGAGGTATTAAGCTCTACGTATCCAATATTTACAAAATACACAAATGAAGTAGAACTAGAAACTCTTATAAAAGACTTTATACTTAGTGGTTGTCATACTCCATATGTATGGAAAATAGCAGAAGAGTTTAAAGAATATTTATATACTAAAAGACAATTAACACTTATACAAAAAGAAATACTAGAATTTGAATTAAGACAAATAAAAATATATGTAAAAAATGATTATATTAAAAGTGGAAATATATCGTATAAAAAAGCATATAGACTATCAAAAAATGCTTCCGTAATGATGTTGAATTACAATATAATAGATGAAACATTTATAAGTGATAAAGGCTATATATTGATATACAAAAATCCATATGATTTTCAAGTATATCACTTAAGTATATCTAAGTTTTTATATTACTTTTTTAAATATCAAAGAGGAAATAATACAATAAATAAATCTATATATTTAGCATGTAAAAGAGTAAATATTAATTATAGTGATACAAAAAATATTGTAAAAGAAACTATAATTGGATTTGTAAATGATGGAATACTTATATAATATAATATTATAAAAACTACACATAAACTACACAAATAAATTGTAAAATAACATTACTAAAACAAACAAGGAAATAAAATGAGAAAAACAAAAAGAAATAATTTAGCATCAATAGTACTAGGAACAGCATTAATGGGTTCAAGTGCATTTGCAGGTATGGGTGGTTCATGTGGAGCTGGAAAATGTGGTGGAAATATGGACAAATCAAAGTGTAAAACTGAAAAATGTATGGATAAAAAAGCTATGAAAAAAGGTTCATGTGGTGCAAATATGAAAAAAGAAGGTAAAAAAGCTTCAGGTTCATGTGGTGGTTCTATGAATGGAAATGCTGGAAAGAAAAGTTCTGGTTCATGTGGAGCAGGTAAATGTGGAAGCATGAAAAAATAATTTAATTATAAATCGTCATATATTTAAAAGCCCTTGATTCGTTCAAGGGCTTTTTTAATTATAATAATACACCATTTTGGTTTTCAAAAGCCAAGTAAAAAGTAAAGTCCATTAAAAAAGGCTTAGAGACAAACTCTAAGCCTTTTAAGAAGTTGTAGTGTAAATTACTAGTTTACAGCTACTTCTACTTCTGTACCTTCCCAGATACCGTGTTTTGTACAGTAACCATGAGCAACTAATTTAAGTTTTTTTCCTGTTGGAATAATTGTAAATGTAGTTGTGTTATGTGCTTTTGTGTTTCCTAATGTTCCTGGAACATAAGAAGCTTTAGCTAATAAAGTATCTCCATTAAATAATGAAACTGATTCAATATAATGATCAAAATCATCTGGATGAGTAAATTCGTTACCCATTTTTACAGTTACTTCAAATGGTTCACCTTGTTTAGCTTCAGCAGCACAGTGAATAAATGGACTATGTCTATCTATTAAATCTTTTTTAGCTTCTCTATCGATTTCGCTTATGTCTTGGTATTTGTTAATTTTTGGCATATTATTTCCTTTTGTTTTAAATTAAAATTATTATACTATAAAAATATTAAATAAATAAATATAGTATTTAAGTTAATTTATTGGTTTAAGAAATAAGATATAATTAGTCCTATTTAAAAATAATAGCCTAAAGTAATTCCACTAAGAATAACAAAAAGCCAAATCATAGGTATTGATCTGTATTTTAAACTTACTTCTTTTAGTTCCATAAAATAATCTATAACCATAGAACCTTTTATAAATGTAGTGATTATTAAAATAATAAAAAATGTTTTATTCATTAGTTCAAATTTACCTAAAGTATAAGCAAAAATTGTAAGTGTAATTAACAGTAAATAAGCTTTAGTGTATTTATCAAATATAATCATAGTTTACCTTATAATATAAATCAATGGAAATAATACAATCCAAAGTAAATCAACCATATGCCAATAAGAAGCACCTGTTTGCATACCTTTTAGATCATTTTTATTATATCCTTGAATTTTTGTTTTTTCTTTTATATTAAATAATATAATCATACCAAGCAATACATGTAAAAAGTGAAACATAGTAAGCAAAAAATAAAACATAAAAAATTTATTTGTGCTTAGATTTATACCTTCACCATATTTTGCTATAAATTCACTCATTTTAATAACTAAAAATATACTACCCAATCCAATTGCACCATTTAACCATCTTGTCGCAATTATTGAAGCTTGCTTCGTATCATATGTTTGTATGGCTTTAACTGCTTTGATTACAAAAAAACTACTAGTAATAAGTATGATAGTATTTATAAATCCTGCTGTTTGATTTAAAGCCAATTGAGATGAGTTAAAAAGTTCTACATCTAATCTTCTTGAATAAATATATCCTAAGAAGAATAATCCAAATGTTATAAGTTCTATATATATGATAATCCATATTCCAGCATCACCTGGAGGATAATTTAAATTTTCTTTTTTCATAAGTGAATTTTATCACAATTAATTTAATTACTGCTTTAATGTAGAATTAATCTCAATTTTGCTAATATTCGCGTATTATTGTAAGATATTTATGTATTTTACATAAGAAATTAAAAGGAGATAAAAATGACTGAACGAATAACCAAAAGTATGGCCAAAAATATTTATTATGGTGGTGGAATGTTCGCACTACTAATATTTGTGGCTTTATCTTTTGATACAGTACAACAAATACCTGAACGATCAAATGAAGTTAATTTAACTGAATCTGTAATTGCAGGTAAAAAAATATGGGAAAAGAATGATTGTGTTGGTTGTCATACACTAATAGGTGAGGGAGCATATTATGCACCAGAACTTATGAATGTATTTAACAGAAGAGGAGCATCTGATGAAGCTACTTTTAAAGGATATATGCAAGGTTGGATGGCTGCTCAACCATTAAGTGAACCAAACAGAAGAAAAATGCCACAGTTTAATCTAAGTGAAGAAGAAGTAAATCATTTATCTGATTTCTTAATTTGGACATCAAGAGTAAATGCCAATGATTGGCCACCAACAATAGAAGGATAGAAATATGAAATATACATCACAAAGCGTCGCAAAACCGTATTTTATTTTTGCATTAGTTCTTCTTGCTGGAGAAATCTTATTTGGTTTACTTATGGGTATTCAATATATTTGGGGAGATTTCTTATTTCCACTAATACCTTTTAATGTATTAAGAATGGTACATACAAACTTATTGATTGTATTACTATTATTTGGTTTCATGGGAGCTACTTATTACTTAATTCCTGAAGAAGCTGAGAGAGAACTTTGGAGTCCAAAGTTAGCTATTGTTACTTTTTGGGTATTTGCTGCAGCTGGTGTTGCTACAATATTAGGATACCTTTTTGTACCTTATGCAACATTGACACAAATTACATTTAATGATTTACTTCCTACTATGGGTAGAGAGTTCTTAGAACAACCACTTCCTACAAAAGTTGGAATTGTATTAGTTGTTTTATCATATATTTTAAATACAGCTATGACAGTATTAAAAGGTAGAAGAACAGTTATTACAACTGTATTACTTACTGGATTATTTGGTTTAGCTGCATTTTTCTTATTTGCATTCTATGTTCCAGATAACTTAATCGCTGATAAATTTTTCTGGTGGTTTACTGTTCATTTATGGGTTGAAGCTACATGGGAACTTATTCTTGGTGCTATATTAGCATTTGTACTTATTAAAGTAACAGGTGTAGATAGAGAACATATTGATAAATGGTTATATTTAATTATTGCAATGACTATGGTTTCTGGTATTTTAGGTACAGGTCATCACTTTTATTATATGGGTGCTCCTGAGTACTGGTTATGGATTGGATCTATATCTTCAGCTGTTGAACCATTACCATTTTTCTTAATGATTTTATTTGCATTCTCTATGGCTAGAGATAGAAAAATACAACATGAAAATGAAGTAGCTCTTACTTGGGCAAAAGCAACAGCAGTAATTGCATTTTTAGGTGCAGGTGTTTGGGGATTTATGCATACATTAGCTCCTGTTAATATGTTTACTCATGGTACTCAACTTACTGCTGCTCATGGTCACTTATCTTTTTATGGTGCTTATGTTATGATTGTATTTACAATGATTTCTTATGCAATGCCAATATTAAGAGGAAGACCTCATGGTAACTGTAAAAAAGCTCAAAATAGAGAACTTCTTGCTATGAAACTTATGAACTTTGGTATGATAGGACTTACTTTAGCTTTAACAGCTGCTGGTATTACTCAAATACTAGATCAAAGAGTAGGAACAGATCTATTAGGGTTTATGGAATCACAAGCAAGTATAGAAACTATTTATATGATTAGACTTGGATTTGGAGTTATGGTATTTGCTGGACTTATTACTTACTTTACATCATTTTTTGTAAAAGAAGAAGCATAATCAAAGCATATGCTAAAGTATTTTTTAGAGTTTGAAGAGAGTATTGGTAGAAACTGGGATAATTTTCTAAATAAAAAAGTAAATAAATTTTATGAAAATAAAAGAGTTCACTTTAAAGATATTTCAAACTCACTACTTATTTTTCATCACCTTTTAGGTGGTGATAAAACAAAAGAACTAAAAGTATCTGATAAAAGTTATATCAATACAAGTTCAAGAACATCATTACAAAAAATCGCATTTTTAGGTAAAGAATTTTATTTAGCCAAAAATAGTGATGATACACTATACTTACCACCATCGTTTGCATATTTTCCAAGTACGGAACAAAATGAACTGATGTATTATTTTCTTATAGCTATTAGTATAAATATAGATACAAAACAAAATATGGTAGACCAAAATATAGATGCAACCAAACAACTAATATCAAAGTATAAAGGCTTTGAGATATTTTATAAGTACGCTACTGAGTATTTATCAAATAACTTTGAACAACTAACATATTTGAATAATATTGATATAAATAATATAAGTGACTATCCCAATCCATTATGGGTATATAATAAAGATACAAAAACATCTACAAATGAACTAAGTGATGAAGAAGATATTCAAAGAGATAAAGATGATGAAAAAAATGAATCCCTAGATGTCCAAAAAAAAGCAGATAAAACAGATGATGATAAAGATACTGATGGCTTTTTAGCATTTTTACCTGAATCATTAATGAGTATATTTGAAAAAGTAAATGTAGATAGAATGGAAGATGATAGTTTTGATGAAAATGCTCTATACCATGCTGAAGATTTAGATGAAATTACAATAGGTAAAAAACAAGCAAATTTAAATGCAAGAGTAAAATTAGATCTTGATATGGCTGTAGATGAAACAGAAATTTATCCTTTGGGTAAAGGACACTTAATAGATGAATGGGATTATAGAAAAAAAGTATATTTAAAAAACTATGCTAGAATAAAACCACAAGTAACTTTAAATGTATTACCACTAGAGTTTCCAAAAAGATTAAATAAAATATTCAAAAAAGTACAAGCACAACTAGATTTACTACAATTAGATAGAATTAAAAATGATAGATTGCCTTATGGCGATGAAATAAATATAGATTCATATATAGAGTATAGTTCACATCAAGATAAATCAACACATCACCAAAACTTTTATACTACATATGAGCGAAAGATGAGAGATATGTCTACACTAATACTTGCAGATGTATCACTATCAACTGAAGGTGGAATAACACAAGATATAAGAATAATAGATGTTATCAAAGATGGTATTATGGTATTTTCTCAAAGCTTAGATAAGCTAGATGATAAGTTTGCAATATATTCATTTTCCTCATTACAAAACAAAAAAGTATTTTTCAATATAATCAAAAACTTCAAAGAAAAGTACAGTGAAGTAATAAGAGGTAGAATTGATTCTATGCAACCATACTATTATACAAGATTAGGTGCTGCAATAAGACAAAGTACTTCTATACTTGAAAAACAAAAAAGTGTAAATAAACTACTCTTAATAATAAGTGATGGTAAACCAAATGATGAAGATAGATATGATGGAAGATATGGAATAGAAGATACAAAAAAAGCCATAGAAGAAGCAAAGAAAAAAGGGATAACTCCATTTTGTATTACTATAGATGTAGATGCAAAAGAATACCTTAGTTATTTGTTTGGAAGAAACGGATACAAAATAGTAAAAGATGGAAGAAAATTACCAGAAGTTATACCTGAAGTGTATATCAACTTAATAAAGTAATAAAATTAAAAATATGAGAAATAAGGATTAAAATGTCAAATATATATTACAAAGCCCAAGACAATGAAGAAGAACTATTTGCGGCAGCTGCTGCTATGGATTTACCTGTACTAATCAAAGGACCAACAGGGTGTGGAAAAACAAGATTTATAGAGTATATGGGAGAAAAACTAAATAGAAAAGTATATACTGTAGTTTGTCACGATGATTTAAGTGCAGCAGATTTAGTAGGGCGACATTTAATAGGTGAAAATGGTACTTATTGGCAAGATGGACCACTAACTAAAGCAGTAAGAGAAGGTGGTATATGCTATCTTGATGAGATAATAGAAGCTAGAAAAGACACTACAGTTGTACTTCATTCATTGGCTGATTATAGAAGAGTACTCCCTATAGATAGAACAGGTGAACTTATAACTGCACACAAAGATTTTATGTTAGTAGTATCTTATAACCCAGGATATCAAAATGTACTAAAGGGTATGAAACCAAGTACAAAGCAAAGATTTATATCTATGGAGTTTGCATATCCAACACCCGAAATAGAAAAAGAAATAATACTAAAAGAAAGTTTAGTTGATGAAGAGACAGCACAAAAACTAACGCTAATAGCACAAGAAATAAGAAATCTAGATGATACTGATATTGCTGAAGCTGTATCAACAAGACTTCTTGTATATGCAGCAAAACTTATAGTAAAAGGTTTTGATCCATATCAAGCTTGTGTACATACAATAGTACAATCACTTAGTGATGAAGAAGAAGTATTAGAAGTTTTAGAAAAACTTATTAAACTTCATTTTGTATAAAATAATATAGGTATTAATAAGCTTATTTAATACCTATGTATATTTTAATGGCGTGGTCATTTTCATAAACTTCAAAATCACTAAGATATCTTCTTTTTATATCTTTATGTTCATCAAAATATTTCCATATTTGTATCCATGTATCAGCTACAACTTCTGGAAATTCACCATTTTGTTCAAATAAGATGTACTTCCCTTTTTTAATTATTACTGGATTATATTTTTTAATATCTTTTCTATTTATTTCTACTCCTGTAGTAAGTGTATAATTACCATTCATATCAGAATCATAATCACTATAAACACCATAAATAAGTAAATTGTCTTTTTTATGTTCTATTTTTGATACTATATTATTACTATAAAATTCATTCCATAATTTTGTAATAGTTTCAGGTGCTTTAGTATTATTAGTATTTATACAAATACCAGCAATTATTTTTTCAGTTAAATTAACTTTTGTAATATTCAATAAGAATCCTTTTTTATTAATTATTTGATACAATAACAAAAAATATATTATAAAGAGATATTATGTCTAAAAAACAAAAAATTATAGTTGGTATGAGTGGAGGAATAGATTCTTCAGTTACTGCTTATTTATTACAAAAAGAAGGTTATGAAGTAGAAGGTTTATATATGAAACTTCATGATACTGTTGAGGGTTATCATGAGCAAAATATTAAAAATATTACAAAAGTATGTAAATATTTAAATATAAAATTTCATATATTAGATCTTGAAGATAGATTCAAAAAAGAAGTTTATGATTATTTTGTAAAATCTTATATTGATGGTATTACTCCAAATCCTTGTGTAAAGTGTAATAAAACTATAAAATTTGGTGCAATGATAGATAAAATGAAAGAATTAGGTGGTGATTATCTAGCAACTGGACATTATGCATCTACAGATGGAAAATTTATTTATTGTGCAAAAGATAAACATAAAGACCAATCATATTTTTTAGCTCAAGTATCAAAAGAAGCATTACCATATATGATGTTTCCTATGTCAAAGTTTACTAAAGAATATATTGTAAATATGGCAATAGATTTACCATTTTTAAAAGATATTGCAAAACAAAAAGAATCACAAGAAATTTGTTTTGTTCCAAATGTATATACAGAAATTTTACAAAAACATACAAATATTGATATGCCAGGTATTACATTAGATAAAGAAGGAAATGAAATAGGTAATCATAAAGGTTATATGCATTACACAATTGGAAAAAGAAAAGGTTTTTATGTTCATGGAGCTCATGAGCCACATTTTGTAATATCTCAAGATAAAAAAAACAACACTATAACAGTTGGTAAAAAAGATGAACTATATGTAAATGAAGTACAAATTGATAATCTCAATATGTTTATAGAAGATAAAATTTTTACTGCTGAAGTAAAACTAAGATATAAAAGTAATAGTATAAAATGTAAAGTTATTATTAAAGATGGTATTGCAAATATAATATTAAGCGAACCCGTATTTGGTGTAGCAGCAGGGCAAGTTGCAGTATTGTATGATGAGTGTAAAGTAGTTGGTAGTGGTTATATAATAAATACTAAAACTAGCTAAAAGTAAAAATTTGATATAATCGCAAAATATAATATATATAAAAGGAAGCATTTATGAAAGACTATAAAATAGTAAGTGGTACAGCAAATCCAGAATTTGCTAAAAAAGTAGCTCAAAACTTGGGTACAAGTTTGGTTGATGTTAAAATAAATAAATTCTCTGATGGTGAAATTGATGTAAAAATTACAGAATCAGTTAGAGGTGCAGATGTATTTATAATACAACCAACTTGTGCTCCAACAAATGATAATTTAATGGAATTATTAATTATGGTTGACGCTTTTAAAAGATCAAGTGCAGCTGAAATAAATGCAGTTATTCCATATTATGGATATGCAAGACAAGATAGAAAGGCCGCTCCTAGAGTACCTATTTCTGCTAAATTAGTTGCAGATATGCTTGAAGCTGCAGGAGTTGATAGAGTTATTACTATTGATTTACATGCAGCTCAAATTCAAGGATTCTTTTCTATACCTGTTGATCATTTATTAGGTTCTATTTTATTTATTGATTATATAAAAGAGAAAAATCTTAAAAATCCAATAATTGCAAGTCCAGATGTTGGTGGAGTTGCACGTGCAAGAGCATATGCAGAAAAACTTGGATATGATTTAGTAATTGTAGATAAAAAAAGAGAAAAAGCAAATGTTTCTGAAGTTATGAATATAATTGGAGATGTTCAAGGTAGAGATGTAATTATACTTGATGATATGGTTGATACTGCTGGAACACTTACAAAAGCAGCAGATGTATTAAAAGCAAAAGGTGCAACATCAGTTATGGCATGTTGTACTCATGGTGTATTATCTGGACCAGCATTTGATAGAATTACTGATTCGGCATTAGATGAGCTTGTAATTGCAGATACAATTCCATTATCTAAACCTCATGATAAAATTACTGTTTTAACAGCTACTAAAATAATGGCAGATGCAATACACAGAATACACTCTCATGAGTCTATTCAAAGTATATTTATATAGCTTTAAGCTTAAAATAAGTATAATTGCGAAACTTTACATTTCTTTAATGGAGTGTATTATACAAAAAAGGAAATAAAAATGAAAAAAATTATATTATCAACTATAGCTTGTGCTACAATTGTACTAGCTAGTAATGTTCCAGAATTCGAATTCTCTCCAATGGTTGGGATATCAGATACACATGATAGATTAAATTTAGATAATGATAAAGATGCTGGATTAACTTTAGCTATTAAAGATAACTATACATTCTTCGATCAAACAGAATTAGCTTACTTCTTTACAAAAGATACAGGATTTAAAGCAGGAGCAGGAACTTCAAATACTCATAGATTTTTATTAAGTGGTGTTAAAAATTATTCTTTAAGTGATAAATCAGCATTATATGCACTTATTGGTGGTGGTTACGAAAAAATTAGTGATGAAGCAAATGGTGTAACATCTGGACCTGCATTAAACTGGGGTGGTGGTTTTAAATATAAAGTTACAGATAGTATTGCTCTTAAAGCAGAAGCTAGACAAATTTTTACAGATAAAGACTTTAGAGAAAATAATGTTTTATATAATGTAGGTCTTGCAATTCCATTTGGTGCAGAAGCTAAGAAAATGGCTCCTAAAACTGAAGAAAAAATGGTTAAAAAACCAATGGCTGCAAAAGTAATGAAAAAAGAAACAAATACTATAGATATGAGTAAAAAAGTTATTTCTCATTTTGATACTGATAAAGCTATATTAAAAGAAAATGATAAAGCAATGTTAAAAAAATATGCAATGTACTTAAAAGCTTTTCCTACTGCTAAATTAGTAGTTGAAGGTCATACTGATTCTACTGCAAGTGAAACATATAATAAAAGTTTAGCTGCAAGAAGAGCAATGGTTACTAAAGCATATATTGTTGATTTAGGAATTGATTCTTCAAGAGTTAGAACAGAGTCTTATGGTGAAACAATGCCTGTAGTTGATAATAAAACAAGAGCTCATAGAGCAATGAACAGAAGAACTGAAGTTAAAGTATTCAGATAATCAATCTTCTTTAAATTAAAAGAGTTTTACTCTTTTAATTTATACTATAAACCTTAAAAAACATCCTCTCAAAAATACAATAACATCCCCTTAACAAAACTTTAGATATAATCGCAAATATTAATAATATCATTAGGATAAAAATTTGCAAAAAAATATTAGAAACTTCTCAATAATTGCCCATATAGATCATGGTAAAAGTACATTAGCTGATAGAATAATACAAGAATGTGGTTCAGTAGCAGACCGTGAAATGTCAGCACAAGTTATGGATACAATGGATATAGAAAAAGAAAGAGGTATCACAATAAAAGCACAATCAGTTAGACTTGATTATGTTAAAGATGGAGAACATTATGTTTTAAACCTTATTGATACTCCAGGACATGTTGATTTTTCTTATGAAGTTTCTAGATCTTTGGCTTCTTCTGAAGGTGCATTACTTATTGTTGATTCAACACAAGGTGTTGAAGCACAAACTATAGCAAATGTTTATATTGCAATGGAAAATGATCTTACATTACTTCCAGTAGTTAATAAAATAGATTTACCGTCTGCTGATCCCGATAGAGTATTAGAAGAAACAGAAGATACTATAGGACTTGATTGTACTGAGCATAATCTTATTTCTGCTAAAACAGGTCAAGGTGTAAAAGAACTTATAGATGCGATTGTTGAACGAGTACCAGCTCCAAATGGTGATGAAAAAGCATCTACAAAAGCACTTATTTATGATAGTTGGTTTGATAATTATCTTGGAGCTTTGGCACTTGTAAGAGTTTATGATGGTAGTATTAAAAAAGGTCAATTACTTAAAATGATGAATACAAAAGTTGAACATAAAGTTTTAGATCTTATGTATCCACACCCAATTCATAAGAAAAAGACAAATGAACTAGAAACAGGTGAAATAGGTATTGTAATACTTGGTCTTAAAACAACTGATGGTATTGAAGTAGGGGATACAATTACAGATGCTAAAAACCCTACAGCTGAAATTATTGATGGATTTGAACCCGCTAAACCATTTGTATTTGCAGGTATTTATCCAATAGATACAGATAAGTTTGAAGATTTAAGAGATGCACTTGAAAAACTAAGATTAAATGATTCTTCACTTTCTTTTGAACCAGAAAGTTCAATGGCACTTGGAAGTGGATTTAGAACAGGATTTTTAGGTATGCTTCATATGGAAGTTATCAAAGAAAGATTAGAGCGAGAATTTAATCTTGATTTAATTGCAACTGCTCCAACAGTTGTATATAAAGTTCTTAAAACAAATGGCGAAGAACTAACTATTGAAAATCCATTTGATTTACCAGCTGTTAATCATATTGAAACTATATTTGAACCTTATGTAAAAGCTACTATTTTATGTCCTGATGAATTTCTTGGTAATGTTATAAAGTTACTTAATGACAAAAGAGGAATACAACTTAAAATGGATTATATAAATCCAACAAGAGTTTTACTTGAGTATGATATTCCTATGAATGAAATAGTAATGGACTTTTATGATAAATTAAAATCAACTACAAAAGGATATGCATCTTTTGATTATGAAGTTGTTGGATTTAGACCAGGAGATCTTAAAAAACTTGATGTTTTAGTAGCAGGAGAACCTGTTGATGCTCTTAGTATTATTGTTCCTACAAGTAAAGCAGTTTCAAGAGGTAGAGTATTTGTAAAACAATTAAAAGAATTAATACCTAGACAATTATTTGAAGTTGCAATACAAGCTAGTATTGGAAAAGATATTATTGCTAGAGAAACAGTAAAATCTACAGGTAAAAATGTAACTGCAAAATGTTATGGTGGAGATATTACAAGAAAAAGAAAACTCTTAGAAAAACAAAAAGCTGGTAAAAAAAGAATGAAAGCTATAGGAAAAGTATCTATTCCTCAAGAAGCATTTATGTCAGTACTTAAATTAGATTAAAATATTACTTTAATCTATAAGTATATATTATAAATTAATAATCATATGCTAAAATTCCTAAAAATTATTAGGAATTTTAAATATGTATAAAAATACAAAAAGCTTTATTGAAAGCTCACTTTTTCAAAACTTTATCATATCACTTATAATACTAAATGGTATTACAATGGGATTGTCTACATCAAAAAGTATAACTTTATCTTACGGGCATATAATAGAATTATTTGATATATTTGTTATTAGTATTTTTACTATTGAAATAATACTTAGAATATATGTAAATAGAATTTCATTTTTTAAAGATGGATGGAGTTTATTTGATTTTGCAATTGTAAGTATATCTCTAATTCCTACTTCTGGTGGATTTGAAATATTAAGAATATTAAGAGTACTTAGACTTTTAAGACTAATTACAGTTATTCCTCAAATGAGAAAAATAGTGACAGCTCTTATAAATGTAATACCAGGAATGGCTTCTGTTGCTGCACTTGTGATGTTGTTCTTTTATATATTTGCAATTATGGCAGTACAATTATATGGAGAAACTTTTCCTCAATGGTTTGGTACTTTAGGTGAAACATTTTATACATTATTTCAGATTATGACACTAGAATCATGGTCAATGGGAATAGTAAGACCTATCATGGAAGTTCATCCTCTTGCTTGGATGTTTTTTGTACCATTTATTTTCATAGTAACATTTATTATGATAAATTTAATTATTGCAGTGGTAGTTGATGCAATGGCAGAAATGAATGCTGCTGAAGAAGAAAAATTAGAAAATAATTTGAAAAATGAAGTAAATAGTTTAAGAAGTGAAATATCTGAACTAAAAGAACTAGTAAAGATAAGTATAAAATCAAAATAAAAGAGTATAAACTCTTTTATTTAAAATACTGTTTATGAACAGTGACCGCCACCACAACATCCTGAAGATGCTTGAGATTTCATATCTACTGCTATTAAAATATTACCATTTTCTTCTCTTGCTTCAAACGCATGTTTTTGGCAAAACTTTGTATTCATGTGATTTACCATAAGACTTGCTTGTAATAATGCTTCATCTTTTGAATCGAACTCTTGATTGTTTTCGTATGCACTTCTTTTGAAACACCCACACTCTTTTTCTACTATAATTGTACTCATGTACTATCCTTTTTTGTATTTATGAAAATATATCATATTATTATTAAACAATTATTAGTTAAAATATCAAGTATTTAAAAATTATAAAGGATCTATAAATGAGATGTATTACTTGTGAAAATATATCTTTTTTTATGATTTGTAAAACTTGTCAAAATGATTTTTTAAATACATCTTTACATAAAAGAGAATTAGAAGATAATATGATCGTATATAGTTTTTATAAATATGATGAAATACAAGACTTATTAAATGCTAAATATTATTTTTATGGAGACAGAATACTTAATATTTTAGCAAAATTATCATTTACAAAGTTTTCTTCAAATTTTAATATTAATGAAAATATGTATATAATTCCTATTGATGATATTATAAAAGATGATATGTTTTCTCATACCGCAATATTAGTAAAACATCTAAAGCAAAAAAACTTAATACCTCAGTACAATTGTTTAAAAGCACAAAATAAAATAAAATTTGCAGGGAAAAGTTTAGAATATAGAAAGAAAAATAAACGAAATTTTGTATATAATGGTAAACAAAATATAAAAGTAATACTAGTTGATGATATTGTAACTACAGGACTTACAATATTAGAAGCTAAAGAAGTATTAGAAAAAAATAATTGTGAAGTTTTATTTGCTTTAACTCTAAGTGATGCAAAATTATGTTAAAATAGCCAAAAATTATAGATATAGGAAACGACATTGATTGCAATAGTTGATTACAATATGGGAAATCTTGCGAGTGTTTTAAATGCATTAAAACTAATAGATGCAAAAGCAGTTATAGAAAATAATCCAGACAATTTAAAAAATTATAAAAAAGTTATACTTCCAGGTGTTGGAGCATATAAAGATGCAATGGAACACCTAAAAGATACAGGAATGTTAGATGCAGTAAAAGAGTTTGCATCTACTGGTAAACCTATGTTAGGTATTTGTTTAGGTATGCAATTACTTTTTGAATCAAGTGAAGAATTTGGAAATACACAAGGACTTGGACTTATTCCTGGGCATGTTGTTGCTTTTGATAAATCAAAAATGAATATGGATGAACACAAAATCCCACATGTAGGATGGAACAAAGCATTTAATAAACAAAATGCATTATTTGATGGATTGGAAAATCCATATTTATATTTTGTACATTCTTATCATTGTGTTTGTGATGATAAATATACAATAGCTACTACACATTATGGATATGACTTTACAAGTGCAGTTCAAAAAGACAATATATATGGTTTTCAACCACATCCTGAGAAATCTCATGATAATGGTATAGCTATACTTAAAAACTTCATAAAATTATAATAGGAAATTAAAATGGAAATATTACCAGCAATAGATTTAAAAGACGGAAAAGCAGTAAGACTAAGTAAAGGTCTAATGGAAAGTGCAAAGATTTACTCAGATGAACCTTGGATGGTAGCAAAAAGATTTGAAGAATTAGGTTCAAAATGGCTTCATATAGTTGATTTAAATGGTGCGTTTGCAGGTGAACCAGCAAACTTAGAACAGATTAAAAAAATTAGAGAAAACTGTAATTTGAAAATTGAACTTGGTGGTGGAATAAGAGATGAAGCTACTATTAAAATGTATGTGGAACTTGGAGTTGATAGATTAATTCTTGGTTCAATTGCAGTAAAAGACCCTCAATTTGTAAAAGATATGGCTGCTAAATATCCAATAGCAGTTGGAATAGATGCAATG
>Ga0256826_1000706_pt1 | contig 20447 bp, 14 predicted proteins | sample CV79metaG_FD_185975 | JGI IMG/M metagenome (GOLD analysis project Ga0256826, IMG submission 185975) | Hydrothermal vent microbial communities from East Pacific Rise, Pacific Ocean - CV79 | ecosystem: Environmental > Aquatic > Marine > Hydrothermal vents | place: Pacific Ocean: East Pacific Rise...
TCAAGATAAGAATGGTAGAAAAATCGAAGAGTAGAGGCTTCTTTTTTATGAGGGGTGGGTACTTAGTCACTCCTCTTTATATTTTTTAGCAAAAAACCGATTAAAGAGACCACTTCAATCGTCACGCCACTCTCTTCAAAAGTACCCTCTTCCTCATAAGATATAATCAAACCTCTTTCTAGTTTATACTGTTTACAGGCATTTATTAACCCTTTAGCACGTGTCTGTTCATTGTCCATCTCATAGGTTACTTGTATCGCTTGGGTGACTCTCCCTTTTTCAACCACCACAAAGTCACATTCTGATATCTTATCAGTATGATAATATATCTCTTTCTCTTGTCGTCGTAACTCTAAAAATACAGCATTTTCCATAGATTTACCTATATCATCTGAAAACTTATAAAGCAGAGTATTGTTCAACCCTATATCTATGGAGTAGACCTTTTTATCTGTTTGGGTTGTGATTTTTTGACTATATTTATCAAGTGTCAAGCTCAAATAGATATCTTCTACATAACCTAAATAATCATACAAGCTATTTTTACCCACTTTAAAGCCACTGGATTTTAAGTCATTATAGATTTTATTCACTGATACCAATTTGGTAGAAGAGGCTAAAATTCGCTTTAGAAAAAACTTCAAAGCTTCCACATTTTTAATAGAAAATCGCTCTATCAAATCTTTGTAAATCATCACATTATAGTAATCTCTTAAAATCTTCTCTCTAATTCTATTATCTAAAAGAACGGTTTCAGGAAAAGCTCCTTCATGTAAAAACTTCTCTAATCGGTTGTGAATCATCGCCAAGCTTTTGGTACTGTAGAAATCAATTTCTATATCTTGAAATGACAAATATTCAGCAAAAGAGAGTGGAAAAACCTCATAAGAGATGGTTCGTCCACGTAAAGAGGTAGCGATATCTCGGCTCAACAGTTTAGAGTTAGAGCCTGTAATAAAGATATTTTGACTCACAGAATCATAAACACGCCGAACAAACTTCTCCCACCCCTCTACATTTTGAATCTCATCAAAAAAGAGATAAACATTTTCCATCTCTATCTCAGGGTAAAGCTCCATATAGGCTTGAAGTATCACATCCAAACGCTCTTGGTTCAGTTCAAAGCGTTCATCTTCAAAGTTAAAAAAGAGTATCTGTTCTTTGGGTATGGTTTGGGTAAGTTGGTTAATGGTATCGTACAAAATAGAGGTCTTACCACAACGTCTAACACCCATAAGGGTTATAATCTTTTGGGTATTAATGGGAAGTTGTAGCTCTCTTTTTTTTACTTTAAATGGCTTTTGTAGGTGAAAATCTCTAATTATTTGCTTTATTTTCTTTTTCATACGGAAAATTATAGCGTATTTTTTCTTTTTAATGTAATTTATCTTTAAACTCTAGCCACAATAGCCTCTTTCATAGCGTACTTTAAACTTTTATCAACGGTTAAAATAATATCCCAACATCTTGTGATAAACCAATTATATCTATTTAATCTATTTTCATGTATAATTTAAAAATGAACAAAATAGATTTCGAGTGGGATGATAAAAAATCCAAAACAAATATTAAGAAACATGGTATCTCTTTTGAAGAGGCAACAACTGTTTTCTATGATGAACAGGCTATTGAGTTTTATGATGATGAACATTCAGAGTGGGAAGATAGATTTTTGATGCTTGGATTAAGTAACAAACCAAATCTACTTATTGTTTGTCACTGTTACAAAGAAGCTAACAATAAAATTAGAATCATTTCAGCAAGAAAAGCAACTAAAAACGAATCAAAACATTATGGAGGATAATAAAATGAGAGAAGAGTACGACCTATCAAAAATGAAATCTCGACCAAATCCTTATGCTAAACACCTAAAGAGAGAGATTACTATTGATACCGATATTAGCGTAATAGAGTATTTTAAAGAGATGGCACAAAAAAATGGTTTATCGTATCAGAATCTTATTAACCTTTATTTGAAAGATTGTGTTAACTCTAATCGTGAGTTAAAAATGCAGTGGAATTGATGGTTCTCTTTGTTTAAAAATACTTTTTCTGAAAAATTCGCAGACCAAAAACTGCTAAATTTTACGGTTGTTAGCTAATGCTTTACCAAAGCAATCTCTAGCTTAACATCCAAAACGAACTCCGATGGTTTTAATTGCAGAGATGATTCTCTGTAGTTGTACTATAATCTATGATATTAAACAAGTTAAGATTGAACTTTAGTTATTTTTTCCACAGCATTTTTTGTATTTTTTGCCACTGTTACAGGGGCATGGGTCGTTTCTTTTAATAGAAGAGATATCATTCTTTAGTTCACTAAGTTTATTCTTAATTTCCTTTAACCATTGAGAAGCACTTGTAATATTTGGATGTTCATTAGGAGAAAAAATATTGGTGTATATAATAAAAGCTCTTTCCATATGAATATAAGCCTGATTATAATTTTTTTGAAAATAATACAAAACTCCCAAATTATTATAAGTTGATGCGATAGTAGAATTATATTCTCCTTTCTGAATTTTCAAAGATTTCAAAAAGAGTATTTCTGCTTTTTTATATTTTTTCATAGAGAGATAAATTGATGCTAAGCCATGATAAGAAGAGGCTATTTCTAAATGTTCTTCTCCTAAATTTTTTTTTCTTATCTCCAAAGCTTTTAAAGCTAAAAATTTTGCTTTTTCATATTTTTTCATAGAAAGATAAAGGTTTGCTAAATTATGATAAGAACTTGCTACAAACAAATGCTCTTCATTCAAAATTTCTTTATATATCTCTAAAGATTTTAAAAAAAGTGGCTCTGCTTTTTCATACTCTTGAATCAAAAAATAATGATTAGCTAGACTATTATAAGCAGAAGCTGAACTTGAAGATTCTTGATTTAATATTTCTAAAGCTCTTAGATGAAGTGATTTTGATTTTGAATAAAAACCTAAAATATCATAAACAAGCCCCAAACTCCTAAAAAGATCTCCTACCTTTTTATTATTTACCTTTATTTTTTCCAACAAGTCAACTAAATTCTCCAAATAAATAATATTATTTTGAGTATATAAAGCCACTTCTAAACTTGGATTACCACCTAAGAATTTATTAAAATGATTTACGATTAATTCAATCTCTTCAAAGTTTGGAGTATAGTTAACTAAAATATACTCCTTCACAATTTGATGCAACTTATACCTATCTTCAAAAGAACTCAACCACCCTTTCTCGCATAGATAGTTCAATAACTCCTCAAACTCCTCATCATCTTTTCTATCAAAAACTACTTCTAAAAAATTCCGTTCTATCTCAATAGAAGGCAAAACAGACAGCTGTTTCAACATCAAAATCTCTTCATCCTCCAATTCATCAAAAGAAAAAAGTTCATTTAAATAATCATTGAAACTCTCTTTTCTCTTTCGTTTAATACTCGAAAACTCTCCATTTTCAAATTTTTCTTTGATAAGTTCAGGTGTCAAAGTTTTTTTACTTTTTAAAGTTTTGGCTGTCATTTCTACAAAAAAAGCATGACAATCCAAATAGTTTAAAATCTCTTCAAGCAACATCTCATCTTCTACCTCAAAAATAGAGTTAAAAAGCTTTTTTGCATCATTTATAGAGAGAACATCTAAATAGTATTGTTCCACATCTTCTATCTCTTCACGAGAGGTCAAAAGAATTTTATAACCACTATTTTTTAACTCTAAAATTCGTTCAATGATCTCTTGATTTTCTTCTATATTTTTGACATCATCTATAACTAAAAGCTTTTCTCCCTCTAGTTTCCTAAGTTTTGCCAAAGCCTCCATAAAAGCATCTTGTTGTTTCTCTTGTTTTAGGTCTAATGGCTCTCTAAGCTCATTTATAAAGCTATCTATACCTTCAAAAAATCCATAATAATGAAGCTTCTCTTTTTGAGAATGCAAATAATAACTTGCAATGGTAGATTTTCCTATTCCACCAATTCCATTTATAAGAAGTAGAGAGTTAGAACTATTTAAAAGTTCATCTATCTCTTTTAGTTCTTTTTCTCTTCCTATAATGCTGTTTTTTCCTAGTTTTGAGGTTAGTTGAGGTGGGACTTTGTGTTCAGGTAAAATAAGATTTTGATTAACAGTTCCACCTTTAACAACACCTACACCATAAATATCTCCATTTATTTCAGTATTACCCTGCATTATTCTTTTCCAAAATGTAATGTTTGAGTTACTGTACCCCCTGTCACTGTACCAATCCCATTTACATCTCCATTTATATTAATTGTAACCCCGTTATTAGAACTATCTTTTTTAAAGGCTTTTTGAAAATCATTTATCACATCTGCTGAAGCAACTCTTACATTTTCTCCAATTCGATAATATACTGTTCCTTTTTTATCAGTTGTATTGTCCAATCTTAAATCTTGTGACAAAGAGATTACTTTACCACGAGGAGGAATAGCTAAAACCAATATATTTGTATCTTCTGCTATTTCATACCACTGTATATCTAAAGCTAAGAACTCTGGCTGAGAATAGTTATTTAAAGTTTCAAGTAACTGTTGTGTAAACTTATCTAAAAACATCATCTTCGATTTATCAAAATCATAAATTTTATTTTCAATACCTTCTACAGAAGTAATTTTTTCACCTTCTCTTTTATCGTTATCATCCATTACACCAATAATTAGATATGAAGTTTTATCAACAGAGTAAATATCTCCATTAACCAAAGCCAATATATCTCGAACAAATTCATTATTGATTTTTGGCTTTTTAGCCTCTGAATATTTATACCATTCACTTTTAAAATCTACCTTAGCATTTTCTCCATCTTTGATTATCTTTTTTAATTCTTCTATTTCCATTTTTGTTCCCTATTTTTTTATCCATTATATCAAAGCTTATCTAAGCCTTTCGGCGAACCCTTCATTTTATGCTAATTTGATTTTGTGGTGCGTTGAAAACAGCACCCTACGGGATTTATGTCAATTTATTTTAAAATTTTAACTTATAATATCATAGAATAGAAAGGCTAGATAGGCAGTAAGTTATTCGGAGAAAGTTTGATTTTATAGTAATTTTTCATGTAAATTTTACGTCGGCTAAAGCCAACCCTACACGTCCCGAACTAAAATAAAGGTTGGAATCTGTAGGGTTGGCTTCAGCCGACATAAAAAAGAAAAATTCTTGAAATTTAACGGTGTAGACAGGGTCTACACCCTACTTTTGGCAAGAGCCAAAAGATTACGAACGTTTAGAAGCTCGTTTACATTCACTTACAAAGTGGATGGCATTTTCAACAGGTACATCTGGTAAAATTCCGTGTCCTAAGTTGAAGATGTGTCTACCATCTTTCATGGTTTCAGCCAATGACTCAACACACTCAGTTGTTGCTTCTTTACTGTAAAGACGTGTTGGCTCCATGTTTCCTTGGAGTACGTATTTGTCTCCCAGTTTCTCTTTTGCCAGTGCCATTGGCGTTCCCCAATCTACACCGAAAACATCGAAGTTACCGTAAACCAGCCCCTGCTCTATGAATGCAGGAACACCTTTAGGGAACATGATAATTGGGGTGTCAGGATATTTTGATTTTAGGTAATCTGCAATCTCAACCATATATTTCCATGAGAACTCATCATATTTACTAGGCTCAATCGCTGCTGCCCATGAATCGAAAATCTGTACAACATCAATTCCAGATGCAATTTGCTGTTCCATGTAGTATTTCACAACTTGAGTTACCTCATGCAAAATATTATGAAGCAATTCAGGGTTTGAATACATCATCTTTTTACAGATATTGTATGTTTTTGTCCCTTGCCCCTCTATCATATATGTAGCCAATGTCCATGGAGCTCCACAGAAACCAATAAGGGCTATCTCGTCACCACGCTCATCAAGCTGTGTTCTAAGAAGTTTAATCGTATCGTAAACATAAGTTAATTTGTCTGATGCTTCTTTCCCACCTATAAGTCTGTCTAAATCTGCTTGGCAAGTTAAAGGGTCATTGAACTTTGGTCCAAAACCTTTTATAAACTCCAAATCCATCCCCATCTCATCGGGAATCACCAAAATATCTGAAAATAAAATCGCTGCATCAACACCAACAATATCTAAAGGTTGAATGGTTACTTCAGCTGCCATTTTAGGGTTATGACAAAGGTTTAAAAAATTTCCAGCCTCTGCTCTAACTGCCATATATTCAGGAAGGTATCGTCCTGCTTGTCTCATCATCCATACTGGTGTGTATGGGGTCTCTTTTCCTAAACATGCGTCTACAAATATCTTACTCATTTAATGTCCAACCTTACTTAAAAAATATAATCCTACTGCCAAAGCAGTAATTGAGAGTGCAAAATATAACATCTCTAATGGTGTAGTAAACTGAGTATGCAATACTTTTTGAAAAAAATTCACTACCAATACCATAACAATAACTTTAGCAATCTTATCTTTGAGTTGATCCAGTGATGAGATTGCAAGTATCTGATTATGTCCTTCTGCTTCATCAATATGAGATATAAATAGCTCATAGAGTCCAAAAGCAAAAATAAACATAACAACTGCAATAAGATATAAATCTACTGCACCAATAATCTTTGCAACAATATTCTCATGGAAACCTTCAGGATGAGGATGTGCAAAGAGACCATTAAACGCATAACTTGCTATTGTTGCGATATCATAAGAAGCAACAATAAAAAGAATAATTGCTCCTAAAAGTCCAAAAATAACAGCCAAAATGACAACAAATCTACTTTTCCAAATTGTTCCTTCAAAAAGTATTTCAATTATCCCTTGTTCCTCTTTAGACTTAATCTTTTTTTTTATTTCTGTTTCATGTGCCATAAATTAATCCTCTAACTTTATCCACTTTTGAGCAATACGCACCGAATTTGTCGCTGCCCCCACTCTAACTTGGTCTGCAACACCCCAAAGGTGAAGTATGTTTGGTGCAGAGATATCTTTTCTAATCCGTCCAACATAGGTCTCATCGGTATCAGTTGCTATCATTGGCATAGGGTACTTGTTGTTCTCTATGTCATCTATTACAGTAACATTTTCAAACTCTCCAAGAACTTTTCTTGCCATATCGACAGAAACATTAACACCCTCTTCAAATGTAATCGTAATCGACTCAGAATGGGAACGTAAAACAGGAACACGAACACAGGTTGCCGATACAGCAAATTCTGAATGCATTATTTTGTTGGTCTCGTTAACCATCTTCATCTCCTCTTTTGTGTAACCATTCTCTTGGGGTACATCAATGTGAGGGATAACGTTTAAGGCAATCTGATGGGCAAACGCTTCCACTTTTGTTTCGTCAAGTTTGAAGGCAAAGAAATCTTGCATTTGTGTTACAAGCTCTGCCATCCCTGCTTTACCAGCACCTGAAACAGCTTGATAAGTAGAAACATCTACCCTTTTGATTCCATAAAGGTCGTGAAGTGGTTTTAGTAACTGAACCATCTGAATGGTTGAACAGTTAGGATTCGCAATAATCCCTGTATCTTCCCAAAGCTCAATATCTTCAGGATTAACTTCTGGTACGACCAATGGCACAGCATCCATCATTCTAAAATGTGATGTGTTATCAATAACCACAGCACCAGCTTCTACAGCATATTTTGCATACTTTTCAGATATACTCCCACCAGCAGAAAAGAAAGCGATATCTATATCACGCCCATCAAATACAGTTTCTGTTAACTCTTCAATTCTATGCTTTTTTTCAGCAAATTCTATGTAGTTACCAGCAGAGTTTGCACTCGCCAAAGGCAAAAGGTTTCCTATCGGAAAATTAACCTCTTCTAAAACTCTAAAAAGCTCTTCACCAACAGCTCCACTTGCACCTACTACAGCAACGTTATACTGTTTCACATCTATCCTTTTTCTTAAAATATCATCTAATATCTTAATTTTTATTATTTGATGTTATTTTAACTAAATGGGTGTGAGTGTTCGCTTTTTAAGGTATATTTTTAAAATTTTGAGGGGAAAATGACTTTTTTTGTTTCATGTTTTTGGGTATTTTGAAGAAGAGGGAGACACAAAGGTCTCCCTTAGAAAAAGGATAGATTAAAAAGTATTTACTTTATTCGCTTAGTTCTAAACCTTCATCGTTTACTATATCTGGCTCTTCTGCTTCCTCTTTAGGACATTTTGCCATACTTACAACGATATCTTTTTTCTCTACATTAACCACTTTTACACCAGAGGTATTACGCCCTGCTTTTCTAATGGTCTCCATATCTACACGTATCATTTTACCGATACTTGTAAGACACATCATATCTTTGTCTGACTCTACAAGAACCACACCTACAACATCACCTGTTTTAGCAGAGAGTTTCATAGAGATAACCCCTTTCCCTGCACGGCTCTGCTCACGGTATTCAGAAGCTGTTGTACGCTTACCAATACCTTTTTCACTGAGCATTAACAATTCAGATTCTTCATCTTCTATGGTTGTTGCACCACAAACAAAGTCATCTTCTATTTTAAACTTAATAGCTGTAACACCTCGTGAAACTCTACCGATTTCTCTGGCATCTTCCACTTTAAATCGAATACATTGACCTTTTTTAGTAGTTAAGAACAACCACTTTGTATCAGGTTTAACGATTTTAGCTGTTACTATAGAATCATTTTCATCAAGATTAATCGCTCTAACACCATTGGTTCTTATGTTTGAGTACTCTTTTAAGTTGGTTCTTTTAACGATACCATTTTTAGTAAAGAAGACCAAGCCTTTATCTTCGTTAAAGTCAGTGGTAGGGATAATAGACATAATCTTTTCATCTTGTTTAAGATTAATCAAGTTCACTACAGCCTTACCTTTTGCTGTTCTTGACCCCTCTGGAATTCTGTAAACTTTCAACCAGTAAAGTTGACCCATATCGGTTACAAACATCAAGGTATCGTGAGTATTAGAGATAAAGAACTGCTCTATAAAGTCATCGTCATGCGTAGTAACGGCTATTTTACCTTTTCCACCACGTTTCTGTTTCTCGTACTGTTTCACAGCCACTCGTTTAATGTACCCACGGTGAGTAATGGTAACAACCATCGGCTCATTAGGGATAAGGTCTTCAATGTCAATGTCATCATAGTCATCAACAATCTCTGTACGTCTTGGAGCTTTAAAGTTTTCTGCTATCTCTTTAAGCTCATCTGCGATGATTCCATTTAAAATCTCTTCACTCTTTAAGATAGACTCTAAATAAGCAATAAGTTTATAAAGTTCTGCTAACTCATTCTCAATTTTTTCAACTTCAAGACCTGTCAGTCTTCTAAGTTTCATCTCAAGAATAGCATGTGATTGAATCTCTGAAAGGGAGAAACTCTGCATCAACGATAGTTTCGCTGTCTCTGTATCTTCACTCTCACGGATGATTCTAATCACTTCGTCGATGTTATCGACAGCAATTTTTAGCCCCTCTAAAATATGAGCTCTTGCTTTTGCTTTTTCAAGTTCAAAAATGGTTCTTCTAATAATCACTGTTTTTCTATGACGTAAAAAGAGGTCAAGAAGCTCACGAAGTTTAAATACTTTTGGCTCTTTGTTTGCAATCGCCAACATGATAATACCAAACGTCACTTGCATCTGTGTCTGCTTAAAGAGGTTGTTTAGAATAATATCAGACATTGCATCACGCTTAAGCTCAATAACAACTCTCATCCCCTCACGGTCAGACTCATCACGAATCTCAGAGATTCCTTCTATCTGCTTGTCACGTACAAGGTGAGCAATGTTTTCAATAAGACGAGACTTGTTTACTTGATAAGGAAGTTCATCTATCACAACAACTTCTCTATTTTTATTCTCTTCTATATGCGTTTTTGCACGAACTTTAATTCGCCCACGCCCTGTGGTGTAAGCATCGGTAATCCCTTTTTTACCAAAAATGATACCACCTGTTGGAAAGTCTGGTCCTTTTACGATAGCTAATAACTCTTCATCTGGACAATCAGGATTGTCGATGATATGTAACAACGCATCCATAATTTCATCCATACGGTGAGGAGGGATATTGGTTGCCATACCAACAGCAATACCTGACGAACCGTTTAGAAGTAAGTTAGGAACACGTGAAGGGAAAACATCTGGCTCTTTCATGGAGTCATCGTAGTTGGCTGTAAAGTCTACTGTGTCTTTGTCTATGTCACGTAAAAGCTCTTCTGCAATCTTTGTCATACGCGCTTCGGTATATCTCATCGCAGCAGCGTTATCACCATCGACAGAACCAAAGTTTCCTTGACCATCAATAAGAGGAGCTCTCAAAGAGAAATCCTGAGCCATACGAACCAAAGCATCATAAACAGAGTTATCACCATGTGGGTGATACTTACCAATAACATCACCGACAATTCTTGCTGATTTTTTATAAGGAGCTCGATGGGAAAGGTTTAACTCATTCATTGCAAAAAGTATTCTTCGGTGTACAGGTTTTAAACCATCTCTCGCATCGGGTAACGCACGACCCACAATAACAGACATAGAGTAGTCAAGATATGAAGCTCTCATACTGTCTTCTATTTTTACCTCTTGGATGTCTTGATTTTCTTCAAACAAATCGCTCATAAAATCCCTTTAAATATATAAATATGTAAGATAATTAATTAAAGAATATTATACCGAATAAGGACTTAAAATTATTCTTTTTTATTAGAATACTTTTTTAACATAATTGGTGACCCATATGCTTAAATAGAACTCCATAATTTTTTCATAAATTCTTTGTGATTTGCATGAACTATTTTCCCATCTGAATAAAACTCATATTTCCAAATTTATTTCTTACTTTTCTAATAACTTTTCATTTTTTCTTTCCCAATAACAATGATTTTCAGGACTAACATATTTCTTCTTCCCATGAAGTACCAATGCCTCCTCTTCTGTCAACACATACTCACTAGAGGTTAAATCATATATTTTTTTATAATGCTCTGTTTTAATTCCAAAAAGACCTATTAACGTGTCATAAACCATGTCATTAGAAAAAAGTTTATTTTGATGTTTTTCAAAATTAGTATAAGAAAAAAGATATCTTTTCTTATATAATGGGCTAAACCATGCTAAAAAAGGGATTTCTGTCATCTCATAAGAAAACCTCTCCCAACTATGTCCAACATCTCTTTCTATATCTTCAGAATGATCAGAAAAATATAAAAAAGCATTGACCCCCTCTTTTTCTTGAATCAATTTGAGTATAGAACTCACAACATAATCATTATAGTAAACTGTATTATCATAATTATTCAATTCAGTACTGTTCTTAATCTTTACACCTTTTTCATTTATTCTTATTGTTTTAGAAAAGATAGAATATTTCTCTTTTGGATAGCGTAAAGAATAGAGTGAATGACTTCCCATGAGATGTACAAAAATAACTCTATTTTTATCATTATTTTCTCGAAGTATTGGCTTTAATTTTTCAATCAATACCTCATCGTATTGATTGGTCTCAATAGTACATCCAATACTATGGTTAAGTGCTATAATATTTTGTGCTTCTGTCGCCATTACCGACACTTTATTGTCCCATGCACCATAAAGTGTTTGATTGGTTAACCAATACGTTTCTACACCTGCTTTATTGAGTACCTCTATGATAGAAGGGGAGTCAAAATAGTCTTTTTTATTATACTGATTTGCCTCTGTTAAAGCAAGACTCAATACAGGTACAGTATGGGTATGGTTAGAATAGGCATTTTGATAAAGAATTAATTCATCTTTCATTCCAGATAGCTGAGGTGTTGTCGCTCTTTTATATCCATAAATTCCCATATGGTTCTTATTAAGAGATTCACCAATAACCACAACATAAGTTTCTCCTCTCTCCTCTTTTGTTGCTTTAAAATCAATACTTCCTAACTTTCGTTTGGCTTGAACCTCTTTAAATAGTCTTAACTCTTTTTGATATTTCTCAATATGTTTATAGATAAAATTATTTAATCTAAATTTTGATTCGTAAGAAATGGTCATAATCAAAAAGAAAAAAAGCATAAAAAGGAGAGATGATGTAGCAACCTTTTTAACTTTTATTCTCCCTTGTTTATAAAGTAAAAAAAACATTCCTAAAAGTATAAATAAAAACAATAATATATATTTAAATTGAATAAATTTTTCAATATATTCATAAGACTCCCCACCATTGGACTGGAAAATTGCATATAAACTCTCTTTTGTTAATTCATGATCAAAATTTAGACTATAAAGCATAAATAATAAAGGAACAAGTAAAAAGAATAGGGAAAAGAAGATAAGAAAAATAGAGGAAATTCTAAAACGTTTAAACCTCTCTAATAGCTGATAAACCCCTATAAATATAAAGGTTAAAAGAAAATAGTAAAAGGTATAAGCAAAAAATATTTTTGTATCTATAAATCCGAAGTTTAGGCGTTCAGCTGTAAGTGTTATCAGTAAAAGTATATGGTAAAAAAGTGCTAAATAGATATAGGAATGATAAGCTAAAAACATAAATAGTACAATCCATAAAAACATAATCAGCATCTCATTTAGAGTCATATTAATTGTGAGATCAAGAGGAAAAGAATCTACACTAATTTCAAGCTCCCCCCAATAATGTTCCCCTGCCTCAGAGATAGCTACTATCTCTACAGTATCTAAATCATTCACTTTTATTACAGATTGATGTTTTTGAAATTGGATTAATTCAAAAGAATCAATTTGCTTATGATTATGATAAAGTATATAATTAACATGATGTGTGGGTAGTTCTTTTAAAAAAGAAAAATCAAATGTAGCCTCTCCTGTTTTTTTTAAAGTGATAATACTTTTAATTTTCTTTTTATCTTTTTTTAATACTTTGGGATTGTCCTTTTTGTAGGAGACCCACTCCCCTTTTTCATTTAATTCTTGAATAGAAAAACTATATTTCTTATCTTTCAAAGTATCTTTAGCATAATTAAAAGATTCAAAAATATAAAAAGAGCCAATAATAAAAAGTAGTAATGATAAAGTAATAAAATATTTTTTCAAAGCCAATATATCCCAAAAAATGAAGTAATACCAATTATAACATACTTTATTTATATCAAAATCTATTTTTTATTTTTTCAACAACTTAGCCTTCAAAATAATCTTACCAGCCTCAACCCCTGGTTGATCATAGGTATTGACATCGATAAGTTCTCCCATTAATGAGGTGAGTAACTCATAATAATAGATTAATGCACCAATACTCTCTTCATTAATCTCTTCAATTATAATCTCATCTAAGGGGATATCTTTTTTATCTTTTAAAGACTCTATCACCGAATCACACTGCATATTGATAAGCTTATGAAAAGGGACATTGTTTAAGATATCTAAAGACTCTAAATGGGGCAAAGTAACAGGGGGGATATACATCTCATGTTTAAAATTTTTCACTTTAATAAAAGTAACTGACTTATCACGTGTCCCCTCCATAATCAGCTGTAAAAATGAGTGTTGGTCTTTAGGACCAATTAGACCAATAGGTGTCACGCCAACATTAAAAGCACTGTGACGCTGTTCTTTTCCTAAACTCTCTCCCCAAAGTTGTACATACCACTCTGTAAAATACTTCAATGTATCAGAATAGGCAAAAATACAATTGTTGTTATACTGTACATGATTTTTAGCATAGTAAAGTGCCTTATCTAAAAGCGAATTATAAAGTTTTCCTTCTGTAAAAAAACTATCTTTAACCCCTTTTGCTCCCACAAGTAATCCCTTAATATCGACTCCACAAAGAGCCAAGGGTAAAAGCCCTACAACAGATAAAACAGAGAAGCGTCCACCAACATTAGCAGGAAGATACAAAACCTTTGAACCTATCTCATTGGCAAACTTATCAAGATTTGAACCCTTATCGGTAATAAACGTATAGTTCTCTTTATAAGGTCTTGGTGCATAAATATATTTAAAAATAGAGATGGTCTCTACGGTATTACCTGATTTACTAATAATCAGAAAATGTGTCTTATCCATATCTAACTGTAAAAGAATTTCTGCAATATTAATAGGATCAGTACTCTCAAAGAAAAAAAGTTTACGCTTGAGTTCTTTGGCTGGTTTCAAAAATTCATAGATTGCTTTTGAGCCCAATGAACTTCCTCCAATTCCTAAAACGACAATATTTTCTATTTGTTCATCAAAGTTTTCTGAAAATTCCAATATTTCTGAAACATCTTGCTCAGGTAAAGTATAATAACCTATCTCAGTAGACTCTTTTTTTATAGAAGAGAAAAGTTTATCTCTCTTTCCATTGTATGAATCGGGTATGGTAAAAAAATTAGTTGTATTCATAAAGTGACTCTTTCGCTTTTATAATTAATGCTCCGAGCTTTTCTTCATACTCTTTTGCTTTTGCTTCATCGGTAGATTCAAACCTTGTAACCAATACAGGTGTCGTGTTACTTGCACGAACCAATCCCCAACCCTCTTCAAAGTTAATTCTCACTCCATCCACATCAATAATATTTAAAATTTTAGGGAAATCACTTGGAGGATTTTCAAGCAGTTTTTTAAGATTATCTATCAGTAAAAACTTCTCCTCTTCTGTTGTTTCCACTTTTATCTCTTCGGTTGAAAACACTTGTGGTAGAGCCTCTATTTCAGCATCTAAATCTACACCATCTTGAATCAGTTCCAACATTCTAAGTGTTGCATAAATAGCATCATCATAACCAAAGTAACGGTGCTTAAAGAAGATATGCCCACTCACTTCACACGCCAAGTCAGCACCTGTCTCTTTCATTTTTACTTTTAGATTAGAGTGACCTGTTTTATACATAATTGCTGTAGCTCCACGACGTTCAAGCTCATCATACATCACCTGTGAACACTTCACCTCGCCAATAACAATAGGATTCTCCATTTTCATCGCATAAAGCAGTGCCATTTGGTCACCTTTGATGTTATGTTTATGGGTAAGCACAGCAATTCTATCGGCATCTCCATCATAGGCAAAAGCGATATCTCCACTCTCTTTAAGTAGCTTTTTAATATCCACCAAATTTTCCTCTACTGAAGGGTCAGGATGGTGGTTAGGGAATGTACCATCAGGCTTCATATAGAGTCCTTTATAATCTAAGTGTAACGCATCAAAAATATCAGAAATAACGGTATCAACCACACCATTACCACCATCTAACACTATCTTTTTATCAAATATTTTTAGATGTTTAAACGAATCAACCATATAGTTAATATAAGGTGTTTTTACATCAATAATCTGGGAACGAATATCATCAGGGATTTGCATAGATTGATTGGCAATAATTTCATCGCCTAAACTATAGATATCCTCTCCAAAAAATGGAGATTTATCTACCGTCATTTTAAAACCATTATACTCACTTGGATTATGAGAACCTGTAATCATAATAGAAGCATCTGTCTCTATATCATCATGACTTATATAATTTGAAAAATAGTTTACAGGGGTTGCAACCATCCCCATATCAAGTACTTTACACCCTGCCATATTTAATCCAGAGGTTAAGTAATCACGTAAAACAGGAGAGTGGGAACGTGCATCAAAACCAATGGCAACCACTTTATTTCCTTTGATTTTCTGACCTAAAAAGTATCCTATAAGTTTGACACTTTTTTCATTTAATTCTTGTTCAAAAATACCTCTTATGTCATACTCTCTAAAGATTGATTTTTTTATCATAAACACAACTCCTATAAATATATTTTAAATTATTTTATTAGTATTTTAAATTAATAATAACTTAATTATAGGCTTTAATTCTTAAAAAAAACTTACTAAAATTTTAAACTAAATGAGAGAGAAAGTGACCCATTTTCAAAGTGTGGCCCACTTTTCGTTCTCCCACCCCAACGGGTTGGAGTATAGTAGTTTGAGTAAGTGATGCTAGGGTGAAAAGGTCGTGAATCTTTCCATCCAAATGAGTAAGCATAGTCAGGCTCTAAGTCGGTCTGTTTTCCAAGGTCACTATAGAGATAAACTGAACTAGAAACAAAAAACTTATCATAAAGAAAAGTTTTACTAGAGATAACCAGTTGCTCTTGTTTGTAGTCAAAATGGTGGTTAACTTTTGCCGAAACAAGTGTTTTTTTTGCAATCTTAGTACTTGCCGAAACAGAAAAAATGGTAGAGTTACGAGAAACGGTATGTTTCAAATTTGCTCTATATGAAATATCATCTATTTTAGTTTTATAACCCACATCCCAAGTACCCTCTTCAAAATTAAACTGTTTCTCTTTCCCTTCTGGGTTTATCTTATTGTTGGCATAATTGGCATAACCAAATGACCATGTATCTTGATGCCAATCGCTATACCCAAATGAGTAGGAGAAGTCAGGTTGGTAATAAATATTTTCATAATCATTAACATCCATACTAAAGGTTGCCCCTGCAAAAAAGTAACTATAAGGGTTTGCCATAAGGCTAAACTTCAAAGCTTCCCTCCCTGAGTCCTGCTCATGAAAATTCATAAGGTTAGAGGAGTAGCCCATTGAGTATTTAAACCATTTATCAAAAGGTTTAAATGTTGAACCACCTTTTGTTTTTTTGGTATCAACCAAAAGTGCCACCTCATCGGTTCTATGCTCCCCCTCTATAATATCTATCTTTTTTAGCTCCTCTATCTCATTGTTATAGAGCTTGGTTAAGAGTTTTCTCTCTTCACTCTCTTTTTTTAGTTTTTTAAGTCGTTCTTTCTCTAGTTCAATAAGTTTAAGTTTTTTAGCCAAAGCAAGATGTTTTAATCTTTTCTCTTTTTCCAGTTTTTTTTTCAAGGCAAGACGTTTTTTCTCTTCCTCTTTCTTTAGTTTTTTAGCCAAAGCCATACGTTTTAATACTTTTTCTTTTGCCAGTTTTTTTTCTAAAACAAGACGTTCTTGCTCTCTCTTTTTTAACGCTTCTTGTCGTTTTAACTCCACAAGAAACTGTTTCTCTTTTTCCTCTTTCTGACGTATCTCTAAAGCAACCAAAGTGGCTTTCTCTTTCTTTAACTGCTCTTTAGATTGCATTAAGCCATATATTGCTTGGTTTCGTTTAGAAGTATATATCTCTTTTTTCTGTATCAAAAGTTTAAGAAGCTCCTCCCTAGCCCTTTTTATCTTCTCCTGATAAAGAAGGGCTAATTCTTTTTTGCTTTAGCAACCTTTTTTATGGTTTTATATTTTTTCAAAAAAGTTTTATACCCTTTATTCTCCTCTCTTGCCATCAACCGATTTTCATAAGGTCGATGGTAGTCATAGTTGACATATCTGGTTGAGACCATAAAGTTATCAGAGTCTATGTCCCCTTTAACAATCTTAGCTCGTGGGATGTTTACTTTGAGTTTATCCATATGGTCAAGAGCCTCCTCTTTGGTATCAAATGCACCAACTCTTACAATAAAATCACTACCACTAAGTAATACACGAGCAATCTCATTTTCATCATCTTCAAAATTCTCTATCAGCTTCTCGGCTGTGTGACGCATAGGAAATTTCTGACTCTCTATAAAGTATTTATCTTTGAGATTTACCTTATGAAGCTTAATCTTATTATAAGACTCTCTCTCTCTTTTATAATAGAAATTCCCCACTTTTTTATAGTATAACGCTTCTAAAACAGCTGAATTTGTTCCGATATTAAGCGACTTGTTCATATATTTGGACTTTAAGTATCGTCCACCATACCAACCATACCCCTCTTTTTTAGCATCTTGCTCAATATTGTCTTTGAGTATTTGACCATAATCATCGGTATATCCATAAAGTGCCTCATAGACAAACGCCACCTTGGTACTTAGCAGACCTTTATGATGCTCTGCTTTTCCATTTCGGTTGAGGTTTTCCCACAGTTTACCATGATTATAAATGGTGTTTTGAATCCAATGGGGTTTTCTGTCAAGTGGCTCTTCTGAGGAGGTGGCAAACTTATTGGTTCTTGTATAGCGACTTTTTAATGCCAGATAGATATTTGAAGAGTAGTGTTTATATTTATGATAATAAGGCTGTTCCATCATCGCCCAAAGGTAGCTCTCTCCATTGGTGATTCTGTCTTTAAATGCCATCGGTACTTCAAAATCATAGGCAGGTTTGTAGTCTAGGTTACGCTCGTCATACAAATGGCTATAGCTCTTAATATTAAAGAATCGTAATGCATTAAAAACATAAAACTCTTTGGCATAATCCTCTAACTCTTTTGCTCCCCCTTTGCTCTTCCCATCAAACCATCTATCTTCCATACTACTCTTCTTAACAGCACGTTTAAAATTCCATCGTGCAATCACTTTAAAGACATCTTCACGATACTGTGGATAGTTCTGCTCCAAGTGGTACAGTCCTGTCATCATATGAGCAATCCCATACAAATCCCATCCCCCTGCACCTTTGGCAGGTTTTCCATATTTAGTTACAAGTTTTGCCGTTTTGGCATCGTAATACAAGTTTGGTAACTCATTGTGATAGAGTGGTAGCTTTTTAAGCGTCTCTAATAACTTTGAGATACGTTTATGAAAATCATCTTTGTATATAATGTCTAACGACTCAGCCGAGATGGTCGCCATCAGCGTTCGCCCAATATGTTCAGGTTTAATAATCTTATATTTATTCACCCCATTGACAAACCCTGTCTCAGGGTTGTAGTTGTTCTCAAAATAGCTCCACGCAATCTTAGCATCTTCCAACTCTTGATTTTTCTCGCTACAGCCACCACAATTTTTGCTCACATTCCCCTCTATCATCTCAGGGTCAAACGGCTCTACCACTTTCATGGTCACTTTTTTGTTGTCACTTGGGAGACATCTAAAATTATTTACCCTATTTCGATAATCATCATAAACCCCACGGTTATCAAGCTGATGAAGCTTTTGCAACGGACCCATTTTAGAAGACAACATCGCTTCAAGCACCACTGCATTAGTATTAAGTGTCAACGCCTTGTTTCGCCCAGGTCGTTTCTCATAAATCCCTGCATAGTACCCTTTATCAGGATGATAGTTACTTTTCATGTAGTTAAAGAGCTTATCGGTGTAGTCATTGTTCATAATATAACTCATCCCAATCGCTGCTTTGGTACTCACCGTTTTATACTCATCATAATCCTCACCATGTTGATTTACTGTTTTCCACAGCTCACCATCGGTATAGATATTATTAAATAAAAAGTAGGGAGCAACATCAATGTTGTCCTCGGTCATCGCTGTCAGTTGACCTGTCCGTTTGTAACGCTCCTCTTGCACCTTAAAGACATTGTAGACAAACTGCCCTGTCTGTTTGTCCTCCAATCCATACTCAAATCCAAGGTATAAAAACGGCTCACTCTCTACCAAGTTAATAAAGAAAGGTCGTGTATCGGTTGGCACATCATAGCCATAGATATTGACCAATTTAGAGTGCTTATAACTCGCAGCCTCATCAGCATTGTGTCCCCATTTTTGATAGCCACGAGCCAAATACTCCTCATACCCTGTTAGTGCCTCTTGGGTCACTTGAATACGCTCATTGATGTAGTTTCCACCATACATATTTCCATCAACACTCAGTATTCGACAGTAACGGTAACGAAGCAGAAGTTTCTCTATCTGAGGGGCAAGATTCTCTTCACACTGTTCAATCATATTGAGTGATGAAAGAAGCCGTGCCATATCGGCAGCTGACCACCCAATCCCATCTTTTTTAACACGGTTGGCATAATCCACCATCCGAGCGATATTGGTATTATAAGTTTTATTCGGAAGCTCATTGTTAAACAGCTCCATCTTCTCCATACCGATAATAAACTTGCTCATCATATCTTCAAATCTATCTTGGTCAATAATATCAAACTTACGTGCAGCGTAGATACCAAAAACCCCATTTGCCCAGTCCCACAACGCCCCAGAGGGGTAGTGGTGAGCAGCAGCTGTGAGACCTGTCTTTTCGTTAAAGTTATTCTCAATGTATTTCCAAGCGATACGAGCCATTTTCATCTCCTCTTCGCTTGGTTTACAACGCAACTCACAAGGGCTAACTATCTCAGAGGGGGAGCGACACTCACCAACTTGTAATGCTTTTTGAGAGGTAAAATCTAGCTTTTTATCCTCTCCATCAATGGTTAAATTCCAGTCGATACTGACTGATTCCACCACCTCGACAGGTTCTCTAGTTAAATCATTTTGATTTTCAATTTTTTTTTTACTCCATTGAATAAAAAATACAATACTCACCAAAAGGAGAATTCCTATAAAAATATATAATAGTTTTTTTTTCATCTCTTATCCTTTTATGGTGCAATCTGTTTTACAACAGGGATTTTTTGAATCAAATAGATAACAATAAACGAACAAAGTAACGTCACAAAAGCAACAGCAGGAATCATCAAATAAGCAGGTCCAGCAAAGACATTAAAACCAATTTTATTAAAGACTCTCAAAAAGATAGGGTGAACCAAGTAGATACCCAAGCTTGTGGCACTTATCATGGTGATAGCACTCGATATTTTATGCTGATTGACCAACACCTTTTCACCTATATATCTA
>Ga0256826_1000707_pt1 | contig 20422 bp, 17 predicted proteins | sample CV79metaG_FD_185975 | JGI IMG/M metagenome (GOLD analysis project Ga0256826, IMG submission 185975) | Hydrothermal vent microbial communities from East Pacific Rise, Pacific Ocean - CV79 | ecosystem: Environmental > Aquatic > Marine > Hydrothermal vents | place: Pacific Ocean: East Pacific Rise...
CGCCGATGGTACTGCTATACCAAGTGGGAGAGTAGGTCGCCGCCGACTTTTTATTAAGCTCATCAGATTTTCTGATGAGCTTTTTTTATATCCCTTTTTTAATGTAATTTTGTCGAATAATTACAAATAGATAATGGAACAAAATATAGTTTATTCAAAGAATGTATTAGAGTTTGTAACAGTCTCTGCAGAGTATTGTGCTTTCTTAGAATCTGTGGAAAATAATTCTAAACAAGATTTTTTTTCTAAGGGACAAAAATTATTGTCGGCATTATACTTAAAGGCTTTGTTATTACCAAAAGTTGAGGCTGTATATGAGGATGGAAACGAAAAGTTTGTTACGGAGGAGGATTGGATTTATATTAAAGATAAGATTGTAACTAAAATAGGAAGTCACGAAATATTTGTAGATGTTTTTTCTGCGGTAATCTATAAAGAGGATGATGCTGAGAATGTGAGTCTTTCTGAGATTTTTGCAGATATTTATCAAGATTTAATGGATTTTCTTACTTTGTATAGAATTGGTTATGAGGAATCTATGAATGATGCTTTATGGGAGTGCCAACAGAATTTTGAGCAATATTGGGGAAATCGATTATTAGCTGCTTTGTTGGCAATACATAATATTATTTATAGTGATACAGATTTATCAGATGAAGAGCCTAAGCCAAAGAAGGATAACGAAAATCAGAGAAATACAGACGATTGGATTTTTACGCAACGTCAACAGCAGTGGAAAGAGGAATAATAGAATTAATTAGTACGAATGAATTTTAAAACAAGAATTAGTAGAGAGGATTTAAGAGATTTCCCTGTAAAACGATTTTCGGGTAAGATTCATTTAATTACTGATGAGAAAGAAGTTGTAGAGGCAGTTAATTATCTTTCACAGTTTAGATTTATTGGATTTGATACGGAATCTAAGCCAACTTTTGTGAAGGGTAAAACAAATATACATGGAATTGCTCTACTACAATTGTCTTCTTTGGATGAAGCTTTTTTGTTTAGGTTAAATATGTTTGAGATGCCAGAGTCTTTAAAATTATTATTAGAAAATAAAAATATTTTAAAGATTGGTTCTGCGATACACGGAGATATTCAAAAATTATCTGAATTATATAAAAAAGGAGAATTTCGTCCAGATGGATTTGTCGATATACAAGTCATAGGAAGGAAACATAAGATAGAAACAGTAGGTTTGACAAAATTAACGGCAAATTTATTGGGTTTTAGAATATCGAAACGACAACAGCTTAGTAATTGGGAGGCTGAGAATTTATCTGATGCTCAGAAAAATTATGCGGCAACTGATGCTTGGGCTTGTTATAAGTTATATGAAGAATTTATCAAAAGAGAAATGCTTTAGATTTTCTTTTAATTAAAGTATAGAATTAAAAAATAAAATTATGAGTGAGTTATCACAAGTTATATTAAAATCGGGAAAGGACATCTCTTTGTTTAGGTATCATCCTTGGGTATTTTCTGGTGCAATTAAAAAGATAAAAGGAGAAGTTAGTGAGGGTGATATTGTTGAGATAGTCAATAATAAATTTGAATTCTTAGGATTAGGTCATTATCAGATAGGTTCTATTACTATTCGTGTTTTTTCGTTTGAAAAAGAAGTTATTAATACTGATTTTTGGAGGAATAAAATAGAATCGGCATATCATTATCGGAAATCTATGAACTTTATAAAAGAAGGAGAAACTAATATTTTTCGGCTATTACATGCAGAGGGAGATGGGATGCCTGGTTTAATTATAGATGTGTATAATGATACAGCTATTATGCAGTTTCATTCGATAGGTATGTATTTGATGAAGGATGAATTGGCTAAAATTTTAGTTGATACGATTGGAGGTGTTACAGCTGTTTATAATAAATCGGAAGCAACAATGCCTAAAAATAGTGATATAGAGGTTAATGATGGATTTGTAATAGGAGAGAGTAAAGCCCAATATGCAAAGGAAAATGGCTTGGAATTTTATATTGATTGGATTACAGGACAAAAGACAGGTTTTTTTATTGATCAGAGGGAGAATCGGAGATTATTAGGGTCGTATGCGAAGGGTAGGAATGTTTTAAATATGTTTGGGTATACTGGAGGTTTTTCTGTTTATGCTTTACAGGAGGGGGCAAATTTGGTTCATTCGGTTGATGCTTCTGCTAAGGCTATTGATTTAACTAATGAAAATATAGAGAAGAATTTCCCTAATGCAGATAATCATGAGGCTTTTGCAGAGGATGCCTTTAAATTTATGAAGGATATTAAAGATAAGTATGATTTAATTATTTTGGATCCACCAGCATTTGCAAAACAAAGAAAAGCTTTACATAATGCTTTGCAGGGATATAAAAGACTAAATCAAGTTGCCTTGGAGCAAATTAAATCGGGAGGAATTATTTTTACGTTCTCATGTTCTCAAGTTGTGAGTAAAGAAAATTTTAGAAAATCTGTTTTTGCTGCTGCTGCTAATGCTAAACGAAAAGTTAGAATTATGCATCAATTGACACAACCTATCGATCATCCTATTAGTATTTATCATCCTGAAGGAGAATATCTTAAGGGATTAGTCTTATTTGTTGAATAAAATATAGATATTAATTTTAAATCGAATATACAATGGAGAAGGTACAAGAATTAATAAAAGAACAAAGTTATCAAGAAGCTTTTGATTTGCTTGAGAAGTTATTAAAATCTAAGCCTGAGGATTTAGATTTGTTGTGTGCAAAAGCTGATGTTTTAAAAAAACAGAATAAGTTTACAGATGCTATCAATCAGTATATTAATATAATAGAAATGTATCCTGACCATAAAAAGGCACAGATAGAAAAGGACTTATTGCATACTGTTATGTTGCAAGATAATAAAGATATTTTTGCTTGTACTAATTTACATGACGACCCTTGGGCTTAAATGTGTCGATAAAGTTTAGAAATTTATTCTTAGACCTAAATTAATATTTCTCCCCATATTGTAGTAGCCTAAATCTTTTAATGTAGAAAGATGATCGTAATAAGCAACATCAAATAGGTTGTTAATTTTTAGATTAAGGTTAACAGTGAAAGATTTCACTTCTTTTTGTACACCAAGATTTATATTGAAGATAGAGTATTCTGGTGTTTCATTTTCCGAGATTGCAATTTTGTTTTGTCTAAATGCAAAAGTATGATTTAAACCGATATATATTTGCTTAAATTGTTTGGTGTTATTTTTCTCAAATTGAATATTAGATTGGATTTTATTTTGAGGGATAAGAGGTAAATAGGCTTTGTTTTCTTGTTGGGCAACAATATTTGCATAAGTTTCTTTGATACTAAAATGTTTTAGGAATAAAATTTTAAGGCCCCATTCTGTTCCATAAATTGTAGCATTATTTTGTTTGTACTGATATATTTTGAGTCTTTCGGGAAGGGTGTCTTTTGTGGGAGACATAAATATATAATTATCAATTTTATTGTAAAATGCACTACCGTCGAATATTAGAAATTTATTATGAAAGTGAAAACTAAGGTCTCCTTCGTAATTTTTTTGTGATTTTAGATTTGGGTCTCCTTTTTCGTATCGATTGCCATGCATTCCATCTTGAGATAGTTCCGATGCATTAGGTGTTCTAAAAGCCGAGGCAAAATTACTTCGTAGCAATAAGGATTTGTTTAGTTGATAAGTTAATCCCATAGAGTAGGAAAGATTATGATAGCTATTGTCGATTTTTTTGTCAGAATTTATTAATTGAGGAATTGTAATATGAACAAAATCGTATCGCCCACCAATTTGTAAGTGGGTTTGCTTATTTAAGTTAAGTTGAATGAGTAATAGAGAGGCTATATTATTGTGAGTATAGTCAGCAACGACTATCTCAGGAGCACCGTGATTGGTATTACTTTGGTTTTTTCCTTGAAGAGCAAAAATAATATCTCCAGAATTTAATTTGTAATTATTTTTTATTTCGTAAGAGATGGTTTGTAAACTCATATCTACTTGAGTAAAATGAGCAGAAGAAGGGACGGTATTTAATTTTCTATGGTTTAATTGGTAACTGGCATTTAATTCAGTTCTTAATTTATTGAAGAAAAATGTATTTTTTGTGTATATCAAATGATTATCTAAATCTTGATACCAAGATTCTAAGTTCCTGTTATCGTCGGCTATAGACTTGATGGCAGGGGGAACGGTTAAGCCTAATTGCATTTTATTGTAGCTGTAAAAGATAGAGAATTTACCGATTTCTTTATTTATTCCTGTCGATAATTTAATATTTTGACTATTGTATCGTGAATTAATAATTTTGTTTTTTTGTCCATCGGTATAATCTTTATGAGATTTTTCTCCAAGACGAATTCCCCAAAACCAGTTGTCCTTTTTGCCTTTTAAACCTACATTGTTAGACAAACCATTTGTGTTGGAGTTGTAAAAAGAGCTATAGTCGAAACGAATATTTTTTTTATAAGCTGGTTTTTCGGAAATAAAATTGAGAACACCACCGATAGCATCGGAGCCAAATAGAAGAGATGCAGGACCTTTTACAACTTCGATACTGTTAATTCCTAATTCATCTATTAAATACGGATGATTCTCGGAGAATTGGTAATTTTCCATTCGAATTCCGTCGGTAAGAACTAAAATATTAGAAGTTGATAAACCTCTAATTACAGGGGTGCTAATTCCTTCGCCTTTGCTGATAATGTCGACTCCAGGCACTTTAGAGATTGCTCTATAGATATTAGGATTTCCGACATTTGTTAATTTCTTATTGTCTAAACTTTCTATTTTTATTGCGTTCTCGTGCTGTGTAGAGTAAGTTCCGCTCGAAATTACAACTTCTTCTGTTTGTAAAGCATTGGGTTGTAATTGAATTTTGAATTTCTGAGATAATTCGGAAGTATTTATTATTTCAACAAAGCTTTCGTATCCTAAAAAAGAGATTTCCATTTTATATTTACCAGCAGGTATTTTGTTAATCTTAAAATCACCATTTTTATCGCTGATAGTTCCCAATCCCAAACGTGGAATATATACATTTGCACCAACAAGACTACTCTTGTTTTCGTCGACAATATGCCCGACTATAGTGTATGTTTGAGAGAAAGAAAAACTATAAGTTAGTAGAAATATAAAAGATATTATTAGTCTCATTCTTTTTCTGAACTTAAGTTAATTAATGACGTCAAAATTATAGAATAAAATGGAGTATATGTGTTAATGTCTGTTAATATACAGAAGACTATAACTGTTTGTTAGCATAAAAAAACAGAATCCTAATAAAAGAATTCTGTTAAATAAAATATATTTTAAGGATATATTATTTCCAATTAACTTCCCAATCTTGCTCTACTTCTTCAAATTTAATTTTGTATTCTTCGAGTTCTTTCATTACAGGTTCATAAATTTCTTTAATAGTTGGAATGTGAACTCCAGAAAGTCCCGATATTTCACCTGTAAGAATCATTTTTGTAGCGATGGCAACAGGAGTTCCTACTGTTATAGACATAGCAGTGTGAGTTTGGTTTTCGCCATAAGTTACCATAGAGGCATGAATTTTCTTGATTTTATGATTCAGTTTATATACAAACTGATGTTGCATAACAATCATATCAATATCATCATCGTCTAAAGACCATTTCGATTCTAAAAGTTTTTGTAAGATTTGTGCAGGTGTTGCTTTGTCAAGGTCTATTATTTCGTCGCTAAAGATACCTAACCAACGTAGTTTGTACATCATAGCACTATCTTCATCAATTTTAAGATAATTAGCCAGTTTTTGTTCAACAGAGATATCGGTACAGTATGGTAGATAAGTATTGATAAATTGACGATATGTTGAATTTTTTGAATCGTGGAAATAATATTCATCGCTGGTCATTCCTAATTGAACAAAGACATTCCACGCTTTACTGTATCCAGGACGGCGTATTGTTCCTCGAAACATAGTTTTAACATCTTCTAAACCATAAATTTCACAATAGCTAAGAGAATCTCTATTAGGATAGGTTTCAAATTCTCCTAAATCTAAAACGTTAATTCTTTCGTATCGCTCAAAAAGTTTGTTGTAAGGGATATATTTATATCTTCCATTGTGTAAAAATTGGGAGTTTCCTTGTCCTGCTAAAACAACATTTCGAGGATTCCATGTAAATTTATAGTTCCAAGGATTATTGTCGTATTTAGGAGCAACTAATCCTCCTGTATTCGATTCAAATTCTAAAATTTCTCCACCAGCTTCTTTTATCCTATCGATGACTTGCATTGCAGACATATGGTCGATACCTGGATCTACTCCAATTTCATTGAGCATAATGATTCCCTTTTCTTTTGCTTCAGTATCTAATGCTTTTATTTCTGGAGATACGTAAGAGGCGGTCACCATATTTACAGCGTGTTTTACACACGTTTTTGCTATAATGTGATGAAAACGAGCAGGAAGCATTGATACAACAATATCGGAAGCTTTTATTTCGCTATTGACTTGGTTTTGATTGTTGACATCGAATACAAATGCTTCTCCATTGCTATGCCCAGCAATTTTTTGTTTGGCTATTTCAAGGGAAACATCACCCAATTTGATTTTCCAATTATACTCCGTAGAGTGGTCGAGCATATATTTAATTAAACTCGATGCGGAAAGGCCTGCGCCTAAGATTAAAACTTTTTTCATTGTTTTTTATCTTGAAAATATTTTATACTGTTTTTGGTTAAAAATGTAATTAATATTTAGCTAATGTAAATCTATTTGTATACTCTTAGATGCTTTGTTTATTATTTTTTCAACATTTTAATATGGCTTTGGATGCTCTTGTATCATTGAATAGTTCAATTATTTGTTAATAAACTTTACTAACGATTTATTTTGTTTTTGAAGTATTTAGAATCTAAACTTTATACTTAAAGTAAATTTTAGGATAAACAGAAATAGCTTAAAAAAAATAACAACCCTTTTTTTGTATAAACAAAGTAAAAAAGAGTTGTTATAAAATTGTTTTTTATAAAATAAAGTGATTATCGGAGCCTAATAACAGCGTCTTCAATAACTTCTTTTAGGCGTTGATAAACTTCATCTAAAGTTCCTAATCCATCAACTTTTACAACATTAACTTTTTTCTCGTAGTATTCAGGAACTTTGGCAGAAATATCTTCATAACCTTCTATTCGTCTAATAATCGTTTCTGGATTAGCATCATATTCTCGAGAACCTTCGGTTTTTCCTCTTTCGAAAAGACGTCTAAAAGATTCTAACATACTTATGTTTAAGTCTATAACGAGAGTAACGCTTGATTCACGTTTTCTTAAAAGTCCATCTAAAATATAAGCTTGTACAATAGAACGAGGATAACCTTTAAAAATAAAGCCTTTTGCATCAGGATTCTCATTGATTTCTCTTTCTATGAGTTGTATAGCTATTTCGTCAGGAACAATATCTCCTTTTTGCATATAGCCTTTAGCTTGATTCCCTAAAGCTGTTTTGTTTTTGATTTCTGCACGAAGAAGTTTTCCTGTAGATATATATTTTAGTCCAAATTCATTGGCTAAGGCATTGCTTTGGCTTCCTTTTCCCGAACCAGGCATTCCTAAAATAACAACATTAAAAAGACGATCTTTTAAAGTGTCTTGAATAACATTATTAATATTGTGAAATATTTCATCGATTTTACCAATACCATCAACAGAGTGATATATGCCTCTTTCTTTGTAATATTTAGAAACAGGAGCTGTTTTTAAATCGTATTCCTTAAGTCTATTCTCAATAACCTCAGCGGTATCGTCGGCTCTACCCGATGTTTTAGCTCTTTCAAGCATTCTTTTTCGTAACTCATCTCTTGGAACTTCTAAATTTACCATACAAGATAATTTGGAATTGAGACGCTGTAACATCCCTTCTAAAATATAGGCTTGAACATAAGTCCTGGGAAAACCATCGAATAAAACGCCTCTAACTTTTGAGTTAGCTTTAATAAAGCCTTCAATTATTTGTACGATAATTTCGTCAGAAACAAGCTCTCCTCTTTCGATGATAGATTTGGCTTGTAAACCTAATTCAGTTTGTTCTGCAATTTCTTTTCTAAGAATTTCTCCTGTAGAAATATAGGCCAAATTGTACTTTTCTATTAGCTTGTTAGATTGGGTTCCTTTTCCTGCTCCTGGAGGGCCAAATAGCGCAATGTTTAACATTATATAGTTATATTTTAAAGATTAAATTTTTTGCTCCCGCAAAGTTAGTAATAAATACAATAGGGCATGAGTATTATTATAATTTTTCAATTGAGATTAATCTTATTCGGAATATTTAATATTTCAATATTTATCAATTATTCTTTTATTAAGAAATCGAAAACCCGAATAGTTTCTTTTGTTCTATCTGAAAAAACAATATAAAATTGATTCATGGAAGAGCTATTGACAGAAGTGATAATATTGTTATTGATAAAAATATCTTTTTGAGTATTATCAGTATTGTTAGTTTGAATCTTTAAAGTTATAGCTTTACTTCTATCAATAGGATTTCCTAAATCACCAGATTCAATAATTGTCGAATTGTAATCTTCTATTTGGGTAATCTGGTATTGGTTGTTTTTTATAGAAAAGAAAATACCATTAGGTAAATCATCTTCGAATTGACTTCCTTTGTTTAGTTGGTCACTGCCAACAATTATAAATCCAAATTCAGCATCCTTATTTTCTATGGAACTTTTAATAGAATAAGAAATGCTGCAAGTATCGGAAATATTATTGGCATATTTTAACCATCTGTGCCAATAACTATTTGATGGAAAAAAATAGCAAGTATCTGTGACTTTGTCGGAAAAATGCCCGTTATATTCAAAGCTATTATTGTTAAGTTGTAAAGTGTCATAAGCAAGTTCTTCAAAGAAGATTCGATAATCTAAACTGATATTGTATTCGTTTTGTAATTGAGCTTGTAGGATTAAATTTTGTTTTTTTAAAGAGTTAAAATAAAGCACATTTTGTAAATTTATTTTTTCTGATATAGTAATAGTATCAGTGGTCTTCGTTAATAAACTTAGACTAATAGTGCTACTGTCTTCAAATTGTTGGGAGCAAGAAATTCGGTATTTACGATTGGCTTTTAAATTTAGGTTGAAGTGAACAATATTAGATTTGCTTTTAAATAGTCCTTCGTAAAAATAATTGTCATCTTTGGATATGTATGAGTGTATTATGGAATCGATTTGTATTGTAGGATATCCATTGTCATCTTCTGCAAAAAAATCCTCATTTTCTTTTTTACAAGAACTTAAAATAGATAATACAATTATTAATAAAGCAAATATTCTTCTCATAGAATTTGTTTTTACAATCCGATGACTAATCGATTCAAAATTAAGTAAACTTTTTTGATTAAAAAAAGAGACAAAGGATCAATTCTTTGTGAATGCCTTTGTCTCTTTGATTTATTCTAAATTAATTGAATTAGGCCTCGATTTCTTTAATCGATTTTCCTATAATCTTAACGGCATTAAGAATATCTGGTTCTGTAATAGTCAAAGGAGGAGCAAAGCGAATAATATGTCCATGAGTTGGTTTTGCAATTAAACCGTTTTCTTTCATTTGCATACAAACATCCCAAGCTTCTTTTCCGTTTTTAGGCTTAATAATAATTGCATTTAAAAGACCTTTTCCACGAACAAGTTCAATCATATCAGAATCTATTTTCATAATTTCTGATCTAAATAATTGCCCCATTTTCTCAGCATTCTCAGCTAATTTTTCATTTTTAACGACTTCTAAAGCAGCAACTGCAATCTTTGCAGCCATAGGATTACCTCCAAAAGTAGAACCGTGTTCGCCAGGTTTTATAACCAACATAATATCGTCGTCAGCCAAAACAGCAGAAATAGGATAGGTTCCGCCAGATAGGGCTTTCCCTAAGATGATAATATCAGGGCGAATACCTTCGTGATCTACGGCTAACATTTTTCCTGTTCGAGCAATTCCTGTTTGAACCTCATCGGCAATAAATAAAACATTATTAGCTTTACATAAGTCGTATGCTTTCTTTAAATAACCTTCGTCAGGAACAAAAACACCAGCTTCGCCTTGGATAGGCTCAACTAAAAAAGCACAAACATTTTTATCTTTTAATTCTTTTTCTAAAGCATCAGTATCATTATAAGGAATAGTTACGAATCCAGGAGTATAAGGACCAAATCCTTTGAAAGAATCAGGATCTGTTGACATCGATATGATAGTAATAGTTCTTCCGTGGAAGTTTTCTGCTGCAACAATTATTTTAGCTTCTCCATCAGGAATACCTTTTACATCGTAGCCCCATCGACGAGCTAATTTTAAAGCTGTTTCATCAGCTTCTGCACCAGAATTCATAGGAAGAACTTTATCGTAACCAAAAGTTTTAGTTATGTATTCTTCGTAATCGCCTAAAGTGCTGTTATAAAAAGCTCTTGATGTTAATGTCAATTTTTGAGCTTGGTCTGTCATTGCTTTAATGATGTCAGGGTGGCAATGTCCTTGATTAACAGCAGAATATGCTGATAAAAAATCGTAATATTTTTTACCTTCAACATCCCAAACAAAAATGTCTTTTCCTTTGTCTAAAACTACAGGAAGAGGATGGTAGTTATGAGCTCCGTAACGGTTTTCTTTTTCGATATAATCTTTTGATTGCATTGTAAATAAATTAAAAGTTTCTAAAATTTTATTTAATTCAGCCTTTATTTTTTGGTATAAGACCGTTTCGCAAATGTATCTGATTTTTTGTAATTTTATTAAATAAATAAGAATATTTTTCTTGTAAAAAAGCTTATCTTTCTTTAAAATATTTTACATTTGCCGCAGTTTTAAGAATAGGAGTGCCCCGAGGGCTGAGATAATATCCTTTGAACCTGATACGGATAATGCCGACGCAGGAAATTCAAATTTATCCCACGCAATTTTTTAGCACTTTTTATTCGATTTTAGTTTTAACGCAAAATCCTTAGGTTTTGTAAAATTGTAATTTTTAAAATTGTTATCGATGAAAAGATTTTTTTCAATTTCAGTAATGCTGATGCTTATTTTTCAGTTATCGGCACAAAAGTTTACCATTCGAGGAATAGTAACTGACCAAGCAGGAGAGACTCTTGTAGGAGCTTCTGTACAAATTAATGGCTCTTTTTTGGGTACAGCCACAAATAAAGAGGGTAAATTTGAGCTATCCAATTTAGAGCAAGGCGACTATGAACTTGTGGTTAGTTTTTTGGGTTATGAAGAACAAACTCAACAACTTAGTTTAACAAAAGATTTGCAAGTCGATTTTAAATTAGAAACCAATGCAATTATGTCTGACGAGGTGGTTGTTTCGGCCATTAAAGCCAACGAATTTACACCCGTTGCACAAACCAATCTTAACAAAAAAGAAATAGAAAAGCAAAATACCAATGCCGATATTCCTTTTATGCTTTCGCTAACCCCTTCGGTTGTAGCGACATCGGAAACAGGAACAGGCAACGGCTATACTGCTATGCGAATTCGAGGAACCGATATGAGTCGAATAAATGTTACCATCAATGGAATTCCTTTGAACGATGCCGAGTCGCAAGGCGTGTATTGGGTAAATATGCCCGATTTTTCTTCTTCGGTTAATGCTATTCAGATTCAGCGAGGTGTGGGAACTTCTACCAATGGAGCTGCAAGTTTTGGAGCATCGGTCAATTTCCAAACCATAACAATAGAGCCAAAACCTTATGCTAATTTGGGATTCTCGGCAGGTTCGTTCAATACTTTTAAAGAAAATGTTTCGGCAGGAACAGGTCTAATAAAAGATAAATTTACCTTCGATGTTCGTTATAGTAAACTAAACTCCGATGGCTATATTCAGCGAGGCTTTTCCGACCACGAATCGATGTATTTATCGGGAGCTTATTACGACGAGAAAAATTTATTGAAAGCCGTTGTAATGATAGGAAAGCAACAAACAGGCATTACTTGGTGGGGTGTTCCCGATTATATGGTTGATAGTGTCAGAAATTTCAACCCTGCAGGAGAATATTATGATGCTAAGGGCAATCAGAAATTTTTCGATGGGCAAACCGATAATTATTGGCAAAATCATTATCAATTATTATATACCAGAGAAATTTCTAAACGTTTTAGTTTTAATGCTAATTTACATGCCACAACAGGAAAAGGCTATTATCAGCAATATAAAGCGGGTGACGATTTTGCAGATTATGGATTAGAACCAATTGTTTCGGGAAATGATACCATTAATAGTAGTGATATCATTCGCCAAAAATGGTTGGATAATGTGTTTTATGGTTTTACATCGAGTTTAAATTATCATCATAATAAAATAAATGCATCGTTGGGAATAGCTTCCAATAAATACGATGGTGACCATTTTGGACGAATTAAGTGGATGCAAAACAATGCAGGAACAGCTCAAGATTTCGAGTGGTATAGAAATGTGGGGACAAAAACCGATTTTAATACTTTCTTAAAAGTACAATACAGCTTGACTGAAAAATTATCGGCTTATGGCGATGTTCAGTATCGTCAAATCAATTATAAAATGGAAGGCCCAGATGATGATTTAGTAAAATTAGACCAAACGAATAATTACAATTTTGTAAATCCCAAAGCGGGTTTAAACTACGTTTTAAACAATCATCATAAATTTTATGCAACAATGGGTATTGCTAACCGAGAGCCCAACCGTTCCGATTTAAAGGAGGCTACTAAGGGAGGAGGAACCGAGATTCCAACTTACGAAACCTTGTACGATTACGAAGCGGGTTATCAGTTAACACAATCGAAATATGCAATTGGTGTGAATTTGTACTATATGGATTACAAAAATCAGTTGGTAAATACGGGAAAGCTAAACAGTGTCGGATATCCTATTATGACCAATGTCGATGCAAGTTATCGAACAGGTATCGAACTAATGTTTGGCTGGAAACCTATCAAAAATTTGGAATGGACGGGGAATTTGACCTTATCTAAAAATATTATAAAGAATTATGTCGATTACGATTACCATTGTGATACAGTATGGAACTATACTTATGAAGGACGTGAATTGGGTGATGTAAATATATCATACTCACCAAGTACTATTAGTGCAAGCACTATTTCTTATGCTTTTGCAAAGTATTTTACATTCAATTTAATTAGTAAATACGTGGGCGAGCAATACTTTGATAATACGATGAGTGAGGATAGAAAACTTGATGCTTATTTTGTCAATAATGTGCGTTTAGATTTTAATAAAACCTTTAAAAAGATTCCTAATTTAAGTGTTCAGTTTTTGGTTAATAATATTTTCGATGTGGATTATATTAGTAATGCTTATGGTGGAAAATGGTACGAAACTGATGGTAAGCAGGAGGTCGAAAAGTCGTGGATTTATTATTTCCCTCAAGCAGGACGGAATTTTATGGTTAAATTAGCACTTAATTTTTAGCAGAAACTCGAAAAAAATATGAATTGGATTATACAAAACTGGGTAGAGATAGTAGGCGCTTTAGCAGGTTTTGTGTATGTCTTTTTCGAAATAAAAGTCAGTAAGTGGATGTGGCCCATCGGTTTGCTGACTTCTATTTTTTATATTGTTATTTTCTTTAAGTCGAAGTTTTATGCCGATATGTCTTTGCAATTTTATTATGTTGCTATTAGTCTATTGGGTTGGTATTGGTGGTTGAAGGGAGGTCGGGAAGGTAAGGCCTTGGAAATGTCTCATTTATCATCAAATTTGGTAATAAAGTTATCTGTTATTTCATTAATTATTTTTGTGCTTATTGCTTATATATTAGTTAATTATACCGATTCGCCATTACCCTATTGGGACGCCCTAACCACCTCTTTGAGTATTGTAGCAACTTGGCTGTTGGCTCGTAAAATTATTGAACATTGGTTATTATGGATATTTATCGATTTAGTATCGATGGTTTTGTATATTTACAAAGGTTTATATCCAACCAGTATTTTATTTTTATTTTACTCTGTTTTAGCCGTTTTAGGTTATTTCCAATGGAAAAAAGAATTAAAGCATGTATAAAAACCAAATCGTAATATTAGCTAATGGCACATTTCCTCAATCGGAAAAGTTGTTGAATATTTTAGATAATGCCAAACAAATTATTTGTTGCGATGGTGCGGTAAACAAGCTTGTTGAAAGCGGAAGAGAGCCCAGTGTGATTATTGGAGATTTAGATTCTGTAAAGGCTGATATTAAAGAAAAATATTCGGATAGATTAATCCATATTACCGAACAAGATACAAACGATTTGACCAAAGCTGTAAATTGGTGCGTTTCTAAAAATATTACGAATGTCCTTATTTTGGGAGCAACGGGTGAACGAGAAGACCATACCATTGCAAATATTGCTTTATTAACAAAATATCAAGAGCAAATAGAGGTAAAGATGCTTACCGATAATGGGGTATTTATTCCTATCGAGGAAACTACTATTTTCGATTCTTTTGTGGGGCAACAAATTTCTATTTTCTCACAGACGCCAGAAATCGAAATTTCTTCCGAGGGCTTAAAGTATCCTCTACAAAAACTTAAATTGAGTTCTTGGTGGCAGGGAACACTTAACGAATCAATTTCCGAACAATTTACTATTCGTTTCGAAGGAAGAGCAAGGCTTATTGTTTATTTATTGAACAATTAATTTTAAATTGTATCTTTCATATTTCAAAAATTGAAATAATAATTTATCTTTGCAGTCCCAATTTACAAATGCCTAAGTGGCGGAATTGGTAGACGCGCTGGTCTCAAAAACCAGTTTCTTCGGAAGTGCCGGTTCGATCCCGGCCTTAGGTACATTTTAAAAAGCCTCTGAAAAATCAGAGGCTTTTTAATTATATTTATTTACGAGAAGCATTATATCCAAAGCTAAGCCCAACTCTTACACCATCTTTTGCAGGAATAATGTATGCATTTACAGGAATATTGAGTTTGCCAGATTTAAATGATTTTCCGACGGCAAAAACGAAGCCTGTTTCCAATCTGTAGAAACCTCTGTTGTCAACCCTTTCGCATTCTTCAAAAGGGATAGGATCTTCGCTATCCCAATCTGAAGAAAGTTGCCAATTATTATTTTCGTCATAATATCCTCTTGCTTTTTGTGTTAGGGTAAATATTGGTCCTAAGGCAAATTCCCAGCCATTTACATTGTGTCGTAAACCATTTAATATCGATATAGAAGGGAAAACAAAACTTTGGTCTAAACCTGTTATGGCAGGAACAATTTCGAAAAGAGCTTGAAAATTACCCTGATTAATATATTGTATTTCAAACTGATACCCAAACATAAACATTACAGGGTATGCATCTAAACCACCTTCGCTAATAGGAGCTGATATTATATCGGCAGAATTTCCTGTAAAGCATAAGGCTCCCAATCGAGGCCCACTTAACCCTAAACGATTTTTATTGTTGGCAATAATTGAATTTTGAAATTGAGATGTTTTCGTTAATCGCTCATATAATAGTTGTTTATACTCTAATCCTAATAATTTTTTTAACGATAAATTAAGCATAGATTGTATTTCATCTTTAAGGTCAAGATATTCCTCTACCTGTGTTTTTTCAATAATTTCTTTTTTAACATCTATTAGTCTTAAAGTAACAATTATTGATTTGCCATAACGTTCAACACTTCCTGCTAATATTTTATCGGTATTTAGTTTCTTACCAATATCTACTAAACATAATTTACCGTAACATTCGTTCAAATCTAAGTTTTCCTTTTTGGCTAAATAAGCAACGTCGTATCTATCGAGAACTTCAAAAGTGTCAAGCTTTTCAACTTCTAATCTTGCCATATTTCCCATTTGTGTTGGTGAAACTTCAAGGTTTTGTGTATCGAAATTAAATACCGCAATTGATTCTTTTTGTGAGAAAGATGGTAAACTCAAAATAAATCCGATAAGTATTAGTGTAATTTTTGTTTTCATAATAATAATTTTTAATGATTAATTTTATTTGTCGATGCAAACTTAAGTCTTAATGCAGGCTTGGTAAAATTGATAATAGCAGGGCATTTTTGATTTTTAGTAAACTTTAATTTTTAGCTAAAGAAATTGATTAACAAAGTGGGTTTTTTGCGAAAATCAATAATTGATAGTGTGATATTTGCGAATTTTACTAAATTTACATTCGATTTATCTATTTTATCCAAAAGAAATATTATGAGTAAAAACAAGCTTCAACAAGAGTTTCTACTAAAAATAAAAGAGACAATGCCAGAAAATGTTTCTTTTATCGATGAAATTGCTGAGACATTAGAGATTAGTAATGATAGTGCCTATCGACGTTTGCGAGGAGAAACAGCCCTTACAATTAATGAGGTTTCTAAGCTTTGTACTACTTATAACATTTCATTTGATATGTTTACTCAGAATAACGAAAACATATCTTTTACATACAGTACTCTGCATAATGCTAATGAATTTGTACAGTATTTACAAGCTATTTTATCCGATATGAAGCAAATAGAAAAATCGGATAATAATAAAATAATTTATGCAGCTGTCGATATTCCTATTTTTCATCATTTTAATTTTCCTGAACTTTCGGCTTTTAAAATGTATTATTGGATGAAAGCCGTTGTGGGTGTTGAGGAATTTAATAATAAGAAATTTTCGACCGAGATAATTAACGAAGATATTGCGAATATTGGTAAAGAAATTTACAAGACATATACGAATATTCCATCGATAGAGATTTGGACAACCGAGACTATTAATAGTTTAATAAAACAGATTGAATTCTTTTGGGAGTCAGGTAATTTTTTGACCAATAAAGACGCTTTAGTAATTTGTAAACAAGCCAAACAAGAAATAGTATTGTTAGAAAAGCAGGCCGAAGTTAGCAATAAATTAATGGATGATATCTCTTGTGAGAAAAGCAAGTTTACCCTGTATTATAGCGATATAGAAATAGGAAATAATTGTATTTATACCCAACGTGCCGATTTAAAATCGGTCTATTTGAGTGTGCACACTTTTAATAAATTATTGACTGTAAATCAGAAGTTTGTAATACAAACAGAAGCTTGGTTAGATAATCTAATTTCCAAATCGATACTTATTAGTGGAGTTGCCGAAAAAAATCGATACCAGTTTTTTAAAAAAGCCAATGATAAAATTGATAAGCTAATTAAAAGAATTTCTGAAGAGTAATATATTGAATTGTTTTTGTATATCTTTTTTGAGCAAGATTTTTCTTTTATCTTTGTCTGATGCAAAAAAAAGAGGTTATAATAGAACATTTAAAGGGTTTTGCAACACCGAATAGAATTGCTAAGTTTTTAAGTGTTTTAGAATCGAGAACAAGATATTTAACGGTTGTTTTAGAGGATATTTATCAGCCTCAGAATGCAAGTGCCGTTTTACGTTCTGCAGATGCGTTAGGGATTCAAGATGTGCATATTATCGAAAATAATCATCAATATACGATTAACCCAATGGTTGAAAAAGGGGCTTCGGCATGGTTGAATCTTCATTCTTACAATGAAAAAGAAAATAATACGAAAGAGGCTATTAAGAAGCTGAAAGCAGATGGCTATAGGATAGTGGCAACCACACCTCATACCGATGATATCAATTTAGATGATATTGATTTGTCGAAGGGGAAAGTTGCTGTTGTTTTTGGAACAGAGGTAACAGGAATCAGCGATTATATTAAATCAGAAGCCGATGAGTTTTTGAAAATTCCAATGTATGGCTTTTCCGAAAGTTTTAATATTTCGGTTTCTGCAGCAATTGTAATGCATCATATTCGTTGGAAATTAGAACAGTCAGAAATAGATTGGGCGTTGAGCAAAGATGAAAGTGATACAATTTTATTATCTTGGCTAAGAAATTCGATAAAGGCTTCGGACGATATTATTAAACGATTTGAAAATAATTATTTATAAAAAAGAAAAATATGAAACCAATAGTAAGCATCATTATGGGTAGTACCTCTGATTGGGGTATAATGGAAAAGGCTGCAAAACATTTAAACGATTATGAAATCCCGTTTGAAATAAATGCTTTGTCGGCTCATCGAACTCCAGAGGCTGTGGAACAATTTGCCAAAGAAGCTCAAAATAGAGGTGTTAAAGTTATTATTGCAGCGGCAGGAATGGCAGCACATTTGCCTGGTGTAATAGCGGCAAGTACCAATTTACCTGTTATAGGCGTTCCTATTAACGCAACTTTAGATGGCATGGATGCTCTTTTAGCAATTGTGCAAATGCCTCCAGGAATTCCTGTTGCAACGGTTGGTATTAATGCTTCGCAGAATGCAGCGATTTTAGCAACGCAGATTCTTGGGGTAGAAGATAAGAATATTCGCTCTAAGGTTGAGGCATTTTCGAGTACGCTAAAAGATAAGATAGAAAAGGCGAATGTAGATTTTGCGAAAATAGAATTTAAGTATAAAACAAACTAAATAAATCCCCCTTTCGGGGGATGAAATATATTGAATTAGGTTAGATATTTGCAGAAAGAATCAAAACCGAATTCAAAATGAAAAGAATAAGTATTATTGTTGTGACGGCATTGTTGGTCTTGTCTAACTTTGTGGGAGTATCAAATACACCAGTATCTAATGCCGATTTAAAAGATGCATTTGTTGATGAGTTTCTTATTCAAGGAGAAACACATCATAAGTTTAGTAAAAATTACACACTTAATCTAAGAGTGACAGGAGTAACAACAGAGTTGAGGAAATCTATAGATTATGTGGAATACAAAAAGGACGATGTTTGGGAGCGTGTACCTTATTATAATGTTTCTTACGATAAGCATATTTATTATGTTATTGTAGATGAAGAGAAGTATTATTTTTCATTTGGAACGAGTAAGCATGATTTTAAATAAAGTCTTATAGTTTGAAGGATTAATACCATTAAAATCTGTACATTAAGAGAAGAGAGTTTGCCAAAATGAGTTTTGGTAAACTCTTTTTTACATTAAGGATACTTGAAAATATAATATTGAATAAATTATTCAGATTTGAAGACTTTGTCTGATATTTTCTCAAAATAGCCCAATACTTTCTTGAATATATTCAAATATAGCGTAATGTAAAGGGATAAAGATAATGTCCATAAAACAATTAAGTTCATCCAAAAAGTATCAATATTTACTCCAAAAAGTCTTTTGTAAGGAGTATAAAAATGAGCAATAATAAAATTGGTTTCGGGATCTTGGTAGATAGGATCTGTTTTCTGATATAAATGATTATCATACTCAATAATAGCATTGATTACGTTTTTATTTTTTACAAAATCAGATAACGATTGATTATAATAGTTTCGTTTTAATTGTATAAAATTAGTTTTGTCCTCATCTGTTTTTTGCATTTTTCTTTTCAGCTTATCTTGTTTCTGATCAGCTTTCTTAGAAACCGCTACATAATAGTCTCTTAATTTAGAAAGATGTTTTTCTAATTTTATTTTTAAACTATCGTTAAAAGTTTCATATGTAATTTCGTCTATATCTTTAAATACAAATCCTTTAAATCCCTTTTGTTTAAATAGCTTATTCTCTTTTTCTAATTCGTTACGTAATAAAATTAGACCATTTAATATTTCTTCTTTTTTCTCAGGCTTATCAAGGTAACGGTAAATATTATTAACCTTATTTTTAATATCTGTTAACCAATAGTCTTTTTTGTACATTGCATTACTTGCAACTTTATCATATTTAAAAAACATTCTTTCGAATTTATTTTCTTTAAACTGATAGGTTGCTAATGCTTCGTAGGCCCATCTTGCAGGAATTATTTCGCCATAGAGAGGAATACTGCCTGGAGAGGCAATTTGTGGATTTAGTTTGTCAAATTTAACCATAACTCCACTTAAGATAATATTAGGAATAACTAAAAATGGAATTAAAATATAAACGGTAATTGCTGTTTTAAAACTGTTGGATATATTCAGACCAAAAAGAATAGAAACAGTCCATAGACTAAAAAGTACAAGCCAATATTGCCAATACATACTTTTTACCTCTAAAATAGAGTTCCCAACAATAATAAATAAAAGTGCTTGAATAGCAGATATCAATAGTAATATAGCGACTTTAGATGCCAAATAACTATTCCAACTTAGATTTAGGAATTCTTCTCGTTTTAGAATAAGCCTATCTTTGATTATTTCCTCAGCACTAACGGTAAGGCCAATGAATATGGCAACAATAACCGACATAAATAAGTATACAGGAAGATTATCATTCTCGCTAAAAATATAGCCTTTGGTTATTTCTGCATTAACATTAAAATATTTGATTAAATAGGATAAGAAGAATGCTAATACAGGAGCCTCTAATAGATTTATAAATAAATATTGTTTGTTGGATAACTTTGATAAAACATCTCTAATTACAAAAACTTTAAATTGATTGAATTGAGATGGGATTTTAAATAGAATTTCGGGAACTTGTTCGGTGTTATTAGATTGGATTTCT